>Ga0222715_10004162_pt1 | contig 12677 bp, 9 predicted proteins | sample C33_9DmetaG_FD_165056 | JGI IMG/M metagenome (GOLD analysis project Ga0222715, IMG submission 165056) | Estuarine water microbial communities from San Francisco Bay, California, United States - C33_9D | ecosystem: Environmental > Aquatic > Marine > Unclassified | place: USA: California...
CGGAAGCGGCTTTCGATTGATTGATTGATTGATTGATTGATTGATTGATTGATTCGAAGGGCGCGATGGACGGGACGCGAGGACGCGCGCGCGAGGTCGTCCGCGCGGTGTGGATGGTGGTGACGTGCGCCGCGATGGCGGCGGCGCGCGGCGCGCGCGGCGAGGGCGCGGTGGTGGAGTTGGACGTGGACGCGTTCGAGACGCGGGTGTTGCGCTCGCGCGAGCCGTGGGTGGTGTCGTTCACGGGGAGCGCGGATAAGTGCGCGATCTGCGGTGAGGTGTCGCGCGAGTTCGAGAAGGCGGCGGGGGGGGCGGGGGAGAGATTGAGGGTGAATTTCGGGAGATTGGACGTGACGAGGGAGGGTTTCGATCTCGAGCGGTTGGGGACGCTGACGCGGTTGACGACGATTCCGTCGGTGAGCGCGTACCCGACGTTTGCGACGTTGAATCCGTACGACGCGCGGCGGTCGGTGAAAATGCCGATGAATTATCCGATTGCGCGAGAAGACGGTCAAGTTGGGGACGTGCGGGCGAAGGCGTTCGCGGCGTTTGCGGAAAACGCGTTGCCGACGCACTTGGTGAATCGCGCGAGCGCGACGGAGGACGCCGAGCGCTTCGCCAGCGCGGCGTCGATTCGCGCGGCTTTCGACGGCGACGGCACGCTGCCGATCGCTGTTTTATTGACGAACAAACCGTCGACGTCGGCGTTGTTGAAATCCATCTCTCACGCTCTCGAGGGTCGCGTGCGCTTTGTCGAGGCGGTGTACGAGGGCGACGTCGCGCCGCGGTTGCCTGGCGCTCCCGAGAACGCGCGACTCGTCGTGTACCCGACCGACGTTTCTGCGGCGCCGATTCCCTTTGAGAGTACGTCGATGAAGCGCGAAGTGGTGCTGGAGTTCTTGACCGAGCACGCCGGACCGGAGGTGGAGTTGAAGATGGAAACCATCGGCGCGACGCCGAATGAGGATGGGCAAAAACAAGACTTTTCGACGTCTCTTTTCAAGCCCGCGCTCGCGAAAGATTTCAAAACCGACGTGCTGTCGAATCATAAGCGGATTCAGATCGTCGCGTTCACGAAGGCTAGCGACGAGTGCGTTGCGCTCGTCGACGCCTTACCTAAAAGTTTCCACGAGTATGAAGGCGTCTTTGATTTCCGAGAAGTCATCGCGCGAGACGACGACGAAGCCGCACGGGATTTGGTGACGAAGTTCGGATTGTTCAAGTCCAAAGATAAGTGCGCGGAATTGGTCATGTTTCCATCGACCGATGACGAAGACGACGATCGCGATCCGATCGTTTTCAAGCCGTCGGAAGCGACTATTGAAGGCTTCGCTCCCGACGCCGTCGGGCGATTCATTCTCGACAACGTCGTCGACGCTACCATTCCTGTCACGGCTAAGAACATCGACAGCGCGTTGTTTGGTATCGCGTCCATGGCGCCCAAAGTGTTGCTGTTCGCCGATGAGAGCGATGAGACGTCTCGAAAGGTGCTTCACCTGATGTCTGCAGTGCAGAAAGATTTCATCTACGGCGTCACGGCGGACACCAACGAGGCGTTGACGGAGCAGTTCCAGATCAAGACTCGACCCGCGCTCGTCGTGGTATATCGGGAAGCCGATAAAAACTCCGACGAAGAGGGTGGCATGCGCATGTCGGTTCAAAAATACCCCGTCGAACAGTTGATGACGCCCGTCGTCAACTCGTGGTTGCAGCAGGTTCGAGACCGCGTCATCGGCGTCGATAAGGACGCACTGGTCTCGATGCCGATGACCGTGGATACATCGGCGGCGCTCGACGAACAATGCGCGGCAAAAGGTGGTTTGTGCGTCGTGGCGTTCATCAAAGGCGACACCGCGGAGCACAAGAAGATTATCCACGCCGTCGCCAAGGCGCTGTACGGCAAGCCGTATCATTTCGCCATCGTCGATCCGACCAAGCAGCGCACATTCTCGAGCGTCTTCGACGTAAACAATCCAGTGGATTATCCCACCGTGACTGTACTGGCGACGCGCACGTCGCGTTACGCCACGCACAAGGGCGCTTTCGACGAGATCGCAGTTCGAGACTTTTGTACCAACATTCTCAGCGGCAAGGTGAAGACGTGGAAGTTTCAAGAGATGCCGAAGCTGGTCGAAGGTGGAGAGACGGTGGAGGAAGTCGTCGAGGAGGAAATCGTCGAGGAAGAATTCGATTTGAGCGATATTATGAGCGAAGAAGTCGAAGGCGAAGCCGCGCTGTCGCGCGAGGACCTCGCCCAGAGAGCGCAGGAGGAACTCGAGATGCAGGCGCGCCTCGACGCAATCTTTGCGGAGGAGGCGAGGCTCAAAGAAGAGGCTGCCAAGAAAGCGAAAAAACGCAAAAGAAAGAAGAAGAAGAGCAAAAAGTCCGAGCTCTGATCGTACCGTTATTCAATACGCAAAAGCGCGAAACAATTCTTTTTAAATGAGCTACCGTTACATCAACAGCCAAATGCATAGTCCCCAATACGGAATGTACGCGAGCGCGCCCGAGTCCTTGTCTAGAGATTTCATAAAGTAAGCTTGCCAGCAGCACACAAGCAAGATATCTACGACGAAAGCCACGCTCACTCGATCGGTGTGCATCAGGTTGTTGAAGTACGCCGCCCGCTCGCTGAGCCCACCCGCGGATGGGTCTTCAAACAAAGTCCAATACACCGAAAGAAGCCCGACGGCGAGCCCAAAACCGCCAAAGAGTTTACTCATCACGCCCTTTTCCCCTAACCGCGTCTCGCGCCAGCCATCCGCGTTTGCATTTGACTCCGGGTTCCAATCACGAACCGGCGTCGCTGCGCGAATCGCCATGTACGGTAACAACACGGCGTTCGTAAGAAACATGCCGATGGACCACATTTTCGTCGTAGGCAAATCTCGTCCCCGGCGGTCCATGAAATACAGCGGGAGTAGCATGAAAATGAATGCCTCCGCAAAGTTGAACACACCGAGAGACACCGGGTGCACGGTCGGCGCCGTGCCTAACGCGTCAATCCCGAACTTATTCAACACCGGAAGCACGAAAAAGAAGTCTGTTGACTCCGCGATGACTTCTTGCAGCGTCTCGGGCTTAATTGCGTACGCTGGGTCACCCGGAATCGGGTTATCCGAAGGTGACAACAACAAGACGTACCAGTACGCCGCGCCCGCGAGCCAAAACGCCGCGCTCACCAGCGCGTTTCCGCCCGCGTCCGAAGAGGAGGATTTCGCCGTCTCGATGGCGCCGTCCCCGCCGCCGCCCTCACCCCTCTTCGCCGCGATTTGTTTCTTCACCAACGGCGCCACGAGCCGTATGATCCCAAAACTCGCTTCTCCCGGCTTCAACGGCGACTCCACGCAGTCCCGCGCGTAGACCAACTTTCCGCTCTTCTCGTCTACGCGATAAAACGAGCACCCGCGCGCGTTCGGAAACGCCTCCCCCATCAGCTCCACGTGCCACGTCAGCCCCACCGCGTCTCCCCCGCACGTCGACGCATCGATCACGAACGTCAATTCGTCCGGTATGCCCTCGCAGCTCTCCTCGAACAGCTTCTTCACCGCCGCCTTGCCGCGAAACGGCTGCGGAAAGTTAAAGTCCTCGTAGACCACGTTCTCGTCCACGCACGCGAGCGCGCCGTCGACGTCTCGAGCGTTGATTCGCTCGTACATTTCGCGCACCGTGCGCTCGGCGTCGACCGCCGCGCTCGGCGTCGTCGCGACGCGTCGCGGCGTCGACGCGCGCGAGAGTTTCGTCGACGACGTCGACGCGAGCGCGGGCGAACGCGCGCGCGACGACGCGAGCGCGCGTCGAGGGGCGACGGCGATTCGCGCGCGCGATGCGATCATCGCTCGCGGATTCGACCGGCCGCGCGCGACGACGCGGAGTGGCGCCGCGCGCGCGCGCGCGAGCGATTGACGAGTGAAGAGATTAGTGGAGGTGAGGCGTCGACGACATCAAACGAGAATCGCTACGGCTACGAAACGCTAAGCGGCCGGGAAACGCGTCGTGATGCCGAGAAGAATATTAGAAGCCACCGTTGGGCTCGAAGACGTTCCACCAACCCGCGGCGTACTTGCTGTACGGCGCGGTCCAATTCGTCGGCGCCGGGAACGCGTTCGGATCGATCGCCGCGGAGCTCTTCAAAATATCGCACACCGCGCCTTCGACGCCGCCCTTGTACACTCTATCCATGCGCAGCTTAACGAAATCGTTCCAAACTTTGTCCGTCGTGACGACCGCGACGCACGGCTGACGAATCTTCTTCTTCACGTCCGGCATCGCGTCCAAAAACGCCGGGTTCGGCACGATCCAAAAGTCTTGCGGCTTGGACTTTTCCTTGAAGAATCGTCGTCGTTCGCGCAAAATCTCCGGGAAGTGCTCGTTGTTCTCGTCGTTGAGCATAAAATCGGCGTTCGCGACGCAGTAGTAGAACTGCTTCACCTGCGTTCGTCGCGCGCGCGCGCCTTCGTCGTCAGTCCTCCCGTCGCCGCGCGCCTTCGTCGTCTTTATGGATAACTTTTGCATATCCGCGTCTCTTTCATCGCGCCTCCGATCGCGCGCGCCGCGTCGTCGAGCCGCGCGTCGCGTCGCGAGCGCGTCCGCGTCTCGACCGCGTTTCGCGCGCGATCGAGCGCGTCGATCGCGTCGCGCGCGCGAAAACGATGGCGACGAGGCGTCGCGATCGCACCTCGGTCGAGCTCACATCCACCGCCGGCGCGGCCTCGGCGTCCGCCGCGCGGGCGCGAACGGCGCGTTTACCGCGAGCGAGGGATTTGTTCGTCGCGCGCGGACGCGCGGTGACGGAAAAGGCGCGCGAGGTGGACGCCATGACGCGTTCGATTGTGACGCCGACCCCGTTCGAGGGTTGGGTCTCGTGGAGATTTTTACGCGACCGCGGCGTCGCGGCGCGCGAGCGGCGCGCGACGGCGACGGCGACGGCGACGGACGCGAACGCGAGCGAGCGCTCGTGATATTGAACACGGAGATATTATTGACAAAAAATTTGGCGGGAGCGCCGACGGGATCGAATCGCGCGACGAATCACCCGACGGCGCGTTCGTGCGCCCACATGCCCGCGATGAAGGAGGCGATCCACATCAAGTTTTCCGCGCTCGGCGTCGCGACGGAGGACACGATGGCGGGACCGGGGCAAATGCCGGCCAATCCCCAGCCGGCGCCGAATAAAACGCCGCCCAAAAGCAGAGGTTTATCAATCTTGGTGTTGGACGAGAAGTCGAACGAGTTGTACGAGCACGCCGGTCGGCGACCGGTGTGCGCGCCGATGACGCGCATGCCGATCATCGTCACCGCCATCGCGCCGCCCATGACGAACATCAACGACGGATCGAAAGAATCTCGCGTGACGCTCAGAAATCCCGACACTTTGGCCGGGGACATCATCCCGCTCACCGCCAGCCCTAAGCCAAACGTAAACCCCGCGGCGCCGTCGACGACGACGTCGATCGCGTGTCGCTTCGCCGCGCTCGGCCCATCCTTCCCATCATCACCTCCGGTCTTGATCGCGCGCGCGATGTAAAACCACGCCGCGGCGAACGCGCACGCGCTCGCCGCGCCGACTCTCGCCCACAGCCCGACGTCGTCCGACTCCGCGCTCCGCGCCCCTCCCCCGAGCGTGTGCGCGCTCGAGTCCACCCCCAGCGCCTCGTTCGTCCCGAACGTCGTCGCCGTCACCGCGCCCGCGAGCATGAACACCACCGTGTACGCCATGCTCCTCGCGCTCAGCCGCGAGTTGCCGACGATGCCGTGCCCGCTCGTGCACCCCCGTCCCATGGCCGTGCCGACGCCGACCAGCGCCCCCGCGCACGCCGCGCGCGCGCCGTGAACCATCGCCGTCGACGTGCTCGCGTCCAGCGCGCCGACGTCGCGCGCGCACGCGCCCGCGGCGAGCAAACCACCGACGAAGGCGACGCGCCAGGGCGCGCGATCGCCGCGCACGAGCCCCTTGAACGCGCCGCTCACGCCGAGCACGCGCCCGGTGAGCGCGAGCTTGCCGACGACGGCGAGGCCGAGCAGGACGCCGCCGCCCAGGGCGTGGTGGGGGGTGAACTCGAGCGCGCGCGCCGACATCGCGCGAGATTGTGACGCCGAGCGGGATTCAAAGCCGCACTCCGACGCGCGCTTCGTCGACGCGCGCGAGACGGGGGAGGCGCGAGAACGCGCGATCGCGACGCGACGCGGTGAAGAAAGACGCGGGGCGTCGATCGCGCGCGATCGCGGGACGAAGGGACGCGTCGCGACGACGAAGAGACGGGAATCGCGGCGACGCGACGACGTTTGATTCGGCATGGCGTCGGCGGGAGATTTGCTCGCGCGCGCGGACGCGCTGATGAAGAAGTGCGTGCGGAGGCGAAAACGCGAGCGATGCGCGTCGTCGATCGAGGCGAGGCGAGGCGGCGGGACGTCGAGCGGACGAGAGGGAGACGACCGACGACCGACGACGACGACGACGACGACGACTGACCAGGTGGCGCGAACGGCGCGCGACGATAGATACGACGCCTATCTACCGAAAACGGAGACCACGGCGCAGGTAGAGGAGAGAATATCGAAATTACGCGGCACCGATGCGTTCGCGGCGATGCTGACGAATTCGGAGACGGTTTTGGAAGAATTGATTGAAAAGGCGGCGGCGGTGAAGAGCGAACGAAATCGAGCGACGGTGGCGACGCTCAACGCGGAAGTGCGTCGAGGGAAGAATTATCTGCGCGGGGAGCTGCCGAAGCTGAGAAAGGTTGCGAGGGCGAAGAGTGCGGGGACGACGGAGGAAGACGTGCGGGCGATGTTGGAGATTGTGGATAATTTGGAGGATCGAGTCGAGGCGGTGGCGGACGGCGTCACGCGCGGGTTGCCGCCGCAAAAGAAAAAACCGGCGGGGGGATTCGGGGGGACGTCGACCGTGGTGAACATCTCGAGCGGCGCCGATCCAGGTTCGAGTGCGAATCCGTTCTTGAACATGGAGCAGAGCGAGGCGAGCGAAGCGTTTAGGCAAGAATTTGAAGCTCGGAAAGCCAAGCAAGACAAAGGCTTGGACGTCATCTCGCGCGGTTTGGGCGTGTTGAAGGACATCGGGGGCGAGATGCAGGAGGAGATGCGCCGTCAACAACCGATCACGGATGCGATCGAGGATAAGCTCGATTCCGTGAACGCGGACATGCGAACGGCGAACTCGCGGTTGAAGGAGGCGGTGACGAAGATTCGCTCGACGAGAAAATTTTGCATGGATGCGATATTAATTCTCGTCATACTCGGCGTGTCTTTGACCATTTACAAAACGGTCGCGTAGGATCTCTTAGCCGATGGACGTCGTGTACAAGAAATAGCCGATATTATCATTACATCCTCACCTCACTTCCATCGCCAATTCGCGACGAGATCGAACACTTCTTCTCTGCGACTTTGCAAAGTCAACGAGTGCCCGGCGAGCGGGAACTGCACGTGCTCCGCCTTTCCACCCGCTTGCACGGCCAATTTCGCGCGATCGATGGCGGTTTCGGGCGAGATGACGTTATCGCGCCCACCCGTGATGAGTAAGACGGGAGTCTCGAAGCTCAGGCGCACCATGCCGCAATCTTCCGGCCGATTTCCCGCGTTGTGCGCTACTAAATCGTACAGCTCCACCGCCGTGCGCAACGACACCCCTTTATCCCAGCTCAACGCGTCCGCGTCGCACTGCGCCTGCGCCTCGTCGTCAAAGTCCGGTCTCTGATCTTCATCCACGTCGAGATTATCCCTCGGCTTCGGCGACACCTCCAACCGCGGCGCCGCGTAGCTCGCCAGTCGCAGCGCCGCCAACGCGACGCGCGGCAGCGCCATCTTCATCTTCATCAACGGATTTATCAACACCACGCGCTCGACCGCGCGTCCTTCCTCCCCCCGCATCGCATTCGCGCAAAATATCGCCAACGCGCCGCCCATGGACGACCCCACGATCGTGAATCTCTCCGTCGACGTCGCCGCCAACGCGCGCTTCGCCCGCGCCAACGCCGCCTCCTTCCCCGCGTACACCCCTCGCGCGTCCCCATCGCTCTCGCACGCCCCGTGTCCCGGCAGATCGAACGATATCACTCGCATCCCTCGCCTCGCGAGCGCCACCGCCATCGCGCGCGCGTTCGGGTTCGTCGCGTGCGAATTCAATCCGTGCAGCAGCAGCACCGAATCCATTCCCGTCGTCGCCGTCGCCTCGCCGTCGCGCCGCGGCGTCGCGCACTCGCACGCGAACCCGAGCCCGAGCACGGGCGTTACACGCACGTCCGCGCGATCGAGCTCCAGGCGCGGCATCGACGACGCGTCGACGACTGCCGTCGATCCGTCACTCTACGACGCGGCGCCATGATCGTCGTCGACGACGACTCGAGCGACGACGACGCGTTCAAAGCGCTGCCGACGCTCCTGCGCGCCGTCGCGCGTCCGTCGGGGGTGCGCGCGCGACGCGACGCGACGACGACGCGACGCGCGAGCGATGACGAACGAAATGCACGCGGTGAAAGAAGCTGTCTGAGAGAATTCAAACTCGACGCGAGACGCGCGGGACTGACGAGCGACGGCGCGACGCGGGATAGACGACGACGACGCCGACGAAGCGACGAACGGTGACGCTGCCGACGATCGAGGACGACGATGGGACGGGAAGCGAGAGCGAACCGGCGTGGGTGGAGAAATTTAAGTCGCCGGAGCGCGTCGGCGCGGCGGCGGCGGCGGCGGCGGCGGCGGCGGCTTCGTCGAGCGACGACGATTTGAGAATCGTGGACGCGGACGACGGGGAAGCGCGCGACGCGAGGGCGGCGGTGAAGGATGGTGACGGCGACGCGGACGCGACGGGGACGACGGCGGCGAGGGGGGTGGGCGACGCGGCGAAGGCGAGCGAGGGGAAGACGGCGAAGGCGCTCGCGGCGAGCGCGGCGGCGGAGTCGTCTTCGACGGCCGTGGAGCTCGTCGCGACGGCGAATTTAGGCGGCAAGTCCAAGGTTTTGTTTGAGATCGAAGGCGCCGGGGAGGCGGTGGATTTAGACGGCGATACCGGCGCCGTGGGTCGTTGGCTCGCCGAGTCCTCTCGCGCGCTCAAGGTTGACATGAAGGGCGTGATGTACAACGCGCGCGTCGTCTCGAGCGCCGGCACCGTCGTCGTCGTCGCCGTCAACGCCGACGTGGCCAAGATCGAGAGCGTACATCGCGAGTTCGTGCAGCTTCGCGAAGACCCGAGCGCGATGGGCGGAATGGAGAATTTCGGCGTCGGTTCGCTCTTCGACCAGGACGAACGCGTCGACGACGACGACGAAGAAGTCGCCGTCGGCGCCAAGCGCAAGCGCGCCGCCGAGACCTCCAAAGCCTCCGGCGCGTCCGCTCGCAGGCCCACCGCGAAGCGTAAACCGCCGCAGAAGCGCAAGCCGGCCGTCAGGCGCAAGAAGTAGCTCGAGTTGTCGTTCGATTCCGTTCGTCGCGCGCGCCTCGCGTCGCCGCGGCGGTCAACCGCCGAACCGCCCGTCGCGTCACTCCGCGTCCCGCGAGCGTCCCTCGACGCGCGCGCGCGCCCGCGCTCGCGGCGCGTCGACGCGCGTCGCGAGCGTCGCGCGGCGTCGTCGCGCGGCGCGCCGCGACCGCGCGCGCGCGGTTTCGCGTCGCCGCGACCCGCGCGGTGTCGAAAATCTGCGAGCGCGATGCCCGCCCCCGCGGACGCCAAGCGCGTGTTCAAGCTCGCGCTCGGCGCGGACGCGACGAAGAAACAGCGATACGTCGTCGAGACGCGCTCGGCGGGCGGCGGACGGCTCGGGGTGATTCTGATCGGACTGAAGAGTCCAGATCGGGTGCTGGTGAGCTCGAGCGCGACGCGCGCGGCGCTGAACGCGGAAGAATTCGTGTGCGTCGACGCGAACGTCGAGCGGGAGCTGGTGAACGCGCGAGCGATACGCGTGGTGCGAGTGGATGGCGGCGAACGGGTGTGCGTGCTGGACGATGGCGAGGCGACGAACGCGAACGTCGGGCCGCCGGCGAGCCGAGGGGAGACGTCGACGGAGGGCTCGCCGAGCGGACCGCCGCCGGCGAAGATGATGAGCGCGACGAATCAAGACGTGTTGGGGATGCTGAGCGGGATCATGAAAGGGGCGAGTCCGCGGATTTTGAGGAAGGATGAAGCGGGAGGGATAATACAGAGCGAGCAGGCGGCGCCGACGCGCGCGGCGGGGCAACCGACGGGGCAACCGACTCGGACGAGGTCGCCGATGTTGACGCCGCGAACGACGCGCGGGGGCACCGCGACTCGTGGGCCGACGTCGACGAACGGGCAGACACCGCCGATGGGGGCTGTGGCTGGCCCTGGTGCGTCGTCGTTGCCGCTGGGTACGTTTGGCGCCGCGTCGCCGTCATTCTTTTCGCCAGCCTTCGCGTCGCCGAGCGAAGCCGCGCCAGCGCGGGCGAACGGTGATGATTACATCGAAAGCATGATGAGTGATTTTTCCGCGGCGCTTCTCGGAGGCGATCCAGGAGACGCGCGCGTGGGCGCGAACATCCCTCTCGGATACGCGTCACCCTCGGCGAACTCGCATCACCAACTCGAGCGCAACGTCCCGTCGGCGGTTGACAGAGAACTGAGTCCGTTTTTCTCTTCCGTGGACGCCTCAGTGAGTGGTGTTCTCGGAGGCGCGCTAGAAGATGGTGTCGACGTGGCGCCGCACGAAGACGTTTCCGGACTTCGGGGCGGCGTTGCAGACGAAGTCGACATCGCCGAACTCACAGGCGGTCGATTCGACGCGGATGCGCTGGGTCTGGACGCCACCCCGGCCGAACTCACGGATCTGTTGAATCGATCGCGCATGCTTCGTCAAGCCACGGAGACGTTGGGCGATTCCGCGGTCGACGACGATTCCATCGCCATCAAGGAGGAAGTTTCCGCGCCACCGACGAACAGCGCGTTCCGCGAGCTGCAGCGCGCGTCGTCGGCTGGCGAAATATGCGCTGCGTTTAATTTGCGCGGGGATAAGTTCGGTTGCAACGGGTGCGTGAGTCGACACGTGTGTCAACTCTGCGAGTCACCGCGTCACACGTTTGGAATGTGTCCGTCACTCTACGCCAACATTCATAAACGCGTGGAGAACAAAGTGTGCTTGGATTATTACTTGAACTCTGTGGATGACACCGGCGGAGCTTTGCGTAACGGATGGGATCAAGAAAAGCACGTTTGGAATTTGTGTCCCCGCGGCGACGAGTGCATGCTCGAGCACGTGTGCGGCGCGTGCGGAAAGAGCGGCAACGACGCGCATTTACCGACGTGTCGCTTACACGCCGTCTTCGCCGACTCTGCTCCGGTCGATTTGTGTCGAAAGTACTACTTGCACTCGCTTGGAGACTATTTCAAGATGGAGAGCGACTCGCAAAAGTTTAAAATCGGAAGCAGCGGTGGATGGGCGTTGTGCGGCAAGGGCGATCGATGTCACTCTCGACACATTTGCGGTCACTGCGGTGAAGAAGGACGCGGCAAACATAAGCCGGAGTGTAAACTGCATCCTGTGTGCGGTGTGATTACGGACGCGAACAAGCAACCATGCTTTTTGTACTTCATGAAGTCCATGGTCGGCATTCGCGAGTTTGAAAAGGCGCTCCTCGGCGGTAGCGCGAAGGGATTTTGCTCGCAGAAGAAAGGCGAGTGCTCTGGATACCACGTGTGCGGTTCTTGTGGGAAAGAAAACGTATCGCCTTACAACGCGGAAGGCCATGCCGCGTCGTGTCGCATGCGAACGATTTCCAACGAAGTCGATCCGACCCTCAACCCGCGAACGAAACAAATGCTCAAAGATTACGAAGAAGAAATCGCACGCGTTCGCGCGAGCGCCAAGTCGAAGGAAACTACCGCGACGCAAACCATCGACGACAACGGCTCGAATGCGGAATCGAAATCCGATCAAGTCGACGACGACGCTTTAACGCCGATTGACGTGAAACGATGTCGCCGCCTCCGATCGGAAATCGACGCCATCCTTCGAGGCATCGGCGACGACATCGATTTGCTCGTCGAAGAAGCGGTGGAATGCGCGGGTAAGGAAATGAAAAAGAGCGCGAATCCGACGCACAAGCTAGAACAAATTAGAGAGAACTTTCGAAAGATGATGTAATATGTCGATGATGACAAAATATTGTACTGACAGTCTACGCGCCACAAAGCGTCACGCCGCGGCACCTGGAGCGAAGGCTTCGCGCAGCAATGTTTTTTGTTTCGAATTGAGATGCGAAGGAAACTTGACGTTTTTTACGGTGACGACGAGGTCGCCTCTTCGCCCGGTCTTCTGATTGGGCATGCCTTTTCCTCGAACCGCGCGCGCCGATCCCGGAGGCGTGGGATCGTCGAACGATAGACGCACCGTCTCGCCGTCTACGTTGACGAATTCAACCTTCCAACCAATCAACGCACTGCGAAGTGAGATTTGAGGCACTTCGTACACCAAGTCATCTCCGTCTCGTCGTAAGAATTTGTGCGCCGTTTCCTTGATCACGACGACCAGATCCGACGCTTCGCCGGTTTGCGCGTCTTCGTTTCCTTTTCCGGCGAATGTAATTTTCGTGCCGTCTTTCCAACCGGGTTTCAGATCGATCGAGATGTATTCATTGCTTTGAGCCATCTGACCGCTCGACCCCGCGCGCACGTTTCGAACGTAATTAACGTCCCGGCGTCCGCCTCT
>Ga0222715_10004163_pt1 | contig 12675 bp, 7 predicted proteins | sample C33_9DmetaG_FD_165056 | JGI IMG/M metagenome (GOLD analysis project Ga0222715, IMG submission 165056) | Estuarine water microbial communities from San Francisco Bay, California, United States - C33_9D | ecosystem: Environmental > Aquatic > Marine > Unclassified | place: USA: California...
ACGGTGTGAACTTAGAATATACTTTAGATAGAAGTGTATCTAAGTCTGCTGACCTTAGAGTTTTTATCAACGGTGTTGAAGCTGTTCCTGAGTTTGGGTTCGAAGCAAATGGTACACAACTTTTATTAGACAGTGTTCCAACTGCAGGTGCTAATATTGTTATTAGTTACGTTGCAGGCGCTCTTTCATCTGTAAACATTACATCAAACGCTTATCCAGTTGGATCAACTACCAGTCCAAGTATCTATTCAGTAGATGCGGCAGGTACTGGTATTTGGTGGCCAAGTACAACATCAGTAGGTATCACAGTAGCAGGAAATACCAGAGTTAAAGTATCTGATGACGATGTGAGTACATCTACTACAACAGGTGCTTTGGTAGTTACTGGTGGTGCTGGTGTTAGTGGTGATCTACACCTAGGTGGTGTATTACACGCAACTGATACTACACAGGCTAATAATTCATCAAGCGGTGCGTTGATTGTTAGTGGTGGTGCTGGCTTTGCCAAAGACGTATATGTTGGTATGAGTCTACAGGTTGCTGGTGACTTTACAGTTGCTGGTGCTTTTACAACAACATCGTCAGACAGTTTAACTATTAACGATCCATTCTTGTTCTTAGCTAATGCTAACCCAGGCGACAACTTAGATTCAGGTGTTGTATCATCATACTTTGATGGATCTAATACCAGATACACAGGATTCTTCCGTGATATCACAGACGGAAAATATAAATTATTTGATAACCTATTACCTGAACCAAGTACTACAGTAGACACAGCAAATGCTAGTTTCCAATATTCTGACACAGTGTTTGGTAACGTAGAAGTAACATCTACTATAGAATCATCATCAACAACTACAGGTGCACTGATTGTCAGTGGCGGTGTTGGTGTAAATGGTACAGTATCTCTCAATGCCGCAGATAACACTGTAGCGTTAAGAAATGACGGAACAACTGGTGTAGGTACAATTGGTGCCAGTGGTGGGGAATTTGCCGCAGTTTACGCTACAACTTATTATGGTGATGGTAGTAATCTAAGTGGAGTGTCAAACTATGACAACACAAACGTTGCTACATTTATCACTACAGCACACACAGGTAACGTTAGAGCAAGTAGTATAACAAAAACTGGTTCAAGTGGTAGTGGTGATATTGGTGGATCAAGTTCAAGATTTGGTACTGCCTATGTTACAGCATTAAGTGTTAACGGTACTGCTACAGCAACAACATTTAGTGGTTCTGGTGCTTCATTAACAACTTTAGATGCAAGTCAACTAAGTTCAGGCACTGTACCAAGTGGAAGATTAACTGGTGCTTATGAAATTACAGCAACAACAGCAAACACATTTACCACAGCAAGAACCATTAATGGTGTTTCATTTAATGGCGGTAGTAACATTACTGTTGAACCATACGTAGAAAGAGATGATACATCAGCGGCGGCTCGTTACATAACATTTGTTGACTCTTCTACAGCAGGTCATCAACGTATGAACATGGATACAAATTTAACTTATAATCCAAGCACAAACGTATTATCAACAACAGCAACACAGGCACAATACGCTGACTTGGCTGAGAAATATGAAGCTGACGCTGAATATGAGCCAGGTACAGTTTTACACTTTGGTGGTGAGAAAGAAGTCGCACAATGTGACGTGGATCACTGCACACGTGTAGCAGGTGTTGTTTCTACTAATCCTGCACATTTAATGAATGGTGCATTAGAAGCAGAACATGTTGTTGAACTTGCACTTGTTGGTCGTGTACCATGTAAGGTCACTGGAACAGTTAAAAAAGGTGATCTAATGGTATCAGCAGGTAATGGTCGTGCTAGAGCAGAAGCTAATCCTAAAGTTGGCGCAGTGATTGGTAAAGCACTAGCAGATTCAGAAGGTGATGCAACAATTGAAGTTGTTGTAGGTAAAAACTAGGAGAAATATATGGCATATTTAGGACAAACACCCGTTATAGGAAACTTTGTAAAGTTGGATGATATATCTGCTAGTTTCGATGGTAATCAGTCTTCATTTGCAACTACAGTATCAGGTGCGGCTTACATAGTAAGTAATCCGTTTGCCTGTTTAGCAGTTGCTGATGGAAACGTGTTAACACCAGCAGTTGATTATTATTTTAGTGGTACTCAAATCGTTTTTGATACTGCACCTACAAGTTCATGGTTAAATAAATTTTTCGTAATAGTTTACGGAAATATACTTGATTCAGGTATACCAAGTGATCAAACTATTACTAACGCAAAACTAGCAGACAGTACACTGCAATATGGCAAGTTATCCGCTGTGTTGAAGGCAAGATTGTTAGCTAATTCTATTATTTTTGGGGCATAAAAGATGGCAAGACAACAGATAAAAAACTACGTTTTTACACCAGGTGGTGCTGGTGTAGGTACAGTTAAGATTCCAGGTAACTATGAAATATCTGATATCTTAACAATCCTTAACGCAACAGACCAGGTATTCATTTATAACTTTGCTGATCCTGATTTAGGTGGTACAGTATCATTTACATCAGGTACTGATGCTGACTTTCCTACAACAGAAGACGGTGTTACTACAATTACACTAACAGCAACTACAGCACTTATGAGTGCCAGTGACACATTGGCTGTTTATATTGAAACAGAATCACAATATATCCGCCCATGGCCATTTGGAACAGATGCTGTTGAACGTATGCGTGTGGCTAACCCACAGTCATTGATCGACGCTGACTTTGAATATGGTCTACAAAATACCAAGTGGCAATCTATTGCTTTAAACAATGATGTTCCAAGTATCTATGAGTTACCAGGTAGTGAATTTAGAATTGGTTCAGCTGGTTACGTTACAACATTTGGTAGTGGTGCTATTTCTTCAAGTGGAGACACTTCAGTAACATTAGCTAACCAAAGTGGTACACTTGCACCTAACTGGGAAGATGACGACTATGCGTTAATAGTTAATCCTTATGTAGCAGGTGGTACTCTAACAGCAACCATAGCTGAAGATGCTGTAGCATCAAACCAAAGTACAATCGTGGTTGATGACACTACTGACTTTGCTGAAGGTGATCAGTTAGTACTAGTTCAATTGCCAGCAAGTGATCAAACCACAGTGGCTACTGGCATTACTTCTGGAGCAACTACCAGTTTAGTTCTCACTAGTGGTTCAGGGTTTGCTACAGGTCAATTGATCATGGTAGAAACTAACAACGCTGACATTTGGGAAGTTATGACAGTGACCAACGTTGTATCAAATACACTAACAGTGGTACGACGTCAAATGGCATCAAATAGTGGTAACGTTAACCTTAACAGTGGTAACAGTGTAAGAATCGTAAGTAACATTGAGATTGCTCGTGTTCAAACAGTTTCTAGTGCAACTAACCTCAAACTTGACAGAGGTTGGATGAATACTACCCCTGTGAGAAATATGATCACTGGTTCACATGTGATGAAATTAAACATTGACCCAGGTACACAAAGTGGTGCAAACGTTGAAATTATTCAAATGACCACAGTTGGTACAACAGTTGCTAACACAGCAACCATTGCTAGAGGTCAATTAGGAACTACGGCAGTATCAAGTGCCCCAACTGGTACAGTTGTTGTTCGTTTAACTGGTTTCTTCCAAGCAGGTAACGAAGAAGTTAACCAAGTTGCTATTCGTATTCCAGAACATGGATTAAATGGTAACACATTTATCAGTACAACCAACCATAGAAACAGTAACACAGAAGGACTTTATAAAGTACTCAGTTCAAATACAAATTATATTACTTACTATCCACGTAAATTAACTGGTGAGGTTATAGGACATCAATTGAATCAAACAGATTCACAGATTAGACAGGCCGCGGCCTTTGATGGTGCTACACTTCCTTTAACTAGTATAGTATCTGATGCAGGTACTCCAAGTACCATTACAGTGACAACACCATATGATCATGGTCTATCACCAGGTACACCAATTCTAGTTGATATTACAAACTCACCAACTAATAAGGAATATGCTGAAGGTTCATTTACAGTATTAAGTATTCCAACACCCACAACATTTACATTCCAATGTAAATCAGGTGCGGCAGTCAGTGGTGCTATAACTGCTGATGTATGGATTAGACCAAGTGCGTTCTTTATCCATAGACCGTTTGATGGCGGTGTGTTAATTGGTTCAGGTACTCCACACAGAGGTGCAATGGCAGGCAGACAGAGTAAGAAATACTTCCGTTACCAATCTGGTAAAGGTCTAGTATGGACATCAGGTACACTGTTATCAACTAACTTTGATGTTGCTGACATTGAAGCAGATGGTACTGCGGCATTAACAAGTACTATTTCATTACACACTGATGTTGAACACTATCTACAGATTGGTGCTAATATCAAATTAAGTGGTGTTACAACTTCAGGTTATAACAATTATTATAGAGTTTCATCAATTCTAAGTGACACATCATTTACAGTTACAGCACAGGAAACCTTAGGTAATGCAACTCCTGTAATTGGTAATCAACCAAAAATTAACTTAATAGGTTGGCATGGTGGCGCTGTACGTGCTGGTATTTTTGATGAACAGAATGGTGCATTCTGGGAAAACAACGGTACTAACATTAACGTAGTGTTAAGATCAGCAACATTCCAATTAGCAGGTACACTGTCAATGGAAGTAGGCAGTAGTCTTGTTACTGGTGATGGTTCATGTCGTTTCTTAGAACAACTAGTTAAATATGATCGTGTTGTTATTCGCGGTATGAGTCACACTGTGACACATATTGTAGACAACAACACCATGATAGTTAGTCCAGCATGGCGCGGTCTAAGCAATCAGACACGTGTTAAAGCAAGTCGTGTAATTGATCGTCGTGTTAAACAAGCTGACTTTAATTTAGATAGAGTTGACGGTACTGGTCCTAGTGGTTATGTGCTAGATGCAAGTAAAATGCAGATGTTGTTAGTACAATACACATGGTACGGTGCTGGCTTCGTTGACTTTGGTCTACGTGGTCCATTGGGCAACTATATCATGGTTCATAGATTTATGAACAACAACGTTAACAACGAAGCATATATGCGTTCAGGTAACTTACCAGTACGTTATTCTGCAAACAACGAAGGTCCAACTTCCAGATTGGCCGCTGGTATTCTAGCAGGTGCTACATCATTGACAGTTGAAGATGGTATACAATATCCTCCAGCTAGTGTGGCTTATCCATTCTACGTCTCAGTAGAGAACGAAGTTATTAAGGTACAGGGACATACTGCAGGTAGTAACACATTTACTAACCTAACCAGAGCGGCAACATTTACTCTATGGCAAGATGGTCAATCAAGATCATTTAGCCAAGGTATTGCGGCTGATCATGCAGAAGGTGTAGGTGTAACACTGTTAGATGCTACATGTGCTCCAACACTTAACCACTGGGGTTCTGCAGTTATCATGGATGGTGGTTTTGACCAAGACCGAGGTTATGCGTTTACATTCAACAGACAAAACTTAGCGTTACCAACAACAGCTGGTGAGAAATCAACAGTGTTCTTAATGCGTTTGGCTCCAGCAGTTTCAAACACAATCATTGGTGATCTAGGAGATAGAGACTTGCTTAACAGAGCACAGTTGATTCTAGAAAACATGATTGTTAACGTGACTGGCGGTCGTTTTGTTATTGAAGGTATTTTAAATCCAAACAACATTGATGGATCGTCCATTGAATGGATTGATTTAAATACTGAAATCAATGGTAATCAACCAAGTTTCACACAGTTTGCTACTGCGTTTGGTTTTACTGGCGACACAACAGGTGGTCTAGTTGGTGCTGATAGATACCAAGTTGGTGGTCTAAGTAGAACTGGTCTTTGTCCAAGTTCATTTACACGTTTAATTAGAAATGCTGTAGTTGGAACTGGTGCAGTGACAACAAGTGGCAGTGGAACAGCGGCAAACCTCACACTTTACAAATACAGTGGTACTAGTGTAGTAAGCAATGACAACACTTATGTAACTGTTAATGATTTAGGTACTGGTTTTGCTGTAGGTGACACTATAACACTTCCTGGTAACCTATGGGTATCAACATCAGGTAGTTCAGCAGGCGGTTCAACACCTACACATGATGTTACATTAACTATAGTTTCTGTAGCGGCTGGTGTGCAAGGTGGTGAACGTTTGTTTGCGATTCCAATCAGTGAAACTAACTCAGGTTTACTAGATCTAAGTAAGGTTAAACAGTTGGTTAACTCAGCTATTCCAGGAAATGGTGTTTATCCAAATGGTCCAGAGGTCCTCGCTATTAACATTACAGCGGCGGCACCAGGTTCAAGTGCTAACGGAGAATTCCAAATTACATTCTCAGAAACACAGGCTTAAAAAAGACCAAGAAAAGAAAAGGACCTCCGGGTCCTTTCTTTTTGATAAATACTAGATAATATAGATAAAAGAGCATCAAATGGCATTAACAAGACCAAATTTTAATAATATTACTACTACCGTTACATCCATAACTGATCCATTACTGGTAGTTAATAAAAATTCTACAGCCGCCAACGTTGATATTGGTTTTGTGTTTAATCGTGATGGTGGATCAACCAGTAATGTAGCGTTGATCTGGGACGAAACCAACGATCAATTTGTGTTAGGGTTAACCAGTAACAGTGGTGCAACAAATTCAAACGTTGTCGTGTCTAGTTATGCTAATGTAACTGCTGGTAATCTCACTGTATCAGGCATTACAGGCAACCTCATACCAAGTGCTAATGTAACTTACAGCCTAGGTGATGAGACACATTGGTGGAAAAGTCTATATGTAAGCGGCAGTACAATCTATATAGGCGGAACACCACTCACTGTATCAGGAGGCACCCTATTAGTTGATGGTCAGGAAGTACAAGGTGGAGGCAGTGGAAACTTTACCACATCAAATTCCACTCCTGGTAGTGCTAATTATGGTGATCTATGGTATGACACTGACACTGACGTATTGTTTCAATATATCAACGATGGATCTAGTAATGTATGGGTAGATATTAGCACAGAAGCCATAGTTTCTGAGTCATCATTTGGTACTGCCAACGTTAACACATTATTAGCAAGTTGGGGATCAAACACGCTGTCAACCACTGGCAATATTTCAGCTGGTAACATCACTACATCAGGTTCATTTATAGGTGACGGCAGTCAACTTACAGGCCTACCTGCAGGCTATACAGATTCAGATGTTAAAACATTATTGGGGGCAGATGGAACAGTTACTAGTGGTTATGTTCTTTCATATGATAGTGGTAGTGATTCATTTAGTTGGGTTGATAGTGCTGGCTATACAGATTCAGATGTTGATGCACATCTCAGCGGTGGTACTGGTGTTACTTATAGTTCTGGAACTATTAGTATTGGACAGGCTGTAGGAACTGGCAATTCGCCAACTTTTAATAGAGTCTACTGTAGTCAGGTGGTAGCTAGTGGACGTGTAGCCGCATCTGAAGTAAGTGGTCATGGTATCAGTGGTACAACAAGTTTATCAATTAGAGGTGGCGTATCATCGGATGGTGTTAAACTACAATTTTTTGACAGTGATTGGACAGATGCACTATCGATTAGACAAGGAACACTTGATATTTTAGCGTCATATCCATTTACTGCTACTGGCAATATTTCAGCTGGTGGTGTATTAACTGATAACTACTACTATGCCAACGGCACACCATTCGTTGGTGGCGGAGGAGGTGGAGCATCAACATTAAATGATCTAAGTGATGTTACAATTTCTTCACCCAGTAATGGGCAAGTGCTTAAATATAATGGCAGTGCATGGGTAAATGGAACTGACGCAACTGGAGAAGGTGGTGGCGGAGCCACATCAGGATTTGAAACACAATTTTTATTAATGGGTGCATAATTTATGGCAAACACATACAAGGTTCTTGGGCAACAGGCACCAAGTGCTACAACAAATACAACATTATATACTGTACCAAGTGCAACATCAGCAGTGTGTTCAACATTGGTTGTTTGTAACAGAGAGACTGGAACAACATTCAGGGTAGCAGTCCGTCCAGGTGGTGCTACAATATCAAGTGAGCACTATCTTACTTATGATACTGCTATAGAAGGGTTTGACACTATATTTTTAACCATGGGCATTACTCTAGCAACAACAGATGTTGTCACTGTGTATTCAACCAGCGGCAACGTGTCATTTAGTCTATTTGGAAGTGAGTTAACTTAATAATGTCAAGTCGTAGCATTAGAGCAAACAACCTGTCTTCGCCTAACTATGTGTTAAGCAAACAAAAAACTGCAAATATCCATGGAGTGGGTTTTTCAACAGTTGATCTGTCTGATAAAGTTTGGAAGAGAAATCCAGCTTGGCTTGACAATGTATCAATAACAAATACAGATCAGGCGGCCGGCATACTAGTTGCTATTGATGATTCAACTACAAATCCAATAAAGATTGGAAATATTACAGGTAACTATGAAGTTGATTGGGGAGATGGCAATGGTTTCCAACAATATTCTAGTGGCTCTAACAACACTTATAACTATGATTGGTCAGATTCAACCTGGGATGGCACAAATGGCGCAGTAACATTTACAGACAGCACAGATCTTGTAACAGTTGATTCAGCTAGTGGATTTGCTTTTGAAAATGGTGACATCGTTAACTTTTATTCAGTGACAACTACAACAGGAATATCTGCAAATAGAAATTACTATGTGATTAACGTAAACTCAGGAGCAAGAACCTTTCAACTATCATTGACTTCTGGTGGTTCAGCAATATCATTGACCAATGATGGATCAGGTACACTACTTCCTTATAAACAGGCTCTTGTTCACGTTAGAGCACAATCTGGTGCTAATATAACTTATGCTAAAATAACTGATCGTCCTGAGCCAGAAACACCAGCAAATGGTTATACTTGTTCTCCATATTTGGAAATAGTAGCATCATTTCCAAATTGTACTGGTGATAGTACTTTTACCTTTACTGGTACTACTTGGGGACATTCAAGACTTGAGCATATCCATTTAGTAAACTGTCAAGATCCTAATTGGTCTCTAAGGTTTTATCAAATGTCAGGATTAAAATATGTACGCTTAGATACTCTTGGCGCGATATCTACCTTGGCATCATGTTGGTACGGTTGTTCGGCCCTCTTAAAAATTCAAATTGGAGAAATATATGACCCCACAATTGAACTTCCAACTAGCACATGTACTACTTTTACTCAGGCATTTTCTGAATGTTCTAATTTAATAGCAATACCCAGACTTCAATTTGATTCTGCAACAGGTGTCATTTCTATTTTCTATAATTGTAGATCAATTCAAGAACTGCAACCAAAATTGTGGGGAAATACTGTAACTGCTTTGTCATCGGCATTTTCTGGATGTCATAATTTAAAAAGAATTCCTACATTTGGGTTTAAATCAACAGTGACAAACCTTAGTTCCTTATTTTCACGTTGTTATTCTTTAAAACAAGCTCCTATGTTAGATACCTCTAATATTACAAGTTTCAGTACTGTATTTTCAAATTGTTATGCTCTAACAACACTGCCAAACTGGGATGTTTCGTCAGCTACTAACATTTCATATATGTTTGAGAACTGCTATGCACTAAAAGAAATTCCAGACTCTTGGCAATTCAGTTCATTGCTCTCTATGAACCAAGCATTTTATAATTGTAATAATTTAATAAAAATTCCGTTAGGATTTGATAATATCCAACCAACTAGTTTAAATCAATGCTTCTATAATTGTTACAGTTTGTTTAGCCTGCCTGAGTGGGACACATCAAATTGTACCAGCTTCTATGGAGCATACTGGGGATGTAGTAATGCTTCCAATGAAAGAATAGAGCTAGACTGTTCTTCTATTGGCGCCAATGCTAATCACTTTCAGTATGTTTTTTATGGTTGCCAGTCATTAAATGAAGTAAACATTAAAAATTCAGCTAATCTACAATATGTTCAGAATAGTTTCCAAAATTGTTATTTTATAAACAAGATAACATTTGATCAACCAATGACTTGGTTAAATGCTGGAAGTACTTTCAATGGCTGTAGAACATTGACTTATATAGTGGCTGATATCACATTATCTGGAACTTCGTTTAGTAGTATGTTTGTCCAATGCTTTAGCTTAATTAAATTACCCAAGTTGGATGCCAGTGGAGTAAACAGTGCTCAGAGTCAATTCATTCGTCTTTGTTATTCTATTAAAAATGCCAGTGAGTTTACTGGCATGAGATATGGTACACTTGAGTTTACAACCTCTGCGATGAATGCAACTGCATTAAATACATTGTATACTAATTTAGGAACTGCATCTGGACAAACTATTATAGTTACTGGTAATCCAGGAACCTCAGAAGATGATCCAACCATAGCCACTGCTAAGGGTTGGACAGTAACAGGATAAGGAATGATATATGAGTGATACCAGCGGATTTTATAAGAACATTGACGGTGAATTGGTCTATGGACCAAATTTTGTGCTAGGTGCATACGGTGCCTATGAGCTACGTAGAGCAACCAAAGATTCTAACACATATCCAGTGGATGGGTGGTATTGGTTTGACAGTGAAGAACAAGCAAGAACAGAACTAGGAATTCCATTAGTGGAAGAACCCAGCGAATAGGAGAATTAAATGGCATTTCCAACTAATCCAACAAATGGACAACAGGCTACAGTAAATAACATACTCTACTATTACAATAGTAGTAAATCTGCTTGGATTAGATATTCTGTTGGTACATTGTCTAATGCGTTGGCTAATTCTTCTATAAGTGTAACTTCAATTGAAAGTGATAACGTTACAGTTAGTGGAACTTTTTCACAAGGAACTTCAAGTTATGTAGCCAATCATTATGTATTGCATGGCGAAACTACAGATGCAACAGAAACTGAAATATTTGTCAACAATCAAAGCGGAAATAGAATACCTGTAGCCACAGACAGTACCATGGCCTACTCAGTAGATGTTGTAGCACGTAGAACAGATGCTACAGGTGAATCAGGTAATTGGCATTTAAAAGGCACAGCTGATAATTTTTCTGGAACAGTGGCAGACGTTGGTGATGTCTATGAAGTGGTTATTTCTGCAGATGATACTAATTTAGAAGTAGATGCACGTGCTGATGACTCTAATAATAGTGTAAATATATATGTTGTAGGTGTTGCAGGTAAAACCTATAGATGGGTAGCTAAAGTAACTACAATTGAGGTAATTGAATAATGTCTCGTCGGATCAGATCATTTAAATTTGATAATGTTTTTAAAACATTAAAAATAGGAGGAACCACGGTTTTAAATGTCAGCGAGGATGAAAGTGGTAATCTTCTAACACCTACTGTAACAGGCAATCTATCTGCTAATACACTGTCAAACATTACCAGTTTAGAAAATTTATCTTCTATCATTATTAACGAAGTTGAAATAGCCAGTCAGACAATTAAAAATAGAGTAGATGGTCACAATCTAATACTTGAAGCAACAGGTAGTGGAGTGGTACAGATCAATGACGCTATGACTGTAAAAGATGTTTCTATCACAGGCAACCTAACAGTCAATGGTACAACCACCACAGTTACAACAACAAATACTAACATTTCAGATGCTCTAATATTATTATCACACGGTGCCTCAGGTGCACCTACTAAAGATTCTGGCTTAATCATTGAACGTGGCAGTTCTATTAATGCTGGATTAGTTTGGGATGAATCAGCTGATCAGTTTAGTGCAATCACAACCACAGATGATGCTACCACAGTGGGTGATATTACTATTTCTAACTATGCTAATCTACAGGTTGATGTGTTAAAGGCTACAGATTTACAGCATGCCAATGGTACATCAATACTAACCACTATTAGTACCATTAACACAAATATATCAACAGCCAACCTTAACATGAAAGGATATGTTGACGCAATTAATTCAACACTTACCTCAAATGCCGCGGTACAGGCAGGACAGATTACTACAGCCAACCTTAACATGAAAGGATATGTTGATGGAGAAATATCAACAATTAACAGTGATCTTTCTACGTTAGAATCTAATGCGGCTTCACAGGCTAACCAATTAACTGACCTAGACACTAACAAGGCCAGTTTAACTGGAGCTAATTTCACAGGAAATGTGTCTGTAGGTTCAACAGTACTATTTGTTAACACTTTAAATAATAGAATTGGTATTGGTACGGATACTCCAGGATGGGAAGTTGAAGTTGTTGGTAATCTTGCTATTAGTGGGGAATTTATAGGTAACGGTAGCCAACTAACTGGTAATCTCACAGCTGGTGGCGTACTAACAAACAACTACTACTATGCTAATGGAACACCATTTGTTGGTGGAGGTGGAGCATCAACATTAAATGATCTAAGTGATACTGATTTGTTTGGTGTAAGTACTGACCAGGTGTTACGTTATTCAGGTGCATCATTGGCTTGGGTTAATTCAGATGTTAAAACAATCAATAGTGAATCAATATTTGGATCAGGTGATATCACAATCTCAGGTGGTGCTAATTACACTGCTGGCTCAACTGCGCCTAGTTCGCCTTCAGCAGGTGACCAATGGTATGATACTAGTTCAGATATACTTTATCATTATGTTGACGATGGGACTTCGGAATATTGGGTTGATGTTATTAGCGAAAGTCGTTATG
>Ga0222715_10004166_pt1 | contig 12663 bp, 18 predicted proteins | sample C33_9DmetaG_FD_165056 | JGI IMG/M metagenome (GOLD analysis project Ga0222715, IMG submission 165056) | Estuarine water microbial communities from San Francisco Bay, California, United States - C33_9D | ecosystem: Environmental > Aquatic > Marine > Unclassified | place: USA: California...
GCTTCTGGTAATATAGCAACAGTCGTAAGTCCACAACTTGCTATTGGTAAAGGTTCTATTGGTAATAAGAGTTATACAGGTTCTCCAGGAAAAAGCGGTACAAGTGCTCCTAAACCGCCTAAAACTGTACAAAAGAAGAAAAAAGACGGTACAGCAGTTAACGCACTAGACATGAAAGGAAACATTTTTGGTGGCGGCGCTGCGCTGAAAAGATAAATATTAGTATGGAAAAGAAGCCCGATCACGAAGCCGAGATGGCAAAATCAGAATTAGCTAATATAGCTAAGAATGCCGTTGCGCTCTATAAAATGATCGAAGAAGGTGACGAATTAGACGGTTGGATAAGTAGTTATATTACTATTTCAAACGATCACATCAACTCTGTTCGTGAAAAAATGGAGTATGAGATTCAGGCAGATAATGCTATGAATAAAGGAGAACGAGAATACGAAGCTGGGACTTGCGAAAGTATTCGAGATAAACTAACAACAGAGTGGGAGCTCTTAAAAGGATAGCATCATGGACTTTAGAAATTTATTAAACAAACTTCCAAGAGAGGAAGCAAAAAATTCAAATACATTTGACGGTACTCTAGAAAGTATAGCAAGAGTAGCAGGTGTTGATTATAAACCAAAAGTAGTTACATTCGAAGGTTACACTGATGACGAAGTTAGAGAACTTTGCCATTCAAAAGACCACGATTGTGCAACAACAGTTAACCATCCATTATATGGTAAAGGTAAACCAGTTTACGAAAGTCATGCTATTCCAGATGACAACGGTAATGTTGAATGGTACGATGTACAATTTAAACACGGTGTAGAAAAGAAAGTTCCAGCAGCAGACATGGAAATTGTTACACTAGAAGAACACGGTGCTGCGAAACCTAAAAAGAAAAAAGCCAAAGAAGATGCTAAAGTTGAAAAAGATTCTAAGTCCAAAGAAGTAAAAGAATCAGATGACGAAGTTGCAAAAACTGTAAACGAAGAGCTATCCGCAAAAGACAAAGATACAGAATTTGCACGTTGGTTAAAGAAAACTCATAACAAAGATGTTGAAGGTTTGAAAGGCGACGAGTATGTTAAAGTATCTAAAGAGTTCCGAGCATCTAATAAGAAAGAAGAGTCATTTAGAGCTAAGTTCGACGACATGGTTGCTGAAGCAGGTAAGCCAGACTTTTTAGACTTAGACAAAGACGGTAACAAGAAAGAGCCAATGAAGAAAGCTGCTAAAGATGCTAAAGGCGGCAAGAAGTCAGGCAAAAAAGAAATGTCAGATAAGCAAAAGAAATTCTTTGGTAAAAAGAAAGAATCAGTCGAAGAGGCTGCAGAAGTAATTACAGCAGAAAAATTACCAAGCAAGAAACAAGTTTTATTAATGTGTGGTAAAGGCATGAAGAAGTCCGAAATCTGCAAAGAGTATCCTAACTGTGATCAAAAGAAACTTAAAGAAATGATCGAAGCATGTATGGGAGAAATGAAAGAGTCAGCTAAAAACAAAAAAGGATCTGTAAACGAATCAGTTGAAGTTATCAAAGATCCTTCAAAAATGTCATTTGTTGAAATGCTGAAACTTGTAAAAGAAAGTGGCGGACAACAACAAATTGATCCAGTTGACGAAACACTTTGGAACTGGGCTCAAAGAGTTGCTACATCAAAAGTTGAAGAGTCAAACAAAGCAGAAATTTTTGCAGGCATGATTTACGAACGCAACGGCGGACGTTTTGAAATGTATGACGTTATGGCAGAAGATACTCTTACAGAAGCAAGTGCAGCAACATGTGGTTGTGGTACAGACTGCGATCATTGCGGTGGCGATCACAACATGTCCGAAGTAGGCAAAACATGTTCTTGTTGCGATAACGAAATCAAAAAAAGATAAAAAGAATTAACCAAAATTAAACTAAAGCCAGTTATTAACTTGACTGGCTTTTTTTATGACTATATAATAGTACTTCAACCAGGAGATAATTTATGTCAAAAATGTACGGGCCAGAAGAAAAGGCTAAACTAGAGAGATTGATCAAAGAAGGTTCAAATGTTCTACGTGAAGTAGAGGATCTTAATGAAGGTCTTAAGGATACTGTAAAAGCAGTAGCAGAAGAACTACAGATCAAACCATCAGTAATTAATAAAGCAATTAAAATTGCTCACAAAGACGATTGGGCTAAACACTTAGAAGAGTGGGAAGACATTGAAGGTATTCTCGGAATCACAAATAATTTACCGTCCGGTAATACCGAGAGTGAATAATTGGAAAAGATAAAACGCTTTTGGATAGACAGCTATAAGTCAGATACCACAGCATTTGGTTTTGAGCTAGTTAGTTTTATCTTTACAATAATAGCAAGTCTAACACTTGCTCTTAATGCACAAGATCCAAATATGGTTATTATATATCCATTTTTCTTTGTAGGTAGTGTAACACAGTGCTACGCATCAGTAAGACGTGGTGCTGCTTGGGTTATGCTACTAACAGGGTACTTTGCATGTATAAACGTTTTTGGCTTTCTTGTTGCACTTAATATAATTTAGTACTTGACATCAACCTAAAAATATCGTATAATACATGTATGATATTAAAATCAGATATATTTTTAAAATGGACTGCTACTGTTGTTCTTATACTTGGAACTGGGGTTAACGCTTTAGGATACTATCCGTTAGGACCATTAATATTAGTAATAGGTAGTTTTCTGTGGCTCATAGTAAGTTGTATGTGGAACGAGCCTGCACTAATTGTAACCAACCTTGTGTTGTGTTGTGTTGGTATAGCCGGTTTGCTATACTCACTATAAAGAGAAAGATAAGTATTAATGAAGAAGGTAACCGCAGGCCATAAACTGCTTATTAGGTACTTGTCAGCCAGAAGTGACATACAGGAGAAAACATGAGTTACGTAGACGCTTTCTATGACAGAGGGCAAGACACTATCAACGTTGTTGAACGTGACGATAAAGGCAAACGTCATTATCGAGAATACAATCCCAGACATATTTTTTATTACGAAGATCCTAGAGGAAAATTTAAATCCATCTATGGTAAACCATTATCAAGGGTAACTTGTAAAAATATCAAAGAACTTCGTAAAGAACTTGCTATTCACAGTAACAAAAAACTTTACGAAAGTGACATCAATCCAATTTATAGAATGCTTGAGGACAATTATCTCAATCAAGACGCACCTAAATTAAACGTTGCGTTTTTTGATATTGAGGTTGACTTTGATCCTGAAAGAGGTTATGCATCTCCTGAAGATGCATTTATGCCTATTACTTCAATTGCTGTATACATGCAGTGGATGGAAACAATGGTATGTCTTGCTATTCCGCCTAAGACACTTTCAATGGAAGAAGCAAAGAAAACCATTGAAGGTATTGACAATGTTGTTCTGTTTGAAAAAGAAAGCGAGATGCTAGATGCATTTTTAGATCTTATACAAGATGCTGATGTACTAAGTGGCTGGAACAGTGAAGGCTTTGATATTCCGTACACAGTTAATAGAATTACAAAAACCTTAAGCAAAGAAGATACAAAAAGATTATGTCTTTGGAATCAGTATCCTAAAAAACGTGAGTACGAAAAATTTGGTAAAACATCTGTCACATATGATTTAATTGGTAGGGTGCATGTTGACTCACTAGAACTGTATAGAAAATATAACTATGAAGAACGTCATACATATAGACTTGATGCTATCGGCGAACTAGAAATAGGTGAAAAGAAAACTGTTTATGAAGGCAGTCTCGATTCACTTTACAACAACGACTTTAGAACATTTATTGAATACAACATTCAAGATACTGCACTACTTGACAAACTAGATAAGAAACTTAAATTTATTGATCTTGCTAATACTGTTGCACATGAGAATACTGTTCTCATTCAAACTACTATGGGTGCTGTTGCTGTTACAGAACAAGGTATTATTAACGAAGCACACAGACGTGGGTTTATTGTTCCTAATAGAGTAAGACGTGAACCAGGTAGTGAGCCTGCCGCTGGTGCTTATGTTGCATATCCTAAAAAGGGTATTCATGAATGGATTGGTAGTGTTGACTTGAATTCACTATATCCGTCTGTTATTAGAGCGTTGAACATGGGTCCTGAAACAATTGTAGGACAACTAAGGCAAGATGGAACAAAAGCACGTATTGAAGGCGAAATGGCAAAAGGTAAAAGTTTTGCAAATGCTTGGGAAGGCCAATTTGGTTCTGTTGAGTTTGACTCTGTTATGGAACGTGAAGTAGGTAGACAGATTACTATCGACTGGGAGGACAGCGACAAAAGTGATACAATTAGTGCAGCACAAGTATATGATTTAATTTACGAAAGCAATCAACCTTGGATGCTAAGTGCTAATGGTACAATCTTTACGTATGAAAAAGAAGGCATTATTCCTGGACTGTTAAAACGTTGGTATAAAGAACGTAAAGAAATGCAGGCAAAGATGCGTGATGCAATTAAAGCAAAGAATCCTATTGAAGAAGAGTACTGGGCAAAAAGACAACTTGTTAAAAAAATTCTACTTAACAGTTTGTATGGTGCTATTCTTAATCCAGGTTGTAGATTCTTTGATAACCGTATTGGACAGTCTACTACACTTACAGGTAGGCAGATTGTTAAGCACATGAGTGCAAAGGTTAATGAGATTATTACAGGAGAGTACAGCCATACAGGTAAAGCAATTGTGTATGGTGATACTGACTCATCTTACTTTAGTGCATATAGTACGTTAAAAGAAGAGATTGATAAAGGAAAAATTCCTTGGGATAAAGATAGTGTTATGGCATTGTATGATCAAATCTGCGATGAAGCAAATACTACATTTCCTAAGTTTATGTCTGACACTTTCCATTGTCCTAAAAGCAGATCAGATGTTATTGCGGCAGCAAGAGAGATTGTTGCAAGTAAAGGTCTGTTTATTACAAAGAAAAGATATGCAGTTCTTTACTATGATGTAGAAGGTAAACGTGTAGACATAGACGGAAAGCCAGGTAAGATTAAAGCAATGGGTTTAGATTTGAAACGTTCTGATACTCCTGTTGTAATTCAAGACTTTTTGAGCAATGTATTAGAAATGGTACTAGCAGGTAAAGAACAACAAGAAGTACTAGATTACATTACAGAATTTAGAACTGAATTTAAAACAAGACCTGGTTGGGAGAAAGGTTCGCCTAAACGTGCAAACAAGATTACTGAGTACGGCAACAAAGAAAAGAAACAAGGTAAAGCAAATATGCCTGGACATGTTCGTGCAAGTATTAATTGGAATACCTTGAAGCGTATGGAAGATGACAAGTATTCCATAACTATTACAGATGGTGCGAAAGTAATTGTTTGTAAAGTTAAAGATAACCCTATGGGATTCACTAGTGTTGCGTATCCTGTAGATGAATTACGTTTGCCAGAATGGTTTAAAAAACTGCCTTTCAACGATGCTGAAATGGAAAATTCAGTAATTGATGAAAAGCTAGGCAACCTTATTGGTGTGTTAGAGTGGGATATCAGCTCTACAAAAAGTGATAACAACTTTAACAAATTGTTTGATTTTGATTAAATTGGTTAAAAAAACTCTTGCAATTAAACATAAACCTAAATATAATGTATATTAACAAACGGAGAACTCTATAATGAAAGACATTCTAAAAGATATTGTGGAACATACACAAAACTTGGGCTTTCTTACAACTGTAAAAATTACAGGCGAAGAAGATTCAACTACTATGTTTTCAATGGCTGATGACAGATCAGTTATCATGGAAGCAACTACACATAATCCTTATCCGGATATGATTGGCGTATTTGGTATGCCGCAGTTGCAAAAACTAAAATATTTACTTGACGGTAGTGAGTATCAAAAAGATGCTGTAATTACTGTAAAGTCAGGTGAACGCAATGGTGCAACTATTCCTACAGGATTAGAATTTGTAAACAAAGACGCAGACTTTAAAAACTCTTATCAGTTTATGCTTACAGAGCATATCAACGAAAAGATGAAAACTGTTAAGTTTAGAGGTGTTAACTGGGACGTAGAAGTAAGTCCTTCACTTCCAGCAGTACAGCGTTTTAATTTCCAAGCAGGCGCTAACAGCGAACATCCTACATTCTTAGCAAAGACTGACGGTACTAACTTAAAGTTTATCTTTGGTGATGCATCATCGCATGGTGGTGAGTTTGTATTTGCACAAGATGTTGAAGGAACATTGGATAGAGGTTGGACATGGCCTGTAGCAAGTGTACTTGCAATTTTAAAAATTGCAGATGTAAACAACACTAAAATGAGTCTAAGCAACGAAGGTGCTATTCAAATTGAATTAGACAGCGGGATTGCTTCATACAAATATATTATTCCAGCACAGGCGGCCTAAATAATATTATGAAACCAGGTATAATAGATAGGATAGGTAGATTTCATTCAAAGGTGTTTACTTATGTTAGCAATAAAGCAAAGACATCGAGAATATGGGCAATACTACTTACAGCACTAGTTATATACGAAATTATAGAACATCTAGTTTATCCTTGGCTTGTACCTTGGTTGGCTTATCTCGCAATTACAGGAAATTAAAAATATGACAGCACCAGTAAATTTAACACCGTTACAGAAGGACTATGCTGTGTATCTACCAGCAATTAGTTCTTTCTTTAGCACATATATTGCTAAACAAAGGCAAGGAGAGTTTGTTCCAAACGATCGTATTCCTAAAGGATTTGATCGTGGAATAGAAGGAATGAACTTCCTTAATGCAGACGCAGGATACTACACATACAAATATGGTTTGTATTCCGCAGGTCATGCACAATTAAACTTAGAAAAGACTATGGTACAAGATGCCATGGTACAAGAACGTGATAGAAATAACACTATGATACTAGGTGACTCGGGTGGTTATCAGGTTGGTAAAGGTGTTCTTAAATTTGATTGGCTAAACTTTGAAGGTGCTGCCGCAAACAAAACACGTGATGATATTCTAAATTGGCTAGAGCTTACAGCAGATTGGTCAATGCTACTTGATGTTCCGACTTGGGCTTGTGATCATATTCATGCTCCTAAAACAGGACTTAAAGATTTTCAAGACTGTTTAGATAAAACACGTTTTAACAACAAGTATTGGTTAGAACGTAGACTTGGTGCTACAAAGTTCTTAAACGTTTTACAAGGATCAGACTGGGATACTGCTGAAAGGTGGTACGAAGGTGTTAAAGAGTTCTCCGATCCAAACGTTTGGGGCGATAAAGCATGTGAAGGCTGGGCAATGGGTGGTGCTAATATGTGCAAAATGCCTATTACACTACGTAGGTTAATCACTATGAAATTTGATGGTATGCTAGAAGGCAAGGACTGGATGCACTTCTTAGGTACTGCACAACTTGATTGGTCATGTTACTTAACTAGTATTCAAAGACAAGTGCGTAAACATATCAACGAAAACTTTACAGTAAGTTTTGACTGTGCTAGTCCGTTTATTGCAACTGCACACGGACTTGTTTATACAAATGCACAACACACAGCAAAACGTTGGTCAGTGATTATGGACAAGGCTCCAGATAATAAAGCACTTGCTAATCAACATGACATTCCATTTCCATTCGAAAGTGAAATTGGCAGACGATTAAGCATTGCTGACATTTGTCATTATGCTCCAGGTATGCTGAATAAGATTGGTAAAGAAGGTAAAACTAGTTGGGATAGTTTTGGTTATGCATTAATGATGGCACATAATGTTTACTGTCACATTGTAGCAGTACAACGTGCTAATCAACTTACTGATATTGAACTTAAGAAAGCAAGACCAGATTGGAGACTATGGCGTAAAGTTAAAGAAGCAGATAAGAGTGATGAGTATTCAGATTGGGTACCACGTAACATCTTATATTTCGATCGCTTTGTTGAAGAACTGTTCGAGCAGCCAACTAAAGAGGCAGCGTTCGCAATGATTAAAGAAGGCGACAGTTTCCTTAAAAACTTAGAAGGCGCAAGACTACGTGGAGGTGTTACAAACATTTCAAATTCGTTGTTCGTTGAAGTTGATGATGAGGGCAATGAAGAAACTCCTTGGACTGACGACAGAGAAGATACTGAACTGGATAAACTAGAAAGTGAACTGACAGAGGCATAAATTATGAAAAGATCATACAAACAAGGCACAAGCAGTGACGCAACATATTTTGTTGGTATTGAAGTAGAACATACTCCTGCATATGGTAGGAAAACATTGTTTGTAACAGGACTTCAAAGCGTCGATGAAATTGACGAACAGTACTCAAAGAACAATTGCGAACATATCTTCTTTGGTGCAAATCACAGTTTTCAACCAAGTCAAGATTCAGACTATAATGACTGGGAGACTATGATCCAACATTTCTTAGATGATGACATTTGTTGCACTTTGGACATTCCAATTGCAAATGCGGAAGACTTTCTTGAAAGTGGTCTTACTGAATACGATAACTTTATTCCGCAACTACGTGTACCTATTCCTTATATTGAACAGTTTGGGTACAACGCTACACTTAAAATTGATGATAAAGGTTTTAAAGCAACAAATCCAGGTGTTTGGACACACAGTATACACGACCTAATGGATCGTTCAAAATTTACACCTTGGCGTGAATATGAAAATGATGATATCGTAGATAATGATTGACACTGGAAGTAAAGGGTGCTATAATGAAACAAGAACGTTATTACGACTATATGGGGCGTAGAATGAGAGAAGAAGATATGAAACAAGGCAAAGAAAACGCATTGCAAAAAGCAAAGCGAATGATTTGGGTAACCTTTAGAAAAGAAGGTATCCACAAGTATCCTGCGGCACTAGATGATCCTAGTCTTGCAACAGGTGATGAATATGATGTATCATTTTTGGGATATCCACACAGACACATATTCCATTTTAAGGTAGGTATCGCTGTAACACACAATGACAGAGATATTGAGTTTATTCAGTTTAAACGTTGGATGGAGAAACTATACGCAGAAAAAACATTAGATCTTGACTATAAGTCATGTGAAATGATGTCAGATGATTTATGGCATCAAATTACAAACAAATATCCCGGACGTGAAGTCCACATCGATGTCTCCGAAGACGGAGAGAACGGTGCCCACATTGAGTATGCTAGTTATTAAAGGAGACCTAAAATGGGTTACTGGCAAGACCGACCTGAGGTGGTTAAGATCTTCAACGATCTTGACTTGTACAGAGACTTTTGTCGTTACAACGGTTTTACGTTTAATGAAAATGATCTCTATAAAAAAGAAAGTCGTGCATGGAAGGCTTTTGAAAATCGTAACAACTATAAAAGATCGTTTCGAAACAAATTTAACAAACGGAGAAACTAGATGAAAATATGGCTTGTTGACTTAGAAGCAGTTGAAACACGTTACACTAAGCAGTGGAAGACTGAACTTCCTAAACTGCTAAAAGCCAACGGTCATGACGTTCATGTAGTTAACGGAGGGGACACGCCTCAGGCTACAACACCTGGGGCGTTTCTCAACTTTGGCGGAACTAATGTTTATAAAAGTAAACAACTAGAGCAGATTGCAGAGGCGTTTTGTAATGGAGAAGTTAAGGACGGCGATTATTTTCTGTACACTGATGCCTGGAATCCTACAGTGGTACAATTACGCTACATGGCAGAGTTATTGGGTATTGATATTCGCATTGGTGGTATGTGGCATGCTGGTAGTTATGATCCACAAGATTTTCTAGGCAGACTAATAGGCAACAAGCCATGGGTAAGACATGCTGAAATGTCAATGTATGAATGTTATGATCATAACTTTTTTGCAACAAACTTTCACATAGATCTGTTTACAGAAACATTTGATGAAGACTATCCTGTTAACCATGATAAAATTGTAAAGACTGGATGGCCATTTCATTATATGGATAGTACATTAACTATGTACAAAGGCATGCCAAAGCGTGATTTAATTTTATTCCCTCATAGGATTGCTCCTGAAAAACAAGTTGAAATATTCCGTGATCTTGCTGATCAACTTCCACAGTATGAATGGGTAGTTTGTCAAGAACAAGAATTATCAAAGAACGAATATCACAACTTACTAGGAGAAGCTAAACTAGTGTTTAGTGCTAACTTACAAGAAACACTTGGTATTAGTTGGTACGAAGGTGCTCTTGTTGGAGCATTGCCTATGGTGCCAGATAGATTAAGCTATATTGAAATGGGTTTACTCCCTTTCAAATATCCTAGTAATTGGACAATAGATTGGAAAAACTATATATCCAATAGAGAGGCTGTAAAAGAACGTGTAATTGATTACATGGAAAATTACAAAAAGTTTCTTCCTAGCCTAAATAAACAAGTAGAAATACTAAATGAAAAATATTTTAGTTGCAATGATTTACTAAAGGTGCTAAAATAACAGTATTAAAAAGGCAATCCACTGCCTAAACATCGGAGAAAACAATGGAAAAAGTAAAGGAAATTAAAAAACGCTTAGAAGAAGCAGGTCTTAGATATTGGGCGAATGACAATATCAGTGAAGTACTTCAAGAAGGCGACAAAGAAAAACTTATCGAAGAAGCTATTCCTGCTTTTGAGAATGTTTTACAACATTTATTAATCGATACAAAAACAGATCCTAACAGTATAGATACTGCAAGACGTATGGCAAAGATGTATATCAATGAGATTATGTCTGGTAGATATGATGCAATGCCTAATCCAAGTGCTTTTCCAAATTACATCGAAGGCGGATATGAAGGTATGCTTGTTGTAAGAAGTGAACTTACAAGTTTATGTTCACATCATCACCAGACAGTTAAGGGTGTAGCATACATTGGTATTATCGCAGGTCCTAAATTGCTAGGACTTAGTAAGTACACAAGAATTGCACAATGGTGTGCAAGACGTGGAACATTGCAAGAAGAACTTAATGTTATGATTGCAAATGCAATACAAAAAGAAACAGGCAGTGATCATGTTGGTGTTTATGTACAAGCAACACACGGCTGTTGCGAAAACAGAGGTATTCAAGCACATAGCAGTTTAACACAGACAACTGTGCTACGTGGTGCGTTTAAAGATGATCCAGGTACAAAGAAAGAATTTATTGATAACGTAAAACTGCAACAGCAGTTTGCGTGTTAGGAGTTATATGCCAATACCAGAAAAAATAGTAATTCCGGCAAATAGAGATCCAGGTGATAATCATTTTGCTGTTAGTCTTGTAAAAAGTGTTTTTAGAATTGTTGCATGTGGTTTTTTAATCTACGGGGGCTTTATGTTAGAAGAATGGGGGTGGCCAATAATGGTCGCTGGCGTTGGTCTAATGTTAGCTGAAGTCCTTGGCATTATTGAGGAGATAGTATGAATATTCATAAGAAAAGAGTTTACAGTGTATCAGAGCCAAAGAAGCCTGAAGACTGCATGGCACTTACTCCAGCCGAAGCACTCATGTATAATCTAAAAGGTATTAGATTAATTGACATGACTGAAAAGCATGGAATGACAGTACAACGACTAATGAATAGTAGAAAAGATACATCACATGAAAGGTATACTTATGGGTCCATATTCAGAAACAAAACAACTGCATAGAATTAGCAATATTAAAAAGTTACTTGCTAATAAAATGTTACCCGAAGATACTCGTAGGATTTGGGAAACCAAACTTAAAAATATTGCTGTTGATGAAGATGAGTACAACAAAAGAGTAACTGAAACTTTTAAAAACGTGAAGAGAGGTTATATTCACAAATGTTAACAAGGTTTTTAGAATGGGTTGGAAGAAAACGTACTATCTATGATAGGACCGGTAGTATTCCTTATTTGATTAGATACTATCTGTTTTTAAAAGACAGAAAAAACTTTCCGTTTAATATTACTATGCACAAAGTACTAGTAAGTGACGAACCTACACTACACGATCATCCGTGGAGTTGGGGAGCATTAATTTTAAAAGGCGGCTATTGGGAACATACACCAGAAGGTAAGTTTTGGCGTGGTCCTGGTAGTATACGTTTTAGAACAGCAAAAGATTTACATTGGTTAGAACTTGCAAAAGACAAAGATGGCAATGAAATACCTTGCTGGAGTATTTTTTATATGGGTAAAAAAGCACAACAATGGGGGTTTGTTAAAAATGGTAAATGGATTCATAACGAGGAATACTTAAAATAATGATTAAAAAACATTACTACAGTTGGGCTGACGTAGAAAAAATGTGCGTTAGTATTGTAAATCAAATGTACAAGGACAATTGGCGTCCTGATTATATTGTAGGACTTACTCGTGGCGGTAATGTTCCTGCTACTATTATTAGCAACATGACTGGCATACGTTGCGAAGCAATTAAAGTAAGTCTACGTGATGATACTAGTGAAAGTGAAAGCAACTTGTGGATGGCTGAAGATGCATTTGGATATCATCAACAGGGGCATGGACAAGAAGGCAAAAAGATTCTCATTGTTGATGATATTAACGACACTGGTGCTACATTCAATTGGATTATGCAAGACTGGCCTGCAGGGTGTTTACCAAATAGTCCTGAATGGGAAAAGGTTTGGGGTAACAATGTTCGTTTTGCTACACTAACAGAAAACCTAGCAAGTGAGTTTGATAAAGTAAATTATACCTGTCATGAAGTAAACAAAGCAGAAGAAGATGTTTGGTTAGTTTATCCTTG
>Ga0222715_10004174_pt1 | contig 12653 bp, 14 predicted proteins | sample C33_9DmetaG_FD_165056 | JGI IMG/M metagenome (GOLD analysis project Ga0222715, IMG submission 165056) | Estuarine water microbial communities from San Francisco Bay, California, United States - C33_9D | ecosystem: Environmental > Aquatic > Marine > Unclassified | place: USA: California...
TGCTGCAGATGTTGCATCAACAATCACAAGTGCGTCACCTGGTGATGATGGTCGAACGAGTGGCATTGCTGCACCCGTGCTTGTCTCGTTGTGCGTGAAGCAATACGCATCAACATCGGCCAGTTGGGGCTCAGCAATAGATCCAGGTGTAGCCTCAATGACGACAGGATCTTGTAGGTGCGGAGCGCTACGCGTGACATCGGCAAACTTTGAAGAAAACTCACCTAACACCACATGTTCACTGCGCGCAGTAATGAGCCCAAACGATGCAGCATCCCAAAACATGCTGGCGCCGCCATTTCCGAAAACCACTTCCCAGTCTGTGGGTAACGAAAACAATGTCCGAAGTTGATCTTGCACACTGCCAAGGACATGTTTGACGGGTGCCTGACGGTGCGATGTGCCGAGCACATGCTTTCCTGCAGCCATCAACGCTTCTAATTGTTCGTGTCGAACCTTGGATGGGCCACTCCCGAAGCGCCCATCGGTGGGAAGAAGCGTTGATGGGAGAGTGAGTTGACGGGGTGACTGCGAAACCATGCCTTCAGTGTTGCCTGAATGAGCGGCAATACCGCAGTCGTTTACAAAAAATTAGTGAGCAACTGGCGCGGCGCCAGCAGTGGTGCCTTCATGCCAAGTGTCGCCATCGACAATTGCGCGAACAGCACGCTGAATGCGCAACGCATCAAGTGGCTTCACAATCCAACCTTCTGCCCCGCTGCGGCGAGCCAGATGGACGTCAGCATTTCGATCAAGCAACATGAGGACAGGAATATGTGGGATGCGATGATCACTGTGGTCAAGTCGCAGGTTCATGGTGACCGCCATTCCACCCATCGTTCCAAATTGCAAGTCGAGGATGGCAATGTCGGGCGTGCGAGTTTCGATTGCTTCGGGAACATCACGACCATTACTGCACACTGTGAAGGAATTTTCAGGAGAACTCAGGGCACCGAGAATGTCATCAAGTACCCACTGAGCATCAGTTCCAATCAAAATATGCACAAGAGAACTATACCTTCCAGCACTTGTTGGGATTAGGAGATGACTGGATAGTCGTCGCGCAGATACCGTACAGGTGCAGTTCTGCAAACCCCGGAGGTTTTTCGTGCATAGGTTGTCGCGTGTTTCACGATTGGGCTTGGTGGCTCTGGCTGCCGGTGCGTTGTTGCTTTCCGTCGGAACTAATGCGTCAGCCGAGACCGCGTCCGACCTTGCGCCTGTGGACATTGTTGCCGTGAGCGGATTAATTGACGAAGTGGTCGTTGCCTCAATTGAGAATGCGATTGAGCGTTCGGAATCAAATGGTGCTCAAGCAATGGTCTTGCAGCTCAACTCTCGTGGTGCAGTTGTTTCACACGAACGCATGGCTGGCTTGCTTGAAAAAATCGCTGACGCTCGCATCCCGGTTGCCGTGTGGGTTGGGCCGTCAAGTGCTCGCGCATTTGGATTGTCGGCTCAGTTATTAACCGTTGCAGATGTGCGCGCGATGGCACCGGGTGCTCTCATTGGGCTCACCGGACCAGCACTGCAGGTCAACGGAGAAGAGACGTCGTTTGGTGACAGCAGTGCAATATTGCGCACATCAAGCATCGGGTTTAGCGAAGCACGTAAAGAAGGAATCCTTAACTTTGCGGGTGATGACGAAGGCGTGCCGGTAGTACGCAATATGTTGTTGGCACTAGACGGCATCACCGTAGGTGGCACCGAGCTAAATACGGTTGTCGAAACAGTTGACGAAACGGGACAAATTGTTCGTGACGCAACTCAGGCACGTTTTTACAAGTTGGAACTCACCGATCAGTTGATGCACACAGTGGCCAGCCCGCCTGTTGCATATTTATTGTTTGCAATCGGGTTGTCGCTTTTGATCTTCGAGTTTTTCACCGCTGGAATTGGTATCGCCGGAGTTGTTGGCGCGATATGTTCGATGCTCGGCATTTACGGTTTGGCAGCATTGCCAATTCGTGGATGGGCAGTTGCGCTGTTGGTGATGGCGATTGTTGCCTTTGCTGTAGACGTTCAGGTGGGGGTTCCACGATTTTGGACTGGAGTTGGACTCACTGCATTTGTTATTGCATCGTTTGCGTTGTACCAACCGATTGATGGATCCAACATGCGAATGTCATGGATCACGCTCGTATCGGGAATTGGCATGATGGCACTTGCATTCATTGTTGGTATGCCGAGCATGGTGCGCACTCGATTTGCAACACCAACTATTGGTCGCGAATGGCTGATTGGTGCTGAAGGCATTGCCATGAGCGATGTGAATCCCGAAGGAATCGTGACAGTGCACAACGGTCAGTGGCGAGCACGCACCAACCGTTCAACACCGATCAACACCGGCAGCCCGTTTCGTGTTGCTGCCATTGATGGAATCACGTTAGAGATCGAACCATTGGAAGGCGCAGCTCGCGACTATCGCGAAAAGCGAAAAGGTAACGAGTGAGCACCGAGGCAGCCATACGAAGAGAGCTGTCTGAAACCACCCAGCTACAACCCATTGATTGGTTGTTATTGATGGTGCCAGGAGTGGTCTGGGGATCATCGTTTTATTTCATCGACATTGGTCTTGATTCATTTGCTCCAGGATTGATTACGCCAATGCGCGTGCTGTTTGGATGCATCACGCTCAGTCTGATTCCACGCGCTCGGCAAAGCGTCCCCAGTCAGGCATGGCTACAAATTGTGATCCTGTCTTTGGTGTGGCTGGTGATTCCGTTAACAGCCTTTCCATTTGCCGAACAGCATGTGTCGAGCAGCGTGACGGGCATGTTGAACGGTGCGACTCCGCTGTTTGTTGCTGTAGTTGCCTCTGTCATTGCAAGGCGCTTGCCACCTGGTGGTCAGATATTTGGTTTGGCTATTGGTTTTTTGGGCGTCGTGTTTATTGCATTGCCTTCAATTCGCGAGAGCTCATCAAGTTCCTTTGGCGTGTTTTTGATTCTTGGAGCATTGGTGATGTATGGCTTTGCATTAAATGTTGCAGCACCGCTCCAACAACTCTTTGGTTCATTGCCTGTGTTGTTTCGCGCCGAGATTGTGGCTGTGCTGTTTCTTGCCCCGCTTGGTGTGTACTCACTGATCAACAATGATCGCCCATTTAAGTGGACGGCATTCGCCGCGATGCTCGCACTGGGAGTGCTAGGAACGGCAGTTGCGCACTACGCAATGGTCACGCTGTCTGGTCGAATTGGATCTACGCGTGCATCAGGAAGTTTGTATTTGATGCCGGCAGTATCTCTTGCGCTAGGCGTGTTTGTAAACAACGAATCCGTTGCGCCGCTAGCGGTGCTCGGTAGCGCCGTTGCGGTGCTTGGCGCATATGTGTTGGGACGAAGCAAACGATTGGCTCCCTCAGAAACCACAGCATGACCGCGCAAGACTTTGATCCAACAACGGTGCCAATTAGACCCGCTGCAACCGTGATGTTGTTGCGCGATCATCCGATCAACGGTGTTGAAGTGTTTATGTTGCAACGTACGTTGAGTGCCGCGTTTGCTAAAGGAATGTATGTCTTTCCTGGCGGGCGAGTAGATGCAAATGATGCAGAAGAAACGCTTGAAGCACATTGCGATGGAATGACTGATGAAGAAGCCAGTGCATTGTTGGGGCTATCACATGGCGGGTTGTCGTATTGGGTTGCGGTAATCAGAGAATGCTTTGAGGAAGCAGGAGTGCTGCTAGCTCGTTATGGCGAGACCACAGACCTCATTCGTTTTGAAGGCGATGAACTCATTGCTCGCTACATGACCGCACGACACGCTGTGCATGAAGGTTCGATTTCAATGATGCAGTTGTGCGCAGATGAAGACCTGCACCTGATCACAGACAATATTCACTATGTAAGTCATTGGATTACACCACTTGGCGAGGCACGAAGGTTTGACACCCGATTCTTTGTTGCGCGGGCCCCCGATGGACAAGAGCCACTTCATGACGACAACGAAACCATCGACAGCCTGTGGGTAACGCCCGCAGATGCACTCGAGCGACATAGCAACGGAAGCTTGGCAATGATGCCACCGACTATCCGTAATCTTGAGTTCTTGCTTCCTTTCGGCACCACAGCCGATGCATTAGTTGCAGCAAAAAAGATTGGGACTCCAACTGCAATTGTTCCGCAATTGCGTGTTGATGAAGAAGGTCGGGTTATTGGCGTGTCGTTTCCCGGGGACGCAGACTTTAAGCACTAGTTGCGTTGCGAAATTGACACTTGCACTACGTCTTCGGTGCGTGCAGAGCAACCGATCATGTCTTGAGTCGACACTGTTTCATCGATGATGCGTTGGGCAATTGTCGTAAAGGCTTGCGCAGCAGCACCCGATCGCGACAGCACAATTGGTTCACCAGTGTCACTGCCATGGGCAACTGCAGATTCAATTGGAATGTTGCCAAGTAACGGTGCGCCAATCTCGGTGGCAAGTGTTTGCCCGCCACCTTTGCCAAACAGTTCGTACTCGGTGCCGTGTTCGCACGTAAACGACGTCATGTTCTCGATCACACCGGCAACACGAAGAAAACTACGACGCGCCATATCTGCCGCACGAATGGCAACCTTCTGTGCCGAGACTGCAGGGGTGGTGACAATAATTAGGTCAGTGCGCGGCAACATGCGGGCTAATCCCATTTGCACATCGCCCGTGCCGGGTGGCATATCGATGAGCAAGTAATCAAGGTCGCCCCAATGAACATCGTGCAAAAACTGTTCGACCGCTTTAGTCAACATCAGACCGCGCCACATCAGTGCAGTCCCTTCGTCTTCAACAAGCATTCCTGTTGACACAACTTTCAGAAGTCCTGCACCAACGTGGCGTTCATTAGGAATGATGCGCGCCTTGTCGCTGCCATCAGCTCGATGAGCCTCAAGTCGATCGGGCATGTTCAACATGCGCGGGATCGAGAACCCCCAAATGTCTGCATCCAATACTCCAACGACATGTCCTTGTGCTGCAAGTGCGGCAGCCAAGTTGACGGTTACTGAACTTTTGCCCACACCACCTTTGCCACTGGCAATCGCAAGCACTCGAGCATTGAGCGGGATTTGTGTTTCGTTCGCCTGCTCGCGAGCATTCCACCGTGCACGGGTCATCACCGCACTGCGTTCGTCTGCAGTCATCTCGCCCCAGTCGATGGTTACCTTGCTCACTCCAGGATGAACGAGCACACGTGATTCGATGTCGTTCTTGATCTGGACGCGCAACGGACAGCCCTTAATGGTCAGTTTCATGCCAATTGCAACAACGCCTTCGGCGCTGACTGTGATGTCGCCTGCCATGCCCAAATCGACAATATTGTCGCCTAGTTCGGGGTCCATGACGGCCCGAAGCAGTTCACGCACCACATCAGCAGTGGGCGGGTGGGCCTTGCTGGTCATAGTTAAAACCTACCGTGATGATCGAAACAATGTTGGGCTGTGCCCTTTACCTTGTGCAAGGTCGGGGGTATCATGAGGAACATGATCACACTTACCGACAACGCAGCATCAAAGGTAAAGCAATTACTCGAGGCTGAAGGCGCAACCGATTTAGCATTGCGCGTTGCAGTACGACCTGGTGGTTGCTCTGGGTTTTCATACGAGATGTTTTTTGATGGCGACTTCACATCAGAAGATCAGACACTTACATTCGGTGATGTGAAAGTTGTTGTTGACCAAGCCTCATCGCAGTTGTTGGTAGGCGCAAGTCTTGACTACCAAGATGGTTTGCAAGACGCAGGTTTCAAGATCAACAACCCAAATGCATCACGCACATGTGGTTGTGGCAACAGCTTTAGCTGATTGATTACAGAACTCCGAGCGCCCTCAGCGCTTCGGTGACTTCAACTGAATCAAAAATTGCGTCAAAGCGTTCAACGATGATGCCTTGTGCATCGGTGATAAACAGCGCAGGCTCATAACTCATTCCCACTGCTTCGACAGCAGGGGCAACAATCGTTGCTGTGTCGTCCGTGTAGATCTCGGCATGCAACATGATGATGCTGTCGCCAAGTGTCTCGCGCAGTGACAACAGCGCGTCTAGTGCGGGTGCACATGTTCCTGTTTGGCAATGAGCAGGTGTGCCCACCAAGTATGCAATCGGTTTGCCACGTTGCAGTGCTTCGTTCAGTGTGATGTCGTGCAGTGGGCATGGCTCGGGTGAACGTGTGCAGATGGGGTTTACGCCACGTGGGTTTTCAGGTGTCGGTGTATCAAAGCCTGGAAGTGCAGTGCCAATGAGTGGCACAGAGATCGAAGCCGGATCCATGATCTGTACTCCTGCTCCTTCGGGTGTTCCGCCCTCGACGATCAGTGAGTAGATACCAACATCTGAAACCGTGATTCGAAATGGCCAGTACGGCGGGTCAATGTTTGCATCGTGTCGTGTGGCGACGGCGTTTTCCACGACGACCTCGCCCGTATCGGAGTTAACCAACGTGGCACGTAACTCGGTAGGCAAATCAATACCACTGGTTTTACCGAGCATCCCTGCTTGATGAGCAAGTGAAATTGGTAGCCGAACTTCACCGGGAACAAGTACTTGAGGAAAGCGCTGTACCACTTGGAAGAGTTCGTCAGTGCTTGCTGACGGGCCAGTTGAACATGCAGTCAGAAAACTCAGTGACCCGCCAAATCCAAATGTTGCAAGTGTTCCGGTGACAAACTGGCGGCGGGAGATCATCTCTTCATCGTATGAGAAGTTTTCAGGTTGCTGGCATCGGCGGATACGATGAAGGCATGGCCACCGCTAAAAAGTCTGCAAAAAAGATCGCGAAAAAAACCGTAAAGAAAGCCGTAAAGAAAACAGCAAAGAAAGCTGTAAAGAAAACGGCGACGGCACCGTTGGGGCCCTATACGCCGGTTGTGCGTGCAGGTGACTGGGTCATTGTGTCCGGACAACTTGGTGTTGTTGACGGCAAAATCGTTGCAGGTGGCGTCGCCAAACAAACTGCTCAGGCTGTGGTCAATCTGAAGGCCCAACTCGCATCAGCAGGATGCAGTATCCACGATGTCAAAAAGACCTTGTGCTTCTTGACCGACATGGACACCTTTGCCACATTTAATACGGCATACGTTGCTGGATTTGACGGAAGCCGCCCAGCACGCAGCACGATCGGTGTGGCCTCGTTGCCATTCGGCGGTGCAGTGGAGATCGAAGCCTGGGCTTTCAAGCCACTACGGTAATCATCATGCCTGGAGCCATACTGATCGTTCTCGCCCTCATCGGGTTTCCTGTTGTTGTTGGCTTGTCCACTGCTGGTCTTGCTGCGTTAATCGGATTTTTCTTGCAGAAAGATGCTGATAAGCGCCACGCGGGTAGCGAACTCATTGACACCAATATCTGACCTTCTCATCCGTAACGCGACGCTTGTCGCAACAGTCGACAACCAGCGCAGCGAGATTGCTGGTGGTTGGGTTTCCATTACCGATGGTCTGATCTCAGGTGTTGGTAAATCGGGAAGCGAACCCGTAGCAACACGAGTGATTGATGCAACTGATTGCTTGGTGACTCCAGGACTCATCAATACGCACCATCACATGTATCAAAACTTGACGCGTGCGTTTCCACCCATGACTAACGCGGCATTGTTCGGTTGGCTCAAGACGTTGTATCCACTGTGGAGCACACTGAACGAAGAATCCGCCCATGTATCGACGTGGGTTGGTCTTGCCGAACTGGCATTGTCGGGTTGCACTACTTCGACAGATCATCTGTATGTGCATCCCGCGGGTGCTGGTGATCTATTGACCGCCTCAATTACGGCAGCACAAGACATCGGAGTGCGATTCCATCCAACTCGTGGGTCAATGTCGTTGTCAGAAAAAGATGGTGGTCTACCACCCGACAATGTGGTGCAGGATCACGATGTGATCTTGGCCGAATCAAAACGAATGGTAGAGCTGCATCATGATCGTGCATTCGGCGCGATGGTACGTGTGGCCTTGGCTCCATGCTCGCCATTTAGCGTGACAAAAAAGTTGATGATTGAATCAGCAGAACTTGCAGAAACGCTTGATGTACGACTGCACACACACTTTGCTGAAAACTCTGAAGACGATGATTTTTCGATTGCAACGTTTGGTTGTCGACCAACGCAATACCTGGAAGAAGTTGGCTGGCTCAGCAGTCGCACATGGGTTGCTCATTGCGTGATGCCACATCACGACGAGATTCACACGTTGGGTGCTGCGGGTATTGGTGCGGCACACTGTCCAAGCAGCAACCTCATTTTGTCGTCTGGAATTTCACCTGTGGTTGCATTGCGCAAAGCTGGGGTTCATGTTGGTCTTGGTGTTGATGGTTCGTCGTCTGCTGACTCGGCTTCGTTGTGGCTGGAGGCACGACAAGCGATGTTGTTGGCAAAACTAAAAGATGGTGCCGACGCCGGCACCGCTCGGATGGCGTTAGAAATCGCAACACGTGGCGGGGCGGGTTGTTTGGGTCGCGTTGGGGAAATTGGCGAGATTTCGGTTGGCGCTGTTGGCGATATCGCGGTGTGGTCGTTAACAGGCCCTGCATTTGCCGGCGCGATTGCTGACCCGATTGAGGCATGGTTGCGCTGTGGTCCTGTCAGTGCAAAGCATACGATTGTGCACGGGCGATCAATAGTTGAAAATGGTCAACTGGTGAGCAACAAAGTCGATGAGATGTTGCGTACTCATCGCGTTCTTGCTCAGCGGATGCAAGCTCATTACGTCGCTTAGTTCATGTTGCAACATGCGTTAGTCACGTTCCTCGCAATCTTTCTTGCCGAACTTCCGGATAAAACGATGTTTGCCACGCTGTTGTTGTCAACTCATTTCCGTCGCCGTCTTCCCGTGTGGATCGGTGTGTCATGTGGTTATGCAGTACACGTTCTTATTGCGGTGATCTTCGGTTCTGCGTTGACACGGTTGCCCGAGCGACCAATTCAATTACTCGTGGGAGTGTTGTTTGTTGTGGGTGGGTTGCTGACATGGCGATCCGGCACAGATGACGATGACGAAGCAACCGACAAATGGTCTACATCGCTGAGCAATACTCGAGTTGCATGGACGGCTGCGTCGGTCATCCTTGTTGCCGAATTTGGTGATCTCACTCAACTTGCCACCGCAGGTTTTGCAGCTCGATTTTCAGACCCACTCGCAGTGGGCATTGGCGCAGTTGTGGCGCTTTCTAGCGTGTCGGGTGTTGCTGTGTTAACCGGTTCGTGGCTAACTACAAAAGTTCCGCTGCGGGTAATTCAACGCTGTGCTGCAGTGCTGTTTTTTGGCATTGGTATTGCCACATTGATTACTGCTGCAATTTAACGAGTGCTCGCAGACCATTTGGATTGGCCAAAGCGGTATCCAACACTGCGCACAGTTTGAATGAGGTTGGCGTGTTCTTCGCCAAGCTTGGCGCGCAGACGCCGAATGTGAACGTCAACTGTTCGTGCTCCGCCGAAATACTCATAACCCCATACTCGAGACAACAAAGTTTCGCGTGAAAACACTTTGCCAGGGTTTTGAGCGAGAAACTTCAGCAACTCATACTCCATGAAGGTGAGATCGAGTGCCTGACCGCCAAATGATGCCTGATACGTTTCGACATTGAGTACAAGGCCGCTGTATTCAATAAGTGACTCGCGGTTGCCTTTGATTTCAAACCAGAACATGTGGCGAATGCGAGCTTCGAGTTCGCGTGGGTGAAACGGCGCGAGGCAGAAGTCGTCAAACAGATCGTCGCGTAACTCGAGATCGGGAAGTTGACCGCCATTGACGAGTACCAAGATGCGTTCAACAGGAACATCTCGTTTGCGCAACGAGCGACACAACGACCAACCACCTTCTGGGTCTTCATCGCACATAATGATCGCCCCGGACCAGCCTTCGGTAGGTTCACATTTGGCAGCCTCTTCGGCAGAAGACACTGCTTTCCAGCGAAATCCAGCCAGGTCGAGAGTTCGTGCCATATCAATCGGCGCAGGCGATGGAAAGACTGCGAGCATATTGCTGAGGCGGTCGGTGGTATTGGCCATGTTTAGATGGATTTGAGGTAGCGACCGAGTTCGTATTCGCTGATATGGGTTTTGTACGAACGCCATTCAGCACGCTTATTACGCAAGAACCATTCAAAAATGTGATCACCAAGCGCATCGGCAACAAGTGACGAATTCTCCATCACGCGTAAAGCATCTGATAGTGATTGAGGAAGTTGTTGAATTCCCATTTTTTCCAAGGCAGCATCGTCCATCTCAAATAGGTTTGCATCTGCTTCGGTGGGTAGTTCATAGCCCTGTTCGATGCCGCGCATTCCTGCCGCCAAAATGACAGAGAAGGCCAAGTATGGGTTGCATGCCGGATCGGGTGATCGGTATTCAATTCGTGTTGCCTGATCGCTTCCACGTTTTGGAATAGGAACTCGAATCAGACCACTGCGGTTATTACGTGCCCAAGAGATGTGAACTGGTGCTTCAAAGCCAGGCACCAGTCGCTTATACGAGTTAACCGTTTGATTAGTAACCGCAGTAATTTCTGCAGCATGGCGCAACAGTCCCGCCATAAAACTTTTAGCGGTTGGTGACAAGTTGTACGCATCATCAGGACTATGGAAGGCATTGTTCTCACCTTCAAATAGTGAGAGGTGCAGGTGCATACCCGAGCCCTGAATTGTTTCGAGTGGCTTGGGCATAAACGTTGCGTGTACATCATGAAGTGCAGCAATTTCTTTGACAACGAATCGAAATGTCATCACACTGTCGGCCATGGTCAGCGCATCGGTGTGACGGAGATCGATTTCATGTTGGCTCGGTGCATCTTCATGAAAGCTGTACTCGACAGGAATGCTCATGGTCTCGAGTGTGCGAATAGTTTCTTTGCGCAGTGAACTTGCAATATCGGCACTCGTGAGATCGAAGAAACCACCTTGGTCAAGGAGAACGGGTTTGTTTGAACCTACAGGTGGAGCGAAATAAAAGTATTCAATGTCTGGTGCGATGTAGAACGAGTAACCCTTGTCCCGCGCAGCATTGAGATTGCGGCGCAACACCTGACGAGGGTCGCCATCAAAAGGAGTTCCATCTAGTTTTGCGATATCGCAAAACACACGGGCTTCTGCACCTTTTGCATCTGCCCAAGGCAATACCTCAAATGTGTTGGCATCAGGAATCGCGAGCACATCGCTTTCTTGCACGCGGCTGAATCCATCAATTGAAGAACCATCAAATGACATGCCGTCATTAAGTGCGTTCTCCATTTCGGCGGGGCTAATCGCAAATGACTTGAGGTTGCCAAGAACATCGGTGAACCACAGGCGAACAAGGCGAATGCCGCGCTCTTCAACAGTGCGAAGCACATAGTCACGCTGGTGCTCATGCATGGTGGACATATCTACAGTCTGCCTCCATAAATAAACAACGGCACCGAGGAACCGGATCCTCGGTGCCGTTGAGGCTTATTTGCGCCTATTTGGCGAGTTACTTCTTCTTCTTTTTTGGAGCAACCTTTTTCTTTGAGGTGGCTTTCTTAGCCGCTTTCTTTGGAGCCTTTTTGCTTGCCGCAGGTAGTTTTGCGGCGCCGCAGACGGTCTCCATGATTAAGCGTGTGACGACGTATGGGTCGACGTTGGCATTAGGACGACGATCTTCGGCGTAGCCCTTGCCATCGCGAGCAACCTGCCATGGAATGCGAACTGATGCACCACGGTTTGATACGCCGTAACTGAACTTGTCCCACGGGGCAGTTTCGTGCTTGCCAGTAAGGCGGCTCTGAATGTCATCGCCATAGTTGTTGACGTGTTCCATCACACGTGAACCAAGTGCATCACATGCTGCTTCGATTGCTGCGTAGCTTTGACGCATTGCTTTGGTTGAGAAGTTGGTGTGTGCACCCGCGCCGTTCCAGTCGCCCTTTTGTGGCTTGGCTGCATACGAGATCACCACGTTGTGATCTTCCGCGATGCGATCAAGCAACCAACGGCCAACGATCAGATGATCGCTCACGGTAAGTGCATCTGCCGCACCAATCTGGAACTCCCACTGACCAGGCATTACTTCTGCGTTTGTTCCTTCAATCATGAGTCCTGCTTCAATGCACGCCCATGTGTGCTCTTCGATGATGTCGCGTCCCATGACACGACCTGCACCAACGCCGCAGTAGTACGGGCCCTGTGGACCAGGCTCTCCGCCTGCTTCAGGAAAACCATACGGACGACCATCAAGTCGCATCATCGTGTATTCCTGTTCGATTCCGTAGATCATGCCGTGCGCTGCATATTGCTTTGAAGCTTCTGCACACAATGAACGTGTATTCGTTGGGTGTGGCTTTTCGCTTTGCGCAAGCATTACTTCGCACAGCACCAAAATGTTTTTGCCACCGCGAAGTGGATCAGGACAGGTGAACACTGGCTTGAGCATGCAGTCAGATGCATCTCCAGTTGCTTGCTCGGTTGATGATCCGTCGAAGCCCCAGATTGGTGGAGTCTTGACGCTGTTGTCGAGAATTTTTGTCTTTGATCGCAGCATCGGTGTTGGCTGATGACCGTCGATCCAGATGTATTCCGCTTGATATGGCATTGCTTGTCCTTCCGGTTGGGAATTCGGGCCATAACCCCGAATTCGGATATGGCTACAGTCTCAACGATGGGGATTTCGCCCCCGTTGCCCAAATGTGAACGCTTTGTGAAGTTGTTGACCCCTAGCCTGAAACGGTG
>Ga0222715_10004176_pt1 | contig 12643 bp, 8 predicted proteins | sample C33_9DmetaG_FD_165056 | JGI IMG/M metagenome (GOLD analysis project Ga0222715, IMG submission 165056) | Estuarine water microbial communities from San Francisco Bay, California, United States - C33_9D | ecosystem: Environmental > Aquatic > Marine > Unclassified | place: USA: California...
CTGCAGCTACATACGATGGTACAACTTATACACAGATCACACACGCAGATGCACCAACAGACCCTAAGTACTCTGCAGTATTTCAGAATCATATGTTCTTAGCAGGTGATCCTAATGAACAAACAAATTTATACTTTAGTGCGCCATATGATGAAACAGACTACAGTGCAGCCAGTGGTGCAGGTGTCATTAACGTAGGTTTTTCTATAGTAGCTATCAAGTCTTTTAGAGATTCACTTTATGTTTTTGGCAGTAACAATATCCGTAAAATTGTTGGTAATAATATCTCTAACTTTGTACTACAAGAGGTTACAGATGACCTTGGATGTCTAGCCTCAGATAGTGTTATTGAGATAGGCGGTGACCTACTCTTCTTATCACAAGACGGTCTACGCCCTATCAGTGGTACAGACAAGATTGGTGACGTTAACCTAGAGACAGTATCAAAAGACATTCAATCTATTTTTACTGACATCGTATTTGATATTGATCTAGAAGGTTTGAATGCAGTAGTCATACGACAAAAGACACAGTTCCGTTACTTCTTTGCTGCAGCTGACTCACAAGGTATCATCGGTGGCTTTAGACAAACACCTAACGGGTTGCAGTTTGAGTATAGCCAGATGCTAGGTATTACCGCTACAGCTTCAGACAGTGGGTACATTGGTCAGTATGAGTTTGTTATACACGGTGATGCAAACGGTAAAGTGCATAGACAAGAACAAGGTAATGACTTTGATGGCACAGACATCTTTAGTGTGTTCCAAACACCGTTCTTTCATATGCAAGACCCAGAGCAACGCAAGGTGTTCTACACTGTAGCTACATATCTACGTGCTGAAGGTGACAACGAGATCGTTATGTCTGCTTTGTATGACTACGAAGATGTAGACACACTAAGTCCAACAAACTTTACATTAAGCACAGAGGGTGCTGCAGCTTACTATAACGAAGCACTATATGATAGCACCGCAATCTTTGATGGTAACCCTGCCCCAGTTAAACGTACTAACATTTCAGGTTCAGGTAAGTCAGCATCATTTAAATTCGTAACTAATGATTCCAATGCGTCACACAGTATTCAGGGTCTAGTGATCACCTTTGGGGTAGGAGATCGTCTGTGACAACTAAGTACTGTACAAGTTGTAATAAACCTATAGAAAACCCTGTATCTGGACGTAAATTAAGAAGTGATACAGTTACTTGCTCTAGTACTTGTTGGCATAGAGAATATAGATCATCTGATGAAGGCTGGGCTAAAGACTCTATAAGAAAAGCTAAGAAAAGAGCTAGTGTAATAGAAAAAGGTTTTGATATTACGTGGCAGTTTTTACTTGATCTGTTAGAAGAACAAAATAGAAGATGCTCAATTACTGGAATAGAGTTTAGATTCAAAAGCGACTTTGAGGGTAGGATGGATCAATATAGGGCTTCTGTTGACAGAATTGACAGCAATAAGGGATACACAAAAGACAACGTTCAGTTAGTCTGTGCACAGGTAAATATTATGAAGCATCAATCTACAGAGAAAGAACTTCTCTTCTGGGCGACAAAAATAGTGGAAGGGCTAGTTTAAAATGGCAGGTTATTCACGTCAATCAGTAGCTGACATTATCGCTAATGCGGTTATTAAAGCTGCACCAGTTAATGCAGAGTACAACGCAATTCGTGATGCGTTTGCTTTTGCTACAGGACACAAACACGATGGTAGCTCTACTGAAGGTGCTTATGTACCTTTGATTGCTGACACAGATGCACTAAACAAAGTTGTAGTAGATACAGCAAACAATCGTATTAGTTTCTACAATGAAGTTTCTTCTGCTGCAGTAGAACAACTCCGTATCCAAGATGGTGCTATTGTTCCTGTAACAGATGATGATGTAGACCTTGGTGCTGTAGGTGCTGAGTTCAAAGACTTGTACATTGATGGTATTGGTTACCTTGATTCTGTCGTAATTACAGGCGGCACTATTGATAATACAGTTATAGGTGGCACTACTCCCGCTGCTGCAGACTTTACTACGATGGATACTACAGGTAATGCTACTGTTGGTGGTACTCTTGGTGTCACAGGTACATCTACCTTTACTGGTGCTATGTCGGCAGGTAGCTTAACTACAACAGGCAACTCTACTCACGCTACGGTAGACATCAACGGGGGTGCTATTGATGGTACTACTATTGGTGCTTCTAGTGCTGCTGCAGGTAGCTTTACTACTGTATCGACATCTGGACAAGCTACGCTGGCGAGTGCTGATATTGATGGAGGTACTATTGACGGTGCTGTTATTGGTGGATCAACTGCACAAGCTATAACAGGTACAACTATCACTGCTAACACAGGCTTTACAGGTGCTTTAACTGGTAATGTAACGGGTAATGTGACAGGCAATGTTACTGGTAACGTAACTGGTGATATTACAGGTGATGTAACTGGTAATGTTACGGCTGCTAGTGGCTCCTCTACATTTAACAATATGACAATTAATGGAACACTAGATGTTACATCTACCGTAATTAACAACGTTAGTGATCCAGTTTCGGCACAACAAGCTGCCACAAAAAATTATGTAGACACAGAGATAGCAAGTCTTGTAGACTCAGCCCCAGGTACACTAGATACACTAAATGAACTAGCTGCTGCGCTGGGTGATGACCCTGACTTTGCCACTACTGTAACTGATAGCATTGCAACCAAGCTCCCACTAGCAGGTGGTACGATGACTGGTGCTATTGCTATGGGTACCAACAAGATTACTGGACTAGGTGACCCCACAGCTAACCAAGATGCAGCAACTAAAGCATATGCAGATACGCAAGACGCAACTAAGTTGAACCTATCAGGTGGCACTATGACAGGTGACATCAACATGGGTGGGTCTACTCAGTTGATTAACTTGCCTAACCCTACTCTAGGTGGACATGCAGCAAACAAAGTATATGTTGATAGTATTCTAGGATCAGCTACTGCTGCCTCTGCAAGTGCTGCTGCGGCGGCTACCTCAGAGACTAATGCTGCTACAAGCGAGACTAATGCAGCTAACTCAGCAAGTGCTGCTGCAGCTTCTTATGATGACTTTGATGACAGATACTTAGGTGATAAAGCTTCTGCCCCTACTGTAGACAACGATGGTGATGCACTTGTTACTGGTGCTTTGTATTGGAATACTACAAGTAATGAACTTTATGTGTGGAATGGTAGTGCTTGGGAGCAAGGTAGCTTTTCTGCAGGTTCACTTCTATCTAATGTTGTAGAAGACACTACTCCACAGCTAGGCGGTAACTTAGATAGTAACGGTAATGATATACTATTTGGCGACAACGACAAAGCCATCTTTGGCACTGGGTCTGACCTTGAGATTTATCACGATGGATCAAATAGCATCATAGATGATACTGGCACTGGTAATCTCCACCTCAAGACAAGTGGGGGTGACGTTGAAATTTATAACTCTGGTGGAAATCTTACAGCAAAATTCGGCGCTGACACCCATCTTTACACAAACGGAGCAGAAATATTAAGAACGCAAAGTAATGCAATTGCAGTTTTTGGGAGTGTAAATAAAATTACTGGAGGAACTTCTGGCTCTTTAGGTAATTCTAGCAATAGGTGGAACGCTCTTTATGCAGATGATGTGTATGTCTCAGGAGCTATTATTCATAATTTTGACACAAACACAAAAATGGAGTTTTCCACTGATACAATTAATTTTGACACTGGTGGCTCAGAACGTATGCGTATTAACAGTTCTGGTAATGTTGGGATTGGTACGACTGTACCATCCAATAAAACCGCTATTGTAGTTGATAATTCTGGAACAACTCAATCATTATTTGATGGGCTTGTTGTTTCTAATTCTAATAGCACAACAAACAATGGTTCTGCTATTTCATTTGGTTATGGTGGGGGCGGAAACAGTTTTTCAAAGATAGGCGTTATAAACACTGATAGATCGGGTGGTTCAGAAGACCAATCAATTTTCTTTGGCACACTAGGTAACGGCTCTTATGGTGAACGCATGCGCATCGACAGCTCAGGCAATGTCGGAATTGGAACGACTTCTCCAGCAGGCAAACTACATGTGCAGGATCTTGCTGGCAGCAATTATGTTCGGATAATCAGTGGCATAACTAGCACGTCTGGAATCTATATGGGCGATTTAGTTGATAACGACATAGGCTCAATTATTTACAGTAACGCTGGAAATTACATGCGTTTTCAGACGAACAATTCAGTTCGGATGCATATCGCTAGTGATGGAGATGTCGGAATTGGCACAACCAGCCCAGCACACAAGCTAGACGTTGCTGGTGAGATGATTGCCGACAGCTACAACGAAACCTACTCTGCACTATCTGGCACAACCCCTACAGTAAACTGTCACAACGGTAACGCATTCAGCTTAACCTTGTCAGGCAACACCACGTTTACGTTCTCTAATCCCCCTGCCAGCGGCACTGCGTATAGCTTCAGCATTGAGATTATTCAGGATGCCTCTGCGTCTGGGTACACGGTCACTTGGCCTGCCTCAGTAGATTGGCCTTCGGCAACTGCACCTACGCTGACAGCTACTGCATCTGCAAAGGATATATTTGTATTCTACACTCGTGACGGTGGCACTAACTGGTATGGCTTTACTGCAGGTCAAGCATTAGGATAAGCTAATATGGCAACTAAAAAGAAACTTTTACAAGCTGCTGCGGGTAGTGCAGGTGGTGCTGGCCTAAATGTCGAGGAAGTGTTCAGCACTTATTTGTATGATGGGACAGGTGCCACACAAACGATCACCAACGGTATTGACCTTGCTGGTGAAGGTGGTTTGGTTTGGCTTAAAGCAAGAAGTGCTGCAAATTGGCATGGTCTATATGACACGGATCGTGGAATAAACAAATTTCTGGCAACCAATGTTAGTAATGCAGAAATTAGTGCAGCAAATACCCTTACATCTTTTAACTCTGATGGATTTACAATCGGGGCTATTGAAAATAGCAACTTTTCGGGAGAAACTGCCGTCTCTTGGACATTCCGCAAAGCCCCTAAGTTTTTTACATGTTTGACTTACAGCGGCACAGGATCAGCGCAGAACATTAGCCATGATCTAGGCTCAGATGTTGGATTTTTACTTATAAAACGGACAGATAACACAGGCAATTGGAGGTGTTGGCACAGAGGATTGCCTGGTACAGGCTCTAATATGGAGTTTAATCAAACTGGTGCCTATGAAACATCTACAACAATATTTAATGGGACTGATCCAACATCAACACAGTTTTCGGTTGGAACAAATAGCAATGTAAACGCCTCTGGCGGCACCTACGTAGCCTACCTATTCGCCCACAACGATGATGACGGTGAGTTCGGCCCTGATGGTGATGCTGATATTATCAAGTGTGGGAGTTATACTGGTAATGGTTCATCTACTGGCCCTGAGATTGACTTAGGGTTTGAACCGCAGTGGGTAATGATTAAGCGTTCAGACAATACTGGTGGTTGGTTTCTAATTGATACGATGCGAGGGTGGACTAATAGCAGTGGGGATGACCCATTTTTAAGAGCTGAGAGTAGTCAAATAGAGTATGCAAACCCATATGTAAAACCTTTAGCTACGGGCTTTCAGTTGCAAACATCAAATACTCAGTTCAACGCCTCTGGCGGTAATTTCATCTACATAGCCATACGCAGAGGCCCAATGGCGGTGCCGACTGATGCGACTGATGTGTTTGATGTTGATGCAGAGGATAGCGGAAGTTCTAACAACCCGCCATTGTATGTTTCAGGTTTTCCTGTTGATTTTGCTTTACGCAAGCAAACAAACAGTAGTGCAAACTGGGCGGCTGTTTCCAGATTAACAGGTACTAATTATCTGCAAACAAACTCAACTGCTGCAGAAAGTTCGGTTGCATCTTATGAATTTGACTACATGAATGGCTGGAGTAGTGATGCGGGTTGGAATGCTGCTATTTACTCTTGGATGTGGAAACGTGCCCCCAACTTCTTTGATGCCGTTGCTTACACGGGGAACGACACGGCAGGACGTACTGTAGCCCATAATTTAGGAGTAGTTCCTGAAATGATTTGGGTTAAAAATAGAAGTGCCGCAGTTGAATGGGCTGTTTATCATAAAGATGTAAGTTTAGGCTTTTTAAAACTAAATACAAGTGATGCAAAAATAGGCGGTTATGTGTTTGGTGCAAGTTCTAGCAACGATGATCAATCAGCTACAAATATTATTTTAAGTTCTGGGAATGCAGTAAATGAGTTAAATAAAAACTACATAGCCTACCTATTCGCAAGCCTAGATGGTGTGTCTAAGGTGGGGAGTTTTACATATGCAGGAACTACATTAAACGTAGATTGTGGGTTCAGTGCGGGTGCTAGGTTTGTTTTGTACAAGCGTTATAATACAACAGGAAGCTGGCTTGTGCTTGACTCAGAAAGAGGAATTAATGCATCAGCAAATGATCCAGTGCTATATTTAAACGCTACAGATGCAGAAGATTCTGGTTATAATTTGATAGAGCCTTATAGTGCTGGTTTCACAATAACTGGAAACGATGTTGGAAATGGTGACTACATCTTTTACGCAATCGCATAACAATCAAACTCATATGAAAGGATCAATCTAATGAGTGAATACAGAAACAGAACAACAGGTGTCGTAAAGACCCAAGGGCAGTGGCGCAATGAGTTCGCCAACATGTCTTTACCACGGGTATGGAAAGCAGCAACCCTAGACGCACTAGACCTAGACCCTGTGCTACGCAGCCCAGCGGCTACCGTAGGCGACTATCAGGTGTCTGTGCGTGATGGTGTTGTCCAAGATGCTAACGGCAACTGGGTAGAAAACTATGTTGCCCGTGACATGTTTGCAGACACCACAGAGGATGGCGTTACAACTACTAAAGCTGAACACGAAGCAGCATATCAGGCTACACTAGATGAACGTACAGCTACAGCTAACCGTGCTACTCGTGATACTAAATTAGCTGAAACAGATTTCTATGCACTTTCAGATGTAACTATGTCTGCTGAAATGACTACGTATCGTCAAGCATTACGAGATATAACTACGCACTCTAACTGGCCTAACTTATCTGATGATGACTGGCCTGTTAAACCTTGACAAATAAGCATTTATGAGTTAAACTATGAGTGACATCAAACTTTCTCCAGAAGAAATAGAAGATATGCTAGATCGTGCAGCTAGGCGTGGGGCTAAAGAAGCCCTACGTTCTATTGGTTTACTAGACGATGATGCACACAAAGATATTACAGAGATGCGTAGCTTGTTGGAAGCTTGGCGTGACACTCGTAAGTCTATCTGGTCTACAGTAGTAAAATTAGCTACCGTTGGAGTCCTGACGTTTATTGCAGGGGCGGTATGGATGACAATGGGTAAATAAGGAATATTAATATGGCATCAGTAATGGACGCATATGATTTATTACAGAAAGCTGCGAGGGCAGGGACTCAAGAAGAGACACAGGCTCTGGTACAACAGGCTAAGGATACATTAAAACAGAATGTTTCTGGAAAACCTGCAAACTCAGGTACTACTGTTGACACACAAGATGATTTAACTGCGACACAATCTAGTGGTAATCAACTACAGTTAGATGAACGTTTTGCTGGTAAGGTAGGCCAACGTGAAGGCCGTGTAGTAGAAGGCATTGAAATACCTTATTGGGTAGATGACGATTACTTAAGTAGCTATGTAACTTCTGTTCAAAGAGGTAATCCTCGTGCTCCTAATAACAGAGAAATGACAGAGCTTATTGCAGGTGTTCCTATAGAACAACTGTATGCAACAACAAACCAATCTTATTGGTCTAAAATTACAAGTGCGTCTAGTGAGCTTCTTTATGGTGCTGTAGGTAGTAACATAGATAACCGTAATTGGGAAGAAATATTAGACGGTGTAACTTCAGGAGAAGAAGCGTATATAAAATCTTGGACCGCTACAGCAGACATGATTTCCAATAGTGCAATTGCTCAACCTTTTAATTTAAAAGAGCATGGCATTAAAATTGGAAATGAGTATCTAAAAAATGAAGCAGGAGAGTATGCTGATGGTCGAAAACCTAGTACGTGGGGCATTGACACAGTTCAAACTTTTGGTAGGCTTGTTATTTTTCCCGCCGATCCTTTTGGTCTTAGTGCAAGTGGAACTGACACTGACCTTATGATGGGTGTTATGTCAGGTGATGGTGTTATGCTAAGAACAGCCACTACAGATACTAGTGTTCTGTGGAAATATGGTGTTGGGCAAGACGACATTAACGCAGCTAATCTTTATTTACAAAATACATACGATTTTGATAATAACGACAGACGATATTCTGCTACTAGTCACCTTCGTAGCTTCTTTAATGCTACAAAAAATTATGATCCGTCCACCGCAATGCAAACAAGTTATCAAAATTTGTTTTCTGATTTTAAACCTTTTATACCTTCTACTACTACTACAGGTACTTCTACAAGTACAACATCCTCAAACACGGGTACGCAGCAGACAGGAACAACGCAACAACAAGCTACAAGCACAGAAACAGATACAGATACAGATGCTGTATCTATGGCTGCTAACCAAGCCATACAAACACAACAAGATTTACCTCAAACTGTATCTTACCAAATGCCACAAGGCTATCAAGGTTCAGGGTTTCTGCCTACATATATGGATCAAACAGGTATGGGTATGCAAACTCCTACTATGATTCCTATGACAGGTACATTTACTAAACCTGCAGGTACAGGTATGATGAATTATGGTGGTGGGCAGTCTTACTTTATGGGGCAATCTACAACACAAACACCTACTAGCACAGAACCTGTACAATATGAAGTACGTATATATCGTAACAATGCAGGTATGACTACAAGTATTACGTTTGTAAACGGTCAGCCACAGACACCAATTCCGTCTGGTTTTTATCCTGTTGATGCGCAACCTGCAGGACAAACCCCATTTCAACCGCAAGTAGCACCACAGGCTCCTGTAGTACAAGGCGCACAACAACCACAGGCACCACAAGTAAATGCGCCTCAAGTACCTACAGTAACACCCGTAACAGGCTATACGCCCCAGTTTATGAATCAAGGCGGCATCGTACCACCTATTCCTACACCTTCAGGTAATAAGTTTGGTGGCTTTAAACCAGAAGCCTTGCAACGTATTGCACAGAATCTTGGTTACTCAGGTGATATGGGTGACTTTGACCAGTACTTAAATAATAACCCAGATAAAAAACAAAAGATGGATAACTACACTACTCGTGCTCGTAAAATGGCAGAAGGTGGTATGGTTCCTAAACAAGCTATGATTGGTGGTGAACCGCACAGACTTGCTTATGTAAATCCAAATGAAGAAAAATTACTTAAAGCTGCAGGTGGAGCAGGTGTTCCTTCTTATGGTAATATTCCTGCATATTTTAGTATTGGTCCAGGAAGTACTGTAGGACAAACTGTAACTGATCCTACAACAGGTACTGTATATACTTGGAATGGTTCTAGCTGGACTACAGGTGATGGGTATGATGTAGGTACAGGTATGGGTTCAGTACCTATAAAACCTCCTCCTGCCCCAGAAGAAACTATTCAATACGCACAAACACTTCCACCTAACTCTCCTATATATGCTGCCACAACATCTGATACAACAACAGTAGATATACAGCAGTATAATCCTCGTGCACTAAATCAACAGTATATTCCACAACAGCCTGATTACACAGGTCAAAATATTACACAAGTACAAGCTTCTCTAGCTAAAACTCCTGGGTTACCTACTGGTGCAACTGTGGTTCCAACGGGTACACAGTTAACTGCAGGTCAACTTGTGTCACCTTACTCAGGTCAAGTAGCAGGATCAGTTGCACTACCTACTGCACTAGCTGGAACTGAACAAGCTATGATGCCTGTGACGGGACAAGCAGCATTGATGTCACCTGTAGAGGCCGCAGGTGCTATTGGTGCAACCGTAAATCAAACGCAAGCTGCACAAATAGGACAAGTAGCTCAAATAGATGCTGCACAATTAGAAGAAAGTAGCCTATCACAATTAAAAGCTGCACAAGGTACTGGCATTGCTATGGACAACCCTGTTCAAAGGGAAATCCAAGATGGTGAACTTATATCTGGTGCTGCTAATGCACAAAAGGCTGCAGAATTTACTGAGCAAATTGAAGCTGCGAATGCACAACCATCTACTAAAGCTACAGTAGCAGGGCAATTAGAAGTATTAATGCAGCAATTTGAAGGTGGTAATACCCCACCTTGGGCGGCAGCATCTATGCGTAATGCAATGGCTACATTGTCTGCACGTGGACTTGGGGCATCTAGCTTGGCAGGTCAGGCTGTAATCCAAGCTGCTATGGAATCTGCACTACCTATCGCACAGGTAGATGCTCAAACACAAGCGCAGTTTGAACAACAGAACTTGTCTAATCGTCAGCAACGTGCTATACTTGCGGCACAACAACGTGCACAGTTCTTGGGACAAGAGTTTGATCAAGCATTCCAAGCTCGTGTAGCTAACGCAGCTAAAGTTAGTGATATTGCAAACATGAACTTTACTGCTGAACAACAAGTAGCACTAGAGAACTCACGTATTGCAAACACGATGGAACTGACTAATCTAGCTAACTCACAGGCTGTGGTTATGGCAGAAGCAGCGGCACTAGCCAACATAGACATGGCTAACCTGAACAATCGTCAACAAGCTGCAGTACAAAATGCTCAAAACTTCTTGCAAGCTGATCTTACTAATCTGTCTAATAAACAACAGACAGAATTGTTTAAGGCGCAACAACGTGTTCAAGCATTGTTTACTGATCAAGCTGCAATTAATGCCGCACAACAGTTCAATGCTACGTCACAGAACCAAGTTGATCAGTTCTTTGCAAGCTTGCAGAGTAACACTGCACAGTTCAATGCTTCACAAGCTAATGCACAAGCACAGTTTAATGCAGGTCAGGTAAATGTTATTGAACGTTTCAATGCTGAGATTAACAACCAACGTGATCAGTTTAATGCACAGAACCGTTTGATTATTGACCAGTCAAATGCTCAGTGGCGTAGAGAGATTGCAACTGCAGATACTGCAGCGGTTAACCGTGCTAACGAAATCAATGCACAGGCATTGCTAGGTTACTCGCAGCAAGCGTATAACAACTTGTGGAACTACTATGCAGATAACATGGAATGGGCATGGACATCTGCAGAGAATGAACGCCAACGTTATATGAACTTGGCTATTGCTAAACTGCAAAGTGATACAAGTATAACACTTGCAGAAATGAAAGCCGACTATGAGTCATCTGCAGGATTTGGTAGCCTGATTGGTAAAATTCTAACTACAGATTTGACTAACACATTCCTTGGTGGAATATTCGGGTAAAGGAAAAATAAAAATGTTTAATCCAGCATTGAAAGCATATAGAAATTTACAAGCTCCCAGTCAAGACAAGCCTGAAAAGCCTACTGGGGGATTACTGGCACGAAACATGACACCGAAAAAAGACACTAGTAGTATGGAACCAAGTGAACGTATTGCTAGTTATGTTGAGGAAATACGTAAAGTAAGACAAGGATTAAACAATGGCTGAGACACCACAAGTTATGATTGATGCTCCAATTGCAGGGCAATCACTTACTGCAGAGCTAGGTGGTAGGCCGTGGCAACAACCTCCACAGTATACTACTGTAGAAGAAGCACTTGATTACTACATTCCACGTATCTTGGAGCCTACACTTCAAGACGATCTTATGAATGTGATTGAATTGGGTATACCTTTAACAACAATTGCAGATACCTTACAAACAAGTGGAGCAATGGAGGGTAAACATACTCTTGATGTTGGCCTACTAATAATTCCTGTACTTATTGAAACACTTGCCTATTTAGCAGAAGAACAAGGCATTGATTATGTAATGGGTACAGACATTGAAGAAGATGATAAACCTTCAAGTTCAGCAGTTGCTCTTGCTATCAAAAAGATTAAGGCTAAGAGCAATGAACCTGTAGAGGAAGAGCCTGAAGAACAGATGGAAATGGAACTAGAAGAACCCTCTGGTGGTTTAATGTCTAGGAGAACAGTATAATGGGTTTTAATTTTGGTGCCTTTGTAGGTGGTATGTCACGCCAGATTGTAGCTGACATTGAACGTGAAGAAGAATATGCCCTAAAGATGAAGGGCATAGCTGAGACAGAGGCTATGCGTCAACGTGCTGCACGTGCAGGTGAACGTAGAAAGAAACAAGCTGCTCTTGAAGCATCTATTGGTGCACTAAAGTTTCTTGGCTACAGTGATCAAGCCGCTGCAGCTATTGCACGTCAGGGTGAGTATGCTGTAGGACTTGCACAAAACATTGGTGAACAGGCAATGAAAAAAGGTGTTGATGTAAACACCATTTATAGTATGCCTAACATTGATTCCGATGTAGAAGTCGGCAGTAAAGACATGACTGAAACTGTTAATGCAGCCAAAGCTGACGCACCTAAGATTTCTACAGGTGTTATGGGACTAGACACTGAAGCTTATCAAAACTTATTTGCTGAACCAGATAAAGTTGAAAGCTCGTATAGTGCACGACTAGCTGTAATCTCACAGAAACTAGCACGTAATCCTGAACGTTCAGATG
>Ga0222715_10004177_pt1 | contig 12643 bp, 26 predicted proteins | sample C33_9DmetaG_FD_165056 | JGI IMG/M metagenome (GOLD analysis project Ga0222715, IMG submission 165056) | Estuarine water microbial communities from San Francisco Bay, California, United States - C33_9D | ecosystem: Environmental > Aquatic > Marine > Unclassified | place: USA: California...
TGAAGAAGTTAAGGATAAAACACGAATGAGAACTAAACCACCACGTGACTAGCCACACTTTTAATTTTAACAGGAGATATTATGAGCATACTAAATGAACATGAATTAGAAAAGAAGATTGTATCTACAATCAAAGAAAAGATACAAGATGCATTAGCCTATAGAACTTATGACAGAAGAACGAATAAAAGCTGTCATCAAGACTATAGAAAAACTATTAGAGACGCTAAAGATTTTGACGAACTCAAAAGAATTATGTCAGAATTTGTAGATGATTTAATGCATATATAGGAGATAGATATGTTTGATGAAATATTAGAATGTGTTATCTGTGAGGGTGACATAGAACAAAAGAAAACAGAAGATGGTAAAGTATATTGGAATCAAGGAGAAAATGCAGAGCCTTATGCAGAGGGTAGATGTTGTTCTTATTGTCATTCAGTATTTGTTTTACCTAAAAGAATGGAGAATTTATGAGCTACAAACTACTGAGTTTTAACAACCCTAAAGTTTTAAAGGGTGAGAAGATAAGTAATTACTTGACTGCTATTATGCATTTGAGTCCAATCAACACCAAGATATGTCCTTATCAGGACGTTGCAGGGTGCAAGGAAGCCTGTCTAAATACAGCAGGTAGAGGTGGCATTATAAAAAAGGGTGAAACCACTAATGTCATACAAGAAGCTAGAAAGCGTAAGACTAAATTGTTCTTGGAGGACAAAGAAACCTTCATGACTTACCTGATTACAGACATTATGAAGTTTGTAAGATACTGTGAAAATAAAGATAAGCTTCCTTGCATAAGATTGAATGGTACTAGTGATATACAATGGGAGACTATCAAGATAGATGGACAGAATATCTTTGATATCTTTCCAACTGTACAGTTCTATGATTACACCAAGATACCTACAAGAAAAGTAGAGCAACATAAAAATTATCACTTGACATGGAGCTACTCAGAAGCTAACATGAAGTACGCTAATCTGTTTGATAGGATTGCTTACAATATAGCAGTAGTATTCAATGGTGATATGCCTATACATTTCAAAGGCAGAGAGGTAGTCAATGGAGACGAAAGTGATTTAAGATTTTTAGATAAAGGCAATGTGATTGTTGGTCTAAAAGCAAAGGGCAAAGCTAGACATGATATGTCAGGCTTTGTAATACATACAACATAAAGGAGATAAATATGTTAAGAATATTTGAAGATAAATATAATGGATTGAAAAGGTTTTATCATTTTAATTTGTTTGGTGTTAAGTTTCGTGTTGCTACAAACACAAGAAGCCTTAACAAATATGGAACATACACTACTCAAAGAGGTAGAGTAATTAATATAGGCAGACAATACCTATGTTTTATAAGGAGATAACATGAAAATAAATAAATTATTAGAACTACAAGAAGTAATTGAAGGAAGAAAAACACCTTTTGATTTACATAGAGTATATCAATACTTTTCTAATAGTAAGGGAGAATGGTTTGATGTAGGAGATATGCACCTTAATCATTTTTTAAGAGTGGTATTTAAGTATATGCCTGAAGATATTATGTATGCTAGGCATGAAGATGATAACGTATGGGAGGAAGATGATGAGTGATTGGATAGAAGGAACTAAACCTAAGATTATAGAAGCTAGATATAGTGCATATCTTAGTTGGGATTTAGAAGAACTAGGTATTGATTGGGACGATATAGAAGATTGGGACTTGCAGAGAGCAGACCTACACATAACTTTTAAAGATGGAACTAAAAAGACTTATGAAAACTGGGAAGACTTAGACATAGATTATAAACATAATTTTGAAGAAGTACTTATCCTTGATGAGGACTGGGACAAAGTGGAGGGATTGAACTGATGACAAGTGAAATAGAACCTGATGTAGATATGATAAACGACCAAGCATTTGATAGAATACTTGATGATGTTTTAGAACAAGACTCTAAAAATTTATTAGAAGATGAGATAGAAGAGATTTGTTATCTGTATGATTTACATGCTGACGATGACAGAGATGAAATACTAGGCTTTATAGCTGAGAGTATTTATTATAACCAACACAACTAAGGAGAAAACATGAAAGCAATACTAATAAATCCACACGAAGAAACAATTACTGAGGTAGAATACTCAGGAAACTATAAAGAAATCTATAGTTTTATAGACTGTAGAACTTTTGATTGTGTTAGACTTACACCCCATGAAGATATGTATATTGATGATGAGGGTTTACTTATAGACAATCAAAGATACTTTAGAATGGTAGAGATTGGTGCTAACTATGGAGGTAAAGCATTGTTGTTATCTCATGATGATGAGGGAGAAACAACAGCAACTAATTGGACTTTACAAGATGTAAAAGATATGGTAGAATGGTTGCCTGAAGGACATAAAGAAGAACCATACATGGAGTTTATAGCACTATGACACAATATAAAGAAGAAGTAGAAAAAAGAAAAGAAGAATTAAAACAAGAACAACTTGATAAAGATATAAGCTTTATAGAAATAACTTATAAAGATTCTAAATGGCACAAAGAAATCACAGGCTACAGAAGTGGTAGACGAGTTGTAAAGTATAACGACAAAAGAAGAAAGGATAAAACAGAATGGCTGTAAAATCAAAAGCATTTAAACAAACTCATACACCTGCAACAGGTGTTAGAGGTAAGAAAACAAGTCAAGGTAGAGGTAATGTTGGCTTCTCTACCATGAATAAAAATAGAAAAGCTAACCATAAAAAATATAGAGGGCAAGGAAAATGAAAGTAAAACATTTAAAAACTAAAGTAGTAATTGAAACAAGTAAAGAAGATTATTATGATTTAGTAAACAGAATTAATCAACTCAATGGAATACTTAACACATTGCATGAGATAAACGATATTTATTTATCAGACATTACAACGCTTGAAAAATTAAGATATGAAGTTGTAGACTTACTTGACTTAGGTTGGAGTAGTGATAAATATAAATATGTTGTACAAGGAGAATAATATGAAACTATTTATGGTAAAACTATTAACAACTATTGCAGTTGTATTAAGTATGTATGCTAGTGTAGTTATAATACATGATGATGCTAGAAATAATGCAGATGATATAGTTGTTTTAAACAGGAAGATAACTTCTTTAGAAGCTATTAATCTTGAATTAGAATCAGATATTAATAATCTTAATATAATTATGAAAGGACTGAGAGGAGCTTTAAACGATAGAGAAATTAATGTAGAGCTTAAAGTTCAACAAGCTGTTGATAATAAATTTAAAGAACAAACTGCTACAGGTGGTCTTGGTGTATTGACAGGAGACTATGCAGACTTGGAGGAGGTAGAATGATAGGCGAAGTAATAGGACTTATGTTTGTAATAGGTTTTATGTTATTCTGTTTAGTAGGTGTTGCATTAATACTTATGGATAAAGAGAGGGAGGATAAATGAGTAATTTTTATTGGCAAGAAGATAATTGGACTGATTTAGAATTAGAAGACGGTATGAAAGTTGATGTTAATTTTTGGACAGATGATAAATCTGGAAGACAATACATAGCTTTTTACCCTACCTTTACAAATCATAAAGGTTGGAGAGAAACTAATGCTACAACACCTATAGCAAAGTATAGAGTTATTGAGGAAAAATTATGAACATATTTTATTTTGATGAGTGTCCAGTCATATCAGCAGAAGCACAGCCAGATAAGATGCTAGTGAAGATGCCACTTGAAACTGCACAAATGTTATGTACTGCACATAGAGTGTTAGATGGTGACGAGTATGCAGATAGTGTAGGACTTTACAAGGAGGCATACAAGAATCATCCTTGTACTATCTGGGCAAGAGAGTCAAGCAGTAATTACTCATGGTTGTATAGACATTTCTTAGCTCTTGGTATGGAATACAATTACAGGTATGGTAAGACTCATGCAAGTATTATAAAACTTGAAGAGCCTTTAAGTAAGATGCCTGATAACATTACACATACAAGTATGACACCACTTGCACAGGCTATGCCAGACGAGTATAAAAATAAAGACCCTATTGTAGCATATAGAGATTATGTTATTCATGAAAAACATTATGCACAATGGAACAAGAACAGAGAACAACCAACATGGTGGAGACTATAATATGGAACCTGAATTTATAAAATTAAATAAAGATGAGTACCGAGAGTTTGAGGCTTGGATTCAAACTAATAATCAAGAGCTTTATGAAAACAAGATAGCTTATGAAGTTCGTTGGGGTAAAGATAAATATTATTATGTTAAACTTTCTGATGAAAGTATTTACACAATGAGTGATATTTTACTTGACATCCAAGACAACTTAGGGTATAATACACCCAATTAAACGCCAATCCAAAGGAGGAATTATATGGCAGTATTAGAAGGAAAAGCCTACTGGGCTTCAGTGACAACACCAAACACTACATTTGAGCCTGTGTATACAGTTGATTTAGTAGTTAAAGATGATGTCGCAAATGACTTTGAAGCTCGTGGTTTTAAAGTAAAAAACTTATCCATTAAGGATGAGAATGGTGGTGAAACCTCTGTTGGTAGAGCCTTAACAATAAAAAGAAAAGTGAATGGACCAAATGGCATGGTAAGAAATGCACCTAAACTTTTTGATAAGAACAAACAACCTATGGATGAAGTTGTAGGTAATGGTTCTACTGTTAAAGTTCAATACAACGAGTGGGAAACCGATAATAAGTATGGTCAGTTCAAAGGTTTGGACTTTCAAGCCATGCAAGTATTAGAATTAGTAGCACTAAAGACTCAAGATGGTGCTGAACTAGACCCTTATGGGGATGGCGAGGAATTTTAATATGATTATAACCATTAAAAATGATGACGGAACTACATCCTATGATGTAAATAATATTAAAGATGAACAACTTCAAAACAATGCTCGTATTACTATCAATAAAGTAGGCACATTGGAAGTTCATTTAGAAGCTTTAAACTTTGCCAGTCAGGCACATAGAAACAATCTTGAAACCCTCTTAAAAGATTGTCCTGAAGCTGTGGTAGAGGTTGAAGAAGAAAATGTTGATGAGGAAGCTTCGACTGAAGAAGAATAATCAACATAGATATCTCCATACTAAGCCACTCTCGTAAAACAGGGTGGCTTTCTTATTTTAAACGAGGGTAAATATATGCAAGAACAAAGTAAATTTATAAAGTATCACGTTCCTTGTCACGAATGTGGTAGTAAAGATGCAGTCTCTGTAAATGAGGATGGGTCTGCAAAATGTTTTAGTTGTGACAAATTTTATACAAACTATGAGGGAAAAGTAACGCACATGACAAATTATATTCAACAACCTACACTTAAACCAAGTGTTAATGCACATGGAGGTATCTTTGCAAATCTTACAGATAGAAATATATCTAAAGAGACAGCTCAAAAATATGGTGTTAAAGTTGTGTATGATTCAGCAGGTCAATTAGCTCAACATTTATATCCTTTTTATATTAATCATGAGCAATGTGCTACAAAAATTAGATATATAAGAGATAAAAGATTTTCTTTTGAGGGAACAATACAAGACTCAGGACTGTTTGGACAAAACTTATTCAAGGAAGGAGGAAAGTATCTTACGATAGTGGAAGGAGAGTGTGATGCTATGGCTACTTACGAGCTACTAGGCTCTAAGTGGGCTGTAGTATCTATTAAACGTGGTGCTTCATCTGCTGTAAAAGACATCAAAGAAAGTTTAGAATACGTTGAAAGTTTTGACAATGTTGTGTTATGTTTTGACAAAGATAAAGCAGGTATCGAAGCAGCACAGAAAGTTGCGAGTATAATTAAACCCGGAAAAGCAAAGATTGTTACATTGCCTAACGGTTTTAAAGACCCTAATGATATGTTAAATCAGGGTAAACATGCAGACTTTACAAGAGCTTGGTGGGATGCACAACTCTATACACCTAGCGGTATCATCAGAGTATCTGAGAAGAAAAAAGATTTCTTATATAGAGAACAAAAAGAAAGTGTACCTTATCCTTATGATGGACTTAACAAAAAACTACTAGGCATGAGAGCAGGTGAGCTAGTAACTATTACAGGTGGTACAGGATTGGGTAAGTCTAGTGTGACTAGAGAGCTAGAGCATTGGCTTATAAATAAGACAAAAGATAATGTTGGTATCATTGCACTTGAAGAGGATTGGAAACGCACAGTCGATGGTATACTTTCCATTGAAGCAAACGATAAACTTTTTATAGACAGTGTGAGAAACGAGTACGAAGAACATACATTAATAGATATGTTTGATAAAGTCTTTGGCAACGATAGAGTATTTATCCATGCACACTTTGGAGCTAATGATATTGATGCTATATTTGCAAAGCTTAGATACTTGATTGTTGGTTGTGATTGTAAATGGATTATAGTAGACCACTTACATATGCTTGTAAGTTCTATGGTTGAAGGCGATGAAAGACGAGCCATTGATAATATTATGCACAGACTACGTAGCATGGTAGAAGAAACAGGAGCAGGTATAATACTTGTATCACACTTAAGAAGAATAGAAGGTAATAAAGGACATGAGAATGGTATTACTGTTAGTCTTTCACATCTACGTGGGTCTAATAGTATTGCCCAACTTTCTGATTGTGTGATAGCACTTGAAAGAAACCAACAATCAGACGATGATTTAGAAGCTAGAACAACAAGACTACGTATTCTTAAGTCTAGATATACAGGTGATGTAGGTATGGCTTGTGCATTAGTATACGATAAAGAAACAGGTAGACTTTCAGAGTACGAAGACAATGAAATGTTAAACTCTGCTGATGAAGAAGTCATACCTTTCTAGGAGAAACATATGCAGTTAGTATTTGATATAGAAACAGACGGATTAAATCCTTCAGTTATTTGGTGTCTCGTAGCACAAGATGAGCTAGGAAAGTTCTATCATTTTTACGAAGATACTTTAACTGAGGGTATAAAATTCTTACAGAAAGCAGATAAGCTTATAGGTCATAACATACTAGGGTATGATATACCAGTCATTAAAAAACTTACTGGTATTAATTTATACCATCAAGATAAAATTATTGACACACTTGTTTTATCTAGATTACTTAATCCTACAAGAGAGGGTGGTCATAGTATAGCTAAGTGGGGTTATAAGCTTGGACTACCTAAAAAAGATTCGCCTGAATGGTCAGCTTTTACAAAAGAAATGTTATCATATTGTGAAAGAGATGTTGAAATAAATTATAAATTATTTAATTATTTGAAAAAAGAATCTATTGGTTTTTCAAAAGATTCAATAAAACTTGAACATAAAGTTACACATATTCTTGAACAACAAAAAGAAAATGGATTTTTATTTGATGAGAAAGAAGCTATGCTTTTAACAGCAGAACTATCATCTAAACTTAAAGAAACTGAAAATAAAGTACACGAAACATTTAAACCAATATGGATAGATGATAAAATAATAAAACCTAAATTGAAAAAAAATGGTGAACTTTCTAAACAAGGATTGACAGAACAAGAGTACAATGATATAATAAAGGGTACGCTTGAAAGAAAACCTTTCATGAGAAAGACATTACAAGAGTTTAATTTAGGTTCTAGAAAACAAATAGGACAAAGATTACAAGAGCTTGGTTGGAAGCCAAATAAATTTACACCAACAGGTCAAGCTATTGTAGATGAAAATACTCTGAAAAAAATTACTCACATAAAAGAAGCAAAGCTTATAGCAGACTTTCTTTTATATCAAAAAAGATTAGCTCAAGTCCATTCATGGATAGAAGCTCTTGAAAAAGATAATAGAGTACATGGTTCAGTTATAAGTACTGGTGCTATCACTGGTCGTATGGCTCATAGAAATCCTAACATGGCACAAGTACCGGCAGCCTATAGTCCTTATGGTAAAGAATGTCGTTCATGTTGGACAGTACCAGAAGGTTATAAGCTTGTAGGTATAGATGCAAGTGGTTTAGAACTAAGAATGTTAGCACACTATATGGCTGACGAGGAGTATATAAATGAAATTATCAACGGAGATATTCACACAGCTAACCAACAATTTGCTGGACTTAAATCAAGAGATGAGGCAAAAACTTTCATCTATGCACTCATTTACGGGGCAGGAGATGAAAAAATTGGAAGCATCATTAAAGGAAATAGAAACGATGGTAAGCGATTGCGAGAACGGTTTCTTACTGGTCTACCAGCACTTAGAACTCTTAAGGAACGAGTTGATAGAGCTGCAGAAAAGGGATATCTCAAAGGGCTAGATGGTCGTAAGATATTACTAAGACATAAACATGCTGCACTCAACACTTTATTACAAGGTGGAGGAGCAATCGTGATGAAAAAAGGATTAGTAATACTAGATAATCATATACGATTAAATACTTTAGATGCTAAGTTTGTTGCTAACATACATGACGAATGGCAGATACAAGTTCTTCAAAGTCAGGCAGACTTTGTAGGTAGACTTGGAGTTCAAGCTATTGAAAAAGCAGGAGAATATTTTAACATGCGTTGTCCTTTAACAGGAGAATATAAAATAGGAGACAGTTGGTATGAAACCCATTAAAAGAAAAACGTCTACTATAAATTTTGGTTACATTTTTAATCAAGAAACAGGCTTGTTAGATGCAATAGAAAATGAATTAAAACAATTAGAACATGTTGAAAATGAAATACTTAAAAACAATATGTCTTTAAGAAAAGCTTGTGAATATTTAAAAGAAAAAACTAAAAGACATTTATCAGCTCCCGGATTAAAAAAACATATGGATAAAAAATATGGAACAGGAGAGTGGTTGTCAAAAGCAAAAGGAGAAATATATATTATCTCTAATCCTGCTTGGAAAGGTTGGATTAAAGTTGGTAAAAGTATAAATGCAGATAAAAGATTATCACAGTTTCAAGCAGGTTGTCCTTTAAAAGATTTTAAAATTGTTAAAATTATTACAGTAAAAAATCAAATCAAAGCTGAAAAAAAAGTACTTGAGTTTATGAAATTTTTTGCAGAAGATAACAACGGAGAATGGATAAAAATAAATACAGATAAAGCTATAGAAATATTAAATACTTACAAGGAAAAATATGAAACCTAAAATAGAAGATAGAAAAAAGTTTGACATTGACTTAACTTATGGTACAATAAGAGAAGAAAAAATAGCAGAGATGCTTACCAATAAAAAAATAGAAGTTAAATCTGAAAAAGATTTATGGCAAAACACAGGAAACATTTGTATAGAATACGAATCATATGGTAAACCTTCAGGTATAAGAGCAACTGAATCTGATTATTGGTTTCATAATTTATGTGTTGGTGATAATGAATTTTGTACATTAGTTTTTAAAACAGATGTACTTAAAACTATCGTAGATAAATTAGATACATTTAAAACTGTAAGTGGTGGAGACCATAAAGCAAGTAAAATGTTTCTAGTAAATTTACAAAAACTATTTTCATCGGATGTTATTAAAGCATTCAAGGAATCAGAAAATGAAAAAACTAAATAACTTAGTTCCAGACATATACAAAATTTTAGATTCTTTAACAGAAGGTAAAGAGTTAAAAATATCTGAAGAAATATATGAAGAGTTTGGTAAAGACATGGCTGATGCTTTAAGACATTGGTCTACTCCTCAAGATAGAACTCAAAAAGAAATACTACGTATGTCAAACATAGGCAGACCTGAAAGACGTTTATGGTTTGATGCTCACACACAATCAGAAACCACAGAAAAATTAGAACCGAACATACAAATTAAGTTTTTATATGGACATTTACTTGAGGTTTTGCTTTTGTTTTTTGTAAAACTTTCTGGTCATAAACTTACAGACATGCAAAAAGAAATTACTGTAAATGGAATCAAAGGACACATGGACTGTAAGATTGATGGTGAGGTAGTAGATGTAAAGACTGCATCAGGATATGCATACAAGAAATTTAAAGAAGGAACATTAAGTGAAGATGATTCCTTTGGTTATCTTGCACAACTTGCAGGATATGAAAAAGCAGAAGGTACAAGTAAAGGTGGCTTCTTAGTTATGAATAAAGAAACAGGAGAGCTTTGTACTTACATACCTGATGATATGGAAAAACCTAACATAGTTTCTAAAATAGAAAACGTAAAAGAACTCATTGTAAAAAATGAACCACCTGAGTTTTGTTATGACCCTGTACCAGAGGGTGTATCAGGTAATATGAAATTAGCTAAAGGGTGTACATGGTGTCCACATAAAATAGAATGCCATAAAGATGCTAATGATGGACAAGGCTTAAGAGTTTTTAATTATGCTAAAGGTCCTGTGTATCTTACAAAAATTGTTAAAGAACCTAAAGTTGAGGAAGTAAAATTATGAATCAAAGAAAAGCAAAACAAGTAAGAAGACTTTCAAAAGAGTTTGTAATTACATGGTTAAAAACTATGCTTATAGAAGAAGAACAAAAAAAAGTAAATATAGATAATTTTAAAAATTATTTACCTGAAGATACTCACTTTTTTAGTAATGGAAAATTAATGGTTTCTGCTTATACACCAAGTTGGTTTGCTAAAAGAATAAAAAAAGTTTTAAAAAATAAAAATATAAATAATATTACTTACTCGGACATTATGTAATGGTTGGATACAGAAAACCTAGAAAGGTTAGACCAACAGAAAAAGATGTTCCTAAAGGATATGATTCTAAGTGGGAACATAAATTACACATTAGTGTTTTAAAGTCTTGGGAACATCATTCAGATAAAATACCTTATGTAGTAGAACATAATTATGAACCTGACTTTGTTAAAACTATAAAGGGTAAAGAATATTTACTTGAAGCCAAAGGTAGATTTTGGGACTACCAAGAATACAACAAATATGTTTGGATTAGAAAATCTCTAAAACAAAATCAAGAGCTAGTGTTTTTATTCTTGACTCCTTATTCTCCAATGCCTCAAGCAAAACGTAGAAAAGACGGAACAAAAAGAACTCACGCAGAGTGGGCAGAAAAAAATAATTTTAAATGGTATAGTGAAGAAACATTACCGGAGGAATGGAAAAGTGAAATACAAGTTTAAAGAAGATGAAACTTTAAAACAACTAAAGCTGTATGTTGATAGAACTTATGACCAACACTATGCTAATGGTAAGTACCAAGCAACTGATATGATAATTGATTCAGGATATGGAGAAGGTTTTTGTCTTGGAAACATTATGAAATATGCTATGAGGTTTGGTAAAAAAGATGGTAAAAATAATTTAGACTTGTATAAAATAATACACTATGCTATAATAGCATTGTACGTAAATGATAAGGAACAAAACAATGGTTGAAGATAAAATAGGAACTAAGCCTTACTTAGGAATTGAAATAGACTATGACAAAGAAAAAACATTTGATAAATTTAGTTTAGACACACTCAAAGATAGATATTTTTGGGAAGGAGAAACACATGCACAAGAAGCATTTGCAAGAGCCTCCGTCTTCGGAGCAACATTCAAAGGCGACACAGATTTTGAATTGGCTCAAAGACTTTACAACTACAGTTCCTCTCGTTGGTTCATGTTTAGCACTCCTATACTTAGTAACGGGGGAACCACACGTGGGCTTCCTATCAGTTGTTTCCTTAATTATGTTCCTGACAGTCGCAGTGGTTTATCTGCTCACTATGACGAGAATATATGGTTGGCAAGTTCAGGTGGAGGCATTGGTGGATATTGGGGCGATATTAGGAGTAACGGTATTTCTACTACTCATGGCAGTCGTTCTACTGGTTCAATTCCTTTCATCCATGTAGTTGATTCACAGATGTTAGCCTTTAACCAAGGCACAACAAGACGTGGTTCTTACGCAGCTTACATGGATATAAGCCACCCAGAAATTGAAGAGTTTATTAACATGCGTAAAGAATCTGGTGGAGATATTAATAGAAAAAATCTTAATCTTCATAATGGTATAAACATTACTAATGCTTTCCTTGAAGCTGTACAGAACGATGATGACTGGAGATTGATTGACCCTAAAACTAACGAAGCTGTAAAGACTATCAATGCTAGAGAGTTATGGTGGCAGATTATAAATGCTAGAGCTGAAACAGGTGAGCCTTACATGATTAATATTGATAAATGTAACGAAGCTTTACCTAAAGCTCAAAAAGATTTAGGACTTAAGATACGTCAAAGTAATTTATGTTCTGAAATTACTTTACCAACTGATGAAGAAAGAACAGCAGTATGTTGTTTATCTTCTGTCAACTTAGAATACTTTGATGAATGGTCAAAGGATGATAACTTTATATTAGATTTAATAACCATGCTTGATAATATAATTCAACATTATATTGACAATGCAATAGACACAACACAACTAGGAGAATACAGTGCAAATTTTAAACGCTTTCAAAAATATGTTAAAGAAGGTAAGGAAGGCTTTACCAAGAGTGCCTACTCAGCGTATAGAGAAAGGAGTCTCGGTCTCGGTGCTATGGGTTTCCATGCTTATCTTCAATCTAGGAACATTCCTTTCGAAGGTATTTACGCATCTGGGTTTAACTATAAGGCATTTACTTACATTAAAGGAAAGGCAAAGGAAGCAACTAAAGAGTTGGCTATTGAAAGGGGCGAGGCTCCTGACATCCACGGTAGTGGTAAGCGTAATGCTAATCT
>Ga0222715_10004181_pt1 | contig 12635 bp, 11 predicted proteins | sample C33_9DmetaG_FD_165056 | JGI IMG/M metagenome (GOLD analysis project Ga0222715, IMG submission 165056) | Estuarine water microbial communities from San Francisco Bay, California, United States - C33_9D | ecosystem: Environmental > Aquatic > Marine > Unclassified | place: USA: California...
CGCTCCCGCTATTTGAGTGGAGCCGAATACCTATGTCATTGAATGACGGCGTGTTCCCCCTCTCGAAATCCTCCGGTTGAATAACCCCCCCCATATCTCCATTGTGTCTTCGGTAACCAAAATTTAATTTAATACCAGCGAACTCAAGCAGATCGGAAAGCGGCAGCTCATCAACCCCTCTCACATACTTTTTGAAGAAATTATTTAGTCGGAGGCCTGAAATTTCTTCTGCAGTTTTTTGAATGCTTTGATCGAGTAATCCAGAATTCTTTGAACCATATTTTTTCCAGAGCTCGCGCATAAGCAGATCCAGCGAACATTTGTTTTCAGTATGTTTGCGGAGATATAGGTCAAGACAAAGTGCGACGAGGCTGCCTTTAGTGTAATAGCTTACGATCGCATTTGGAGCATTTTCATCTTGTTTGTAAAATTTAGTCCATGCATCAAAACTGGACTCTGCCACCGATTGTTTCTTCCTGCCTGGAGTTCTTCGTACAGAGGAGATAGTTTTTGCGAGTAGCCCTAAATACGTCTGGAAATCGATCAAACCCGCTCTGAGTAATATAAGGTCGTCGTAGTAAGAGGTAATTCCCTCGAACGCCCAGAGCAATTCGGTATGCATTTCCGTATTTAGCTTATATGGGATAAATGCTGCCGGCTTAAGTCTTTTGACATTCCATAAATGAAAATACTCGTGGGAGCAAAGCCCCAAGAACTGCTGATATTTTGCCTCGTTTGTTTTACGATTCTTTCGTGGAAGGTCGTCGCGGCTACAGATTAATGCGGTGGAGTGGGTATGTTCCAAGCCACCATACCCATCATTCACAGCATTAACTAAAAAAAGGAATCGGTTTGCCGGCATCGCGCCCCAGAATCGAATGTGCTCAGCGGTTAGGCGTTGCAGATCCGTTGAAATCCTCGTGATATCAACATCTGGGCAACCTGAGATAACAAGTTCGTGTCGTACACCTTTGACCTCAAAAGTCTTCTGAACAAAAGTCCCGATTTCAAACGGATGCTCGATGAGATCTTCGTAATTGTCAGACTCGTATTGTCCCCATCCACGGTGCCGAGGGTTCAGCTGTTTCATTGAAGTTGCGATACGCCATTCTTGTTCCATGGCCTGTTTGCTTGGAATAACAAGTACTCGATGGTTTTCTTGCTCTTTTCCTTCCGCCTTTAAAAATAGGCTAGTTCCATTAAAAAATGCTCTAGTGTCGTCAAGAAATGCGGCACGAACAGATTTGTCATGAGCGTAAACCTCGTAGCAAACTGTGAGATTTTTTTGGCCCCCAGTTATATGCCAGCTGTCTTTATCAATTTTGCTAATTTCTAATTTTTTAGAACCTTCGAAAGCGCTAATTTGAACGATATTTTTTGCAAAATCGCGCACGAGGTAAGAGCCTGGAATCCAAGCGGGTAAAGATACTTTTTGAGACCTCAGTTTCGGATTAGCGATTTCACATCTAACCTCGAATAGATGTGCGTGCGTTTTTTCAAGTGAAACGGTATACGTGACCGATGGTGATATTGTTTTCATACTAAGCGACTAGTTGTTACGTTACTTCGATCGTAAAAAATCGATTATATATTTTGCGGTCTCCTGACTTTGCTCTTGTTGAACCCAGTGCCCCGCATTATCTATAAAAGTTGTACTGAGCATGTTCGTACAAACGGTATCTCGCATGTGCTCTAGACTTCCTGGAGCTTGAAAGTTACCCCAATCATTACTACCGGTTAGAAACATTGAAGGTACGTCAATCGTGCGACCAGAAAATGGCAATAGTGCTTGGCGATTTACGCCCTCGATCATGCAGCGATACCACTGCATCCCACCTTGGAATCCATTGATTTGATATTGAGAAGAGTAAATATTGAGCTCATCTTCAGTTAACCACTCGCATGCAGCAATGGAGTCATCGGTTGGCATAAATTCTGCAACTGTTTCCGGCATGGTCTTGTTCGCTTCCATGATGTAGTAGGTAGGCATTTTCGCCAATTCCGCCGCATCCCATCCTTTAAGTTGAAAAGGTTTATTTCCTATCCAATCGGCACTCTTGTGGTGATAATAGGCTCGCAGGAAGTTGTGGACTCCTTGCGAGCATGTAAGTAAGTCCTGATTGGCAGTTTCTCCACCGAAGTAAATCTGATAATGTTTTCTGGGTGGAGATAGTGACAGGAGTTCGACGTCCAAGTCAGATAGATTTTTTGGTCGGTAATTAGAATCCGATGATGAGGTGAGTGGCGCTCCAGTGAATGGGGCGCTCATCATTACACAGGATCGAAAAAATTCTGGGTAGAGAAGACTGCAAGTGCCAGCGACAAAGGATCCAGAGTCATGGCCGATAATGGCGTCGGCATGTTTGTACCCGAGCGCATTTATCAACCCCAGCGCATCTTTTGCTAAATTCGCGAAATTATACGGTGTAATGTCGTCCGAATAACTAACTTGGGTTTTAATTGTTTCTCCGTAACCACGTTGATCTGGAGCCACTACGACGTATCCGGCATCCATGAGAGGAGGGATAATTTTCCGCCAACTGTACGCGAGTTCTGGAAAACCGTGCATTAGTAGTACTAAAGATCTGTCTTTAGTCATTTCCTTCGACCTCAGCACGTGCATGGTTAAGCCATTGCCGTTATCAACGAAGTCTGAAACAACACCTTCAGGAAGTGTTAGGTTAGGGTTGCTGTAGTTTTTATTTTGCATTTGAATAATTTTGAGAGCCTCTTTACTTTATGCCAGCCACATTATCTCGCAAGTTCTGTCACAATGGGTCGCTCAGTTTTTGTTCGGCAAATTAGAGCTGAAATTTATTCCCTATAATATATTCACGATGGCCTTAAGGTAATGTTTGCAGATACCCACTAATTATGATTTCAAAAATTCTTAACCAGATCGTTCTTGCTCTCACTCTTTTAATTTGGTTCCTGTTGCTGCCGGGTAGTGTCGTTGCTCAGGAAGAGGAGTCGAGTGAGAAGTGGGCGCCGCTCGCAGTCAAGGAGGTGGTCGAATCTCATGATCAGACGTTGATATTGAAGGGCGGAGACCTCATGGTTCGGCAGCAGATTGTTAAGGCTGCAAAGCTTTTTGTGCTTCGCTGGGGACGTGAGAGGGGTCTTGGCGATGCATGGTGGGAGGACAAACAGGAGTATCAGCAGGCGGTTGATGAGTTATTGAGGATTGGCGATCAAATTATGTTGGAAAAATTTGAGTCTGGTGCATGGCTCACAAACATATGGACGGAATACACGGCGAAAAATTTCACTGGTGAGCAAGCCTCAGCGATAGCCGAACATTTCAAGACGGAGTACGGTATGGTCCAACGACGTCTCATGGAATGGTATCTTGGAGAGACTACGCTCTTCTATTACACGTTTACCGATCGCTGGGATTATCGATTAGAAGAAACGCGTAAGCAGTTGGAGGCTCTTCAGAAAGAGGCGCGTACGAGAGTGCCAAACGACAAACTTTCCTGGAAAGCTGGGGAGAAGGAGGCCTACACCTTTATCGCATGTAGTCCAGATAGTGAGTACTGTCCGGGAGTGAAATATTGGAAGATGTTAGCGATCCCAATGATGGGGGCCGTCTTCCGTTACATGGAAGATATCACGCGAGAGATCAAAGCCGCGATGGAGGCGAGAAGAGATTTGGTTGAGCCGTATTTCTTGGCATTTGAAAGATCGCAAGCTTCTCAATAGCTCCCGTTAGTAATGAACATTCGACGGGCAACGATAGGTGATTGCGATACAGTCGCGTCGATTCATGCACGTAGTTGGCAAAGTGCGTACCGTGGGATTCTCAATGATGATTACCTCAACAATGAAATAGAGAAAGAGCGACTCGATCTTTGGCGGGAGCGCTTCGGTAGTCCTGATGAGAAGCAGGTTGTCTTGTGTGCCGAGAGCGATAACGGCGTTGTTGGTTTCCTCTGTGCTTACTTGGATCAGGACGTTACCCTTGGTACCTTCGTTGATAATTTGCACGTTCTTCAAGGTAGTAAACGTTCGGGGATTGGGTCCAACTTAATGAGTGTTATTCGCGATATCAGTATTCGTGAATACTCGGTTGATAAACTCTATCTTTGGGTTCTCGCAATGAACGCGCCGGCTATCCACTTCTATGAGAGCATTGGCGGTCTTCGGAAAGATCAGGGGTATTGGAATCCACCGGACGGCGGAGAGTATCTAAAGTTTCTTTACTGTTGGGGATAAGTAAAAAACCCCTGCCTTTACGGCAGGGGTTTTGTCAGCAACATCTCTTGATTCCGCTCCATTTTTCGGTTTGCCGGTGAGTAAAATACTCAGACCGACTCATGGGTGATGCGTCTTTGTGAGTTATTGCGTGATGAGCGAGGTAGCGCTCGTATGCGTCATCGCCACTCGCCTCCCGCAAATATGACCAGATTGTTTTTAAGAATTTCATTTTGCGGTCTCTCAGTGTAGGCCGGTATGCATAGCCGTGCCTTCCATGTTGGTTTTGACGTATGGTGCTTCTGCAAGCGGCAATACTTTACCGCCATTGACGAACTTGATAGACATGCGAACCATATCGATGATGACTATCCAGAGCAAGATTGCGAACAATAGCGCGAGTGCCGCGTCTATTCGTTTTGCAAATATCAATTGCGGCGCCACCGCGGCGACTTCCGGAGGCAAGGCTCCAGCGGCAAGTTTTTGTGCCATGTCAGATGCGCCGGATAAGAATCCAACTGCAGGGTTAGGGCTGAATACTTTTTCCCACCCTGCCCAGGTACAAATTATCGCGAGCCACGTGAGTGGGAGCCCCGTAACCCAGGCGTATCTGGCTTTACCCATTTTTACAATGATTCCGGTCGCCACGCAGAGCGCTATACCAGCTAGTAGCTGATTCGAGATCCCGAACAATGGCCACAGAATGTTAATGCCGCCGAGCGGATCCTTGACTCCTTGCCATAGGAAATAGCCCCACGCCGAGACGAATATGAAACTAGAAAGAAGCGTCATGGGGTAGGACGATACGTTGCCGAATGGCTTCCATATGTGTTTTCCAAGATCTTGCAGCATGAATCGTCCAACTCGAGTGCCTGCATCGAGCGTTGTAAGAATGAATAGCACTTCAAACATAATCGCGAAGTGATACCAAAGCGCGAGAGCGGTGTTTCCAAACGTGCTTGAGAAAATGGTTGCCATACCCACAGCCAAAGATGGGGCTCCTCCAGTTCTTGCAAATAACGTCGCCTCTCCCATCTCTCGAGCTAACTCTTCCATTTGCTCGACGGTTACAGGGAATCCCCATGAGGATATCGTCGCAACCGCATCTGCTGCTGCGCTTCCTACGACTCCAGCGGGGCTGTTAATCGCGAAGTAAACTCCGGGCTCGAGTACCGTTGCCGCTACTACTGCCATGATCGCAACAAACGACTCTAGGGCCATCGAGCCGTAACCAATCATGCGAATTTCCTTCTCATTCGCGAGAAGTTTAGGGGTTGTTCCAGAGGAGACTAAGGAGTGAAATCCAGAGATGGCGCCGCAGGCGATCGTGATGAACACGAACGGGAATAAGTTGCCTTTAAATATGGGGCCCATACCTGTTTCGGCAAATTCCGTTAGGTGCGGCATTTTAACCTCGGGTGCTAAGACTAAAATCGATATCGCCAGTAGAAAAACTACTCCAAGCTTCAAAAATGTCGATAAGTAGTCGCGAGGCGCCAGGAGGAGCCATACTGGGAACACAGCAGCGCTAAATCCATAAATCATGACGAACCATGCCGCTTGCTCCCCGTTCCACATAAACATTTCGCGCAACGATTCGTTTTGGTCAACCCAACCACCTCCCACAACACATACCAAAAGGAGGGCGATGCCGATCAGGGATCCTTCTAAGATTTTTCCTGGTCTTATCCCTTTCATGTAGATCCCGATGATCATAGCGACAGGAATGGTACCTAACACCGTAGCCGTCGCCCACGGGCTGTGAGCCATTGCTCGCACAATCACAAGCCCTAGTACAGCGATGAGAATTAGCATGATCATCATTGTGCCGATCAGCGCAGCCCATCCTCCGATGGGGCCAAGTTCATCTCGGGCCATTTGTCCAAGTGACCTACCATCGCGCCGAGTTGAGCAAAACATAATGATCATGTCTTGAACACAGCCGCCAAGTACTGCGCCGACTAGAATCCAGATCGTTCCCGGGAGATAGCCAAATTGCATCGCAAGCGTCGGTCCAATGAGTGGTCCAGGGCCGGAAATAGCAGCAAAATGGTGTCCAAAAACGACCCATTTGTTGGTGGGGATAAAATCGCGACCGTTACTCAAGCGTTCCGCAGGAGTCGCACGGGTCTCATCTAACGTGAGCACCTTCGCGCAAATCCATGCGCTGTAAAACCTAAACGCGACGAGGTATGTACATACAGCAGCAACAACAAACCATATCGCATTAATAGATTCACCTCTCGTAATTGCTATTCCGCCGATTGCGCTGGCGCCTATTACCGATATGCCTAGCCAAATGAATTTACTGAGCAAAGTTTTTGGCATGATTTCCCCTTATTTCCTTGTATTTTTACGCTCAAAGTTAAGCTACATAAAACAATCCCTAAGTTTGCCAGATTCATCTGGAAACGTAATGTTGCGCCGCAGAATGTTAAAATACGATCTCCTTGTAATTTTTAAAAAAATCAAATTAACCATTGAGTTAGACAAATGTTCAGCAACGATATAAAAATTTCTAAATATGACCCGGAGCTTTGGAATGCTATGCAGGCTGAGGCCCAAAGGCAGGAGGATCACGTAGAGTTAATCGCCTCAGAAAATTACACGAGTCCAGCCGTTCTGGAAGCGCAAGGTTCGGTCCTAACTAATAAGTACGCAGAGGGATACCCAGGAAAGCGATATTACGGTGGCTGTGAACACGTCGATGATGTAGAGCAGCTCGCGATCGATCGAGCCAAACTTTTGTTTGGCGCGGATGCTGCAAACGTTCAACCGCATTCGGGTAGTCAAGCAAACGCGGGTGTTTATATGTCTGTGCTGAAACCGGGTGACCTTGTATTGGGCATGTCGCTCGCGCACGGTGGTCACCTCACCCACGGTTCTCCGGTGAACTTTAGTGGAAAAATTTACGACTTTATCGGCTACGGTTTAGATGAGAACGAAGAGATTGATTACTTTGAAATTGAGCGGTTAGCTCATGAGAAAAAACCAAAAATGATTGTTGCCGGCGCCTCGGCCTACTCGCTAATCATTGATTGGAGTCGTATTGCGAAAATTGCAAAAGAATGTGGAGCGTATTTCGTGGTCGATATGGCTCACTACGCGGGACTTGTAGCCGCGAAGTTATATCCGACTCCGGTTGGTGTGGCTGACTTTGTTACGAGTACCACTCATAAAACACTTCGTGGACCAAGAGGCGGTTTGATATTAGCGAACTCTGAACATGAAAAAGCGATGAATTCATCAATTTTTCCAGGAAACCAAGGTGGACCTTTGATGCACGTAATAGCGGGTAAAGCGGTAGCATTTAAGGAGGCAATGGAGCCGAGTTTTGTGGAATACCAAAAACAAGTTCTAATCAATGCAAAACTGATGGCCGAAACTCTTTCCGAGAGGGGTGTGCGGATTGTTTCTGGAAAAACTGAGAGCCATGTCTTTCTCGTTGATTTGAGGGCGAAAGGCCTGACTGGAAAAGAGGCAGAAAAAGTCCTAGGTGATGCACATATTACGGTCAACAAAAATGCGATCCCCAATGACCCAGAATCGCCTTTCGTAACGAGTGGGATTCGAATCGGGTCTCCAGCAATGACAACTCGAGGCTTCAAGGATCAAGAGGCGGTGCTATTGGCACATTTGATTGCTGATGTGCTTGATTCGCCAATAGACGCCTCAGTCATCCAGCAGGTGCGAGGAAAAATCACTGAACTGTGTTCTAAGCTTCCGGTTTATACTGGATGATAGAGCTCGTTCAATTGAGCATGCGTTGAAGCATGGACCGTGACGATCGATCTTGTTTGAGAGCAGTGGAGGCTAGCAAATATGAAATGTCCATTTTGTAGTCATAGTGATACGCAAGTGATCGACTCCAGGGTGTCGGAGGAGGGGGGTAGTATCCGTCGCCGGAGGAGGTGTGCGGAATGCGACAAGCGTTTTACAACCTACGAAAATATAGAATTGCGCATGCCCCAGCTTATCAAATCGAACGGAAGTCGTGAGGAATTTGATGAGCATAAATTACGAGTCGGATTCCAAAGAGCGCTACACAGGCGACCAGTCCCCACAAATTTAGTTGAAGATGCAGTAGTCAGGATTGTTCAAAAACTTCTCTCTTTAGGCGAGAGAGAGATACAGTCTAGAAGAGTCGGAGAGTTGGTGATGGCTGAGCTTTCCAAGCTCGACAAGGTCGCCTACATCAGATTTGCATCGGTGTATCGTGATTTTCAAGACGTAGACGATTTTCAGGATGCGATTAAAGAAGTTCAATAGCGTAGACCTTTCTTCTTTATGAGTGATCACGAGTTTATGGCGCGAGCGCTGCAGCTTGCGCGCAGAGGTCTTTACACCACGACTCCAAATCCAAGAGTTGGTTGTGTCATCGTAAATGACAACCAAGTGGTGGGAGAGGGGTGGCATGAGCGCGCTGGCGAAAATCATGCGGAGGTGACTGCGCTCTCTCAGGCGGGCAGTCTTGCGCGCGGTGCGACCCTTTACGTCACGCTTGAGCCCTGCTCTCATTTCGGAAGAACTCCTCCCTGCGCTGATGCAATTTTGAAATCGGGTATCCGCACGGTAGTTTGCGCGATGATTGATCCAAATCCTGAGGTCTCTGGTAAAGGGCTTGCAGCTCTGCGAGAAAAAGGTATCGAGGTGAGGGTAGGAGTTTTAGAGCGCGAATCGCGTGAACTGAATATCGGGTTCGTCAACCGCTTTACCAGAGGTAGGCCATGGATAAGAGTGAAGATAGCATCTGGTCTTGATGGGAAGACGGCGTTGGAGAACGGGGAGAGTCAGTGGATTACGACTATGGCTTCTCGTAGGGATGTACACCGATGGCGTGCGCAATCTTGTGCTGTGTTGACTGGCGTTGGAACCGTCTCTGCGGATAATCCTGGTTTGGATGTTCGTCATGTGGCGACAGAACGACAACCAAAAATTTTTATAGTCGATAGTCACTTGCGGATTCCGCGAGAATCTCGACTACTAAGTAACAGTAATGTCACCCTCGTCACGGCGAAGCGTGACGACGAGGACCGCGTCTTAGGAGAGGGTTTCTCGTCGAGTGTTTTGAATCTTCCTGGCCCAGATGGAAAGGTGGATCTCGTTACGCTCGCATCTCAGTTAGCCTTTTTGGGAGTGAACGAGGTTTTGGTCGAGGCGGGAATTAACTTACAGACTGCATTGATGCAATCCGGTTTAGTGGATGAGATTATCATCTACTATGCGCCAAAATTTTTGGGGGACAAGGGCAGAGGAATGTTTGATTTTAGTGGCCTGGTTGCAATGGATAATGTCAAGCACTATCGCCTCGTAGATATCAAACAATTTGGTAATGATTTTAGAGTTCGGTTGAGGTCATAAATGTTTACTGGGATTATTGAGGCAGTAGGTGAGGTGAGCTCGCTCGATAAGCGGGGCGAGTCGGCCACTATTGAGATTGATGCAAAAAATTTCAAAACAGAAAGCGTTAGCATTGGAGACAGTGTTGCGACTAATGGGGTTTGTTTGACTGTCACGCGCATGTCGGATGGTTTACTTGCCTTTGATCTTTCCAGAGAAACATGGTCGCTAACGAGCGGTTTTAATGTAGGCGATAAAGTTAATTTAGAGAGGTCATTAACGCTCAATGCGCTTGTCGGAGGGCATCTCGTTACTGGACATGTGGATACAGTTGGGCGCGTAGAGGATATAGCCGAGTATCAGGGTAACAAGGAAATTGTTATTTCTTATCCGGAATCGCTCGATGTCTTTTTCGTGAAAAAGGGCTCTGTAGCGATCAATGGTGTTAGTCTTACGATAAATGAGGTTGAATCAAATGCTCTCCGTTTAAATTTGATTCCCCACACATTAAGCGCGACGAATCTCCAGTATCTTGATAAATCTGACCTAGTTAATATGGAGATTGATCTGGTAGCGCGCTACCTGCGTAAGATGGTGCAACCTAACCAAAGCTGATTATGAGTGAAGATATAAGTCCAGTTCAAACCATCATCGATGATCTTAAGCAAGGCAAGATGGTCATCTTGGTGGATGAAGAGGATCGAGAAAACGAGGGAGATCTAGTCATAGCAGCGGAGTTTGCTTCGGCTGAATCGATCAATTTCATGGCGCGACACGGACGCGGACTGATTTGTCTTACGTTGACATCAGACAAGTGCCAGCAGCTCAACCTGCCGCCGATGGTTGGTTCAAATCGATCTAGGCTTGGTACCAATTTCACAGTTTCAATTGAGGCTGCCAGCGGTGTAACGACGGGTATTTCTGCTGCGGACCGAGCCCGTACAATCCAGGCGGCTGTCTCTCCCACCGCTAAACCCTCTGATATTGTGCAACCCGGCCACATATTTCCTCTCATGGCGCAGGATGGTGGTGTCCTTGTTCGGGCAGGGCACACAGAAGCAGGTTGCGATTTGGCGCGATTAGCGGGACTTCAGCCATCGGCGGTTATTTGTGAAATATTGAGAGAAAATGGTGAGATGGCGCGCTTACCTGATCTCATTGATTTTGGTCGAAGTCATAGTATTAACATCGGTACGATTGAGGATCTCATTGCTTACCGTAGTCAAAACGAGTCTCTTGTTGAGAGGGTGCTTCATAGACCGATTGAGACCGCAGCTGGTATGTTCCATCTATCCGCCTATCGCGAGTTAATATCGAGTGAGATTCATTTGGCTTTGGTCAAGGGCGAAATTGATCCCAACGCTGATACGCTTGTGCGGGTACATGAGCCATTTTCTATTGCGGATTTGTTGGATGCTTCTAGTCGAGTGCACTCGTGGCATTTTAATGATGCACTGAAAAAAATTGCTGATAACGGATGTGGTGTTTTAATCTTGCTTCATCGCACCGAGGATGGGGATACACTTTTGTCTCACTTGTTTGCGGAGGAGTGGGGTGCTCCAAAAATGGCGCTCCGTAACTACGGGATTGGTGCACAAATACTAAGAGATCTCGGGGTTGGTAAAATGCGGCTCCTCGCTACGCCGAGGCATACTCCGAGCATGGCTGGATTTGATCTGGAAATTACGGGTTATCTCTCGCCAGATGGTTCTTGATTAAATTTTATAAAGAGGTTAACCACTGTGAGTGAACGTATGGAGCCTTCGAACGAGGCGCCGAGAGGGGATGGTCTTCGCGTCGGGTTGGTGTTGACCCAATTTAATAAAGGTCACAGCGAAAACATGCGCCTAGCATGTATTGAAAGATTAATCGCTCTGGGTGTTGATCCTAATGACATCGAAACGGTGCGAGTACCTGGAGCCTTGGAGGCACCGTTCGCGTTGCAACTCATGGCCGAATCTGGGGACTTTGATGCATTGATTTGTCTGGGCACCGTCATCCGTGGTGATACTTACCACTTTGAGGTGGTATCGAACGAATCTGCTCGAGGAATAACCAACGTACAAATATCGACTGGCGTCCCTATCGCCAATGGGATTCTCACGTGCGACACCGAAGAGCAAGTATTAGCTAGGGTGAAGGTTAAAGCAGCTGATTGTGCCGATGTCGCAATCTCGATGGCACGACTTGCTGAGGAACTGAATGAGCGGTAGCAGACGTAAGGCTAGAAATTTAGCACTCAAGGGAATCTATCAATGGTTACTTAATCGTTCCGATTTCGATTTCATTGTGGATTGTCTCAGTACCGAATCGGAATACCGCAAAGCGGATCAGGAGTACGCCAAAAGAATTTTAAAATCCGCGATGGATTCTTCAGAGGAGATTTTTTCTGCAGTCGAGGGGTATCTCGACCGTCCACTCGCCCGAGTGTCGCCAATCGAGCAGGCGATCTTGCTTATTGCAAACGTCGAGCTCAAAAAGGAATTTGATGTACCGTCAAAAGTAGTGATTAATGAGGCGGTGGAGCTCGCAAAAGACTTTGGTGGAACAGACGGCCACAAGTACATTAATGGAATTCTCGATAAGATTGTAAATTCAAATAAATAAAAATTGCGTTAGGAGCCGGGATGGCTGATTCAGCAGGAAAAAAATTATCAATATTTGACTTGCAGGAAAAAGTTGATCGAGGAGAAAAAATTTTCCAAGTGACCGCTGTAGATTTTCCGACTGCACAGCTGGTTGATCGATCTGGAGTTGATTGTATTTTGATCGGTGATTCGCTTGGAATGACTGCGTTGGGGTATTCCGGTACGGTTCCTGTGACGATGGATGAGATGGTCCACCACGCAAAAGCCATTTCAAGGGCTGCGAAGCGCTCAATTTTAGTCGGAGATCTCCCTCTCGGGGCCTATCACGCATGTAAAGAGGATGCAATTAATAACGCTATGCGAATGGTGAAGGAGGGTGGTGCAGATGTCGTAAAACTAGAGGGTGGTGAAGAGTTTGCTTCAACTGCGAAAGCGGTTGTGGATGCAGGGATTCCTGTCATGGCTCACATTGGACTTACCCCGCAGCTCATGTCTAAGCTTGGGGGTTTCAAG
>Ga0222715_10004182_pt1 | contig 12633 bp, 13 predicted proteins | sample C33_9DmetaG_FD_165056 | JGI IMG/M metagenome (GOLD analysis project Ga0222715, IMG submission 165056) | Estuarine water microbial communities from San Francisco Bay, California, United States - C33_9D | ecosystem: Environmental > Aquatic > Marine > Unclassified | place: USA: California...
ATCAATGCTTATGGACCTAGAAAAGGACGTTGAGCGTTTAGATCAGGAAAACGACATTGAAGATGCACAGATTGCCGCACAAGACGTTGTTGACAAAATGCACACTGATGCTATTGCTAAATTAAAAAAAGCAAAAATGAGTGAAGCATTTCAATACCACATAGATAATAATATTCCTATTAGAGAAAACGTATTTCGCCCTGGTAGTGACAAATATTTTGAATTTTTTAACTATGCTAGACAGCAGGTTAAAGAAGGTAACTATACACCAGACTGGGAAGACCAAGAATTATTAGAAACAGACATTGGCCAAGTAGTTACTCTTAAAAATGGATATAAAGTTCCGTTAGATCAACCATTTGCTGATGATGAACTATCAGAAGCAGAATATCAAGGTAAAAAGGTAGAACTCAATAAACCTAAACGTGGTGGAAGTAAAAAGTTCTACGTTTATGTTAAAAATCCTAAGACTGGCAAAGTTAAAAAAGTGTCTTGGGGTGATACAACTGGCTTATCAGTTAAAGCAAGTAAGCCAGGCAGAGTTGCTTCGTTTGTAGCAAGACATAAATGTAAACAAAAGAACGACAAAACCAAAGCAGGCTATTGGGCTTGCCGTACACCAAGATACAAAAGTCTAGGAGTTAAAGGTGGTCAGTGGTGGTAATAAACCTTACTTTGAAACACGTATAGACAACACTATATACAGACGTTTTGAAGGCACAGTAGAAAACACAGATCTAGTGTGGCATCGTGATGCTAATAATCGTCAAATAATTGTAAAAGAAAGTCAAGGTTGGCAACTACAATTAGACGATGAACTTCCACAAGATCTAGTTGAAGGCAACACTTATTTTATAAAAGCAGAACAGTATCATAGATTAATTAAAGGTCAAAGCGACCTTGTTATAGAGATAATAGAAGAAGAATGAGAGCAAAAGATTTTATTATAGAAAAACGTGTAGGCAAACTACCAGCAGATCAAAAATCTACATTAAATAGAACTAATAAGTTTGCCACCTCAAATGATAGATTCTACGATCTCAATCGTGTTATGATGGCCACTGCTGGATCAGATGGTGTTAACATTCCTGAACTAGATACAGAAAGTTGGGTAGGACGCAGTAACTTATCACAACCATACACAAAACAAGAACAAGACATGGTTAAAAAAGCCTGCAAACAAGTAGGCACTAATATAACCACAGTAGTAAATGACGCAAGTTGCGAGCCAGGCGATACAAATAAATCAAGCCCAGTACCATCAACTAAAAGGAAAAAGTGGAATGGATGAGATAGATGATATTAAACGCCTAGCAGGTTTAACAGGTCTAAACCAAGGTAAACTACAAGAATACACAGGTGAAGGTTCAGTTAAAACAGAAGCCAGCAACCTTACACACACTGCACAAGAAAAAGCAGAATATCAAGCAAAACATAACATTGAACCAGGCACTCCTGAATGGTTTAAGTTATGGTTCTCAAAGCCATATATGACTGGCGAAAAGCCCTGGTAATAAAAAAAATAGTTTTACCTAATTTAAACTCAGATAAGTACTAGTATGGCAAGAACAGCAAAAGGTACAGATTCTGTATTAGTAAAGAAACCACATACTAAAGAATCTTTTACACAAAAACAATTACAAGAGTTTGCTCTATGTGCTGATCCCGTTACAGGACCACAGTACTTTATGAGTCATTACTTTTACATACAGCATCCTACACAAGGTAAAATGTTGTACCAGCCATACGAATATCAAAAACGTCTAATATCAACATACCACGATAATAGATTTAGTATAAGTCTAATGCCCAGGCAGACGGGTAAGTCTACCTCAGCCGCAGGCTACTTGCTATGGTACGCTATGTTTGTTCCTGATAGTACTATCCTAATTGCCGCACATAAATTTACAGGCTCGCAAGAGATCATGCAACGTATACGTTATGCCTACGAAGACACTCCAGATTATATCAGAGCAGGTGCTGTTAGTTACAATAAAGGTTCAATTGATTTTGATAATGGAAGCCGTATAGTTTCAGCAACCACTACTGAAAACACTGGACGAGGTATGAGTATATCACTACTATACTGTGACGAGTTTGCGTTTGTGAGACCTACTATTGGTCGTGAGTTTTGGACTTCTATTAGTCCAACACTGGCAACAGGTGGTAAATGTATTATTACATCTACTCCAAACTCAGACGAAGATCAATTTGCTGTGTTATGGAAAGGTGCTAACAAATTAGAAGATGAGCACGGTAATCCAACTGAAATAGGGGTTAATGGGTTTAAAGCATTCCGTTCATATTGGAATGAACATCCAGATAGAGATGACAAGTGGGCAGAAGAACAAAGAGCACAGTTAGGTGATGATCGTTTTAGACGTGAAATGGAATGTGAATTTATTATCTGGGACGAAACTTTAATCAATGCAGGACACTTAATTGAACTACAGGGCAAAGATCCTATTGAAACACAGGGTCAGGTACGTTGGTATAAGAAGCCAAACAAAGAGGCTACATACCTGGTTGCCTTGGATCCTAGTTTAGGAACAGGTGGTGACCCAGCGGCTATACAGGTATTTGAATTACCTAGTTTTGAACAAGTAGCAGAATGGAAACATAACAAAACACCAGTACAACAACAGATTGGCATACTGATAGAAATAACAAAATACCTAAGTGAATTTGTATCAGAAACTAATTTATACTACAGTTTAGAAAATAACACCTTAGGTGAAGCGGCTTTAGTTAGTCTTGCTGAAATAGGAGAGGAAAATATTAAAGGTACCTTTCTAACAGAACCTGCTAGAGCAGGTAATGTAAAACGCTATCGTAAAGGCTTTAATACAACTCATAAAAGTAAACTAAGTGCATGTGCAAAACTTAAAAACCTAATTGAAACCAAACGACTAATACTGCATAGTCGTCCATTGATAAGTGAACTAAAAACATTTGTAGCACATGGTACAAGTTACGCGGCCAAGGTAGGGGAAACAGATGATCTAGTAATGGCCACAGTATTAATCATACGTATGGCACAACTGCTACAGAGTTATGTTCCTGAACTAGACAGCAAGATGAAAGACAATCTAGACGATTTCATAGAGCCAATGCCCTTTATAATGTTTTAGATAAATAACAATATGAGTACAGAAATTAACAGCGTAGCAGAATCCTTATTTGAAAAAATCCGCAGTAGATTTGAAGATGTCAGTTTAGGTGATGAAAACGCCAAGTCTACACAAACTCCTGAGGATGCTAGATTCTTTAACTTTGACTATGAAGTCAACGGCCACAATCACGGTAATATCACAATCAGTCTGATAGACGAACAAGCACTTAAAGTTTACTTTAGTAAAAACATTACCAATGATCTACCTGACGAAGAAAAACAAAAATGGTACGCATTTTTAAAAGAGTTAAGATATTTTGCCAAAAGAAATATGTTAACTTTTGAGCCTAGAGATATTACTAGAAGCAGTTTAAATATTAGAGATATCAAACAGGTCAGTCATGATGACAGTACCTATGATAAAGATGAAGTAGTAGATTTAGGTGAAAGTCGTATGTATGGTAGTAAAAAACGCAGTTACGAAAGTTATGGTCCAGTAAGAATTAAAATTCAACATACCAAGGAAGTTGCTGAGGAAGTTAGAGGCAGTCGTTCCAGAAACATATCAGCACTGTTTGTAGAAAACGATCAAAGTGAAAGATTTAAACTACCGTTTACTAGCCTAATTGGCGCTCGTGCTATGGCTAGACATGTATCAGCAGGTGGTATTCCAACTGATGCTATAGGTGAACATATTACTAGTCTAGTAAATGAAATGATCACACTAAGACCTTTTGTAAACGCTATGCGTACTAGAACGTTTGAAGATCAAGAAACACAAGGTATGTTAGAAGCCGCATTTGACTATCATAGACTGTTAAAACATACTCTTAACAAAATGAAAGGCAAAAAAGGTTATAATCAATTTAAAGAAAACTTTAAACCTAGCCAAGTAAAAGAACAAGACATTGATATTAACAATATTAAAGATAAATTTGTAAAACGTGTAATGGATGAGCGAGTAGAACAAGCACTTCCGTTAGTTCATAAGGCATATCAAATGATGAAAGAAAATAATAATCCATTTGCAAAAGAATTTGAATCATGGGCAACAAGACTAAGTGAAGGCACATGGCACATTCCAGAAACAGAAGAAGACATCAGAAAACTAGCAAAACTATTAAGAGATCCAGTACCGTGTGGTGTTGATGGAGTAAATGGAGTTAATGCTTTAGGTGGACTAATTGGTGATGATTCACTATATGATGACATTGAAGCACTAGCAGAAGTAGATCCAGAAGCAGACTGTAACTCACTTATAGTGTCTTGGTTAGACAACAACATGCCAGAAGTATTAGAACAAATTAAAGAACTAAGTCCAGATGGCTTTGTTCGTGATCAAGGCAGAGAACAGGAAAAACCTAAAGACTGGGCACAGGCAGTGGCCGCAGATGAAAGCGTTGACCCTGCCGTAGAATCGTTTTTTGATCCAACGGAAAAAGATATTCCTAGTCCAACCAATGATAACCCAGTTACAAAAAAACAATCCAATGAAGGCAAAATGAAAGACTTGGCAATGGACCTAAACGATTTATCTGACAAAGAGTTTGAAGAAAAATATGGCATGAAGAAAACAGATTGGGATGAAGTAAAAACACCAGGCTTAAGACAGGACCCAAGTAAACCAGCATACATTAGTAAAAACTTAATGAAAGAAGGCGATGACTTATACGAAGCACACGAGAAATTAGAAAAATTAGTAGGACAGCGAGTATATGTTAAGGACAAAGGCCAAACAGGTACAGTAGCACAAGTGTCTAACACACATAGCAACGCACTAGTAGTTGATATGGACAATGGCATGACTACTGTAACACACTTTACTGATTTAACCAGTGAAGATGACAAACCAAACGCAGTAAAAAGATACCTTGACATGCTAAAGGACATATTTGATCTACATGGCAAAGGACCAACTCCAAAGGGTGGCAAACCAATGTCAGACTACGGAGTAACCAACGAAGACAACGAATTAATAGACATTAAAAAATTATCAGGTTTAAAATAATTAAGTAGTAGCTAAAGCGTAGAGAAGGGCAGTTTTTTAACTGCCTTTCTTTTTGACCATAAGTAGATATATGACCCCAAAGAATTTCTTTTATCAAAAATTAAGAGCAATAGATCAACAGACACGATATGAAACTATACAGATCTATGATGATATTGTTGTGGTTAATTTTGACACTATATTTGATAGAGATTATACCCTTAGAGGAAAAGACGAACTGTTATATAAGTTACATGAAATTGGCAAAGATAAAAAGTTTCTCTTTATTTCAGAAGATGGTGCTAACCTAACTTTATCAGGTGCTAGAGAGATAATAAAAGAAATAGTAAAAGAGTTTAAATTAACATATGAAACATGTGCAGTAGTTTCTAGAGAAAAGTTAAATTTAGAAAATGTTACTGAATGTTTAGAAGAATCTATTCCTTATTGGTGTCATATACTTTATCCAGCTATTAAAAACATTAATATTCCTCAAGGTAATTTTAGTAAAAAATTTGCTGTATGGTTTCATAGAGGAACTTTTTACAGATTAAAAGTTGTTAGACATTTGGTAGAGAACTATGCTACTGATAGTTTTATTTCTTATCAGGAACACGGAATGATTTGTAATCGTCAGTTTGAATCAATGTTTCAAGATGACATCACCTGGGCAAATAATAATACACCAATAGTCTATGACCAATTATTTCCTAATAGAGTATACACACATGAAATGATTGTTGGTGCAGAAAGAAAGCCCTACAATGATTATTTTATGGAGATAGTAGTTGAAACAGATGTTGCTACTACAGCATGGATCACAGAAAAAACTGTTAAAAACTTATATATAGGTAAACCATTTATTGTATTGTGTGGTCATGGTGTACTAGAAACTATTAGAAGTTTTGGGTTCAAAACATTTAGTCCATGGATAGATGAAACATATGATACAATAACCAATCATAGTCAAAGACTACAGGCCATACTTAAAGAAATTGATAGGTTGTCAACAGTTGATGTTAACAAACTACATCAAAACTTACTTCCTATTTTAGAACATAATAGACAAACGTATGAAACATATATTAATAGCAGGCGATAGTTGGGGGATAGGCGAGTACCAAGGTACAGGCGCAGAATATAAGCCTACTGGCCATGGACTAGAACAAATATTCCAAACCAATGGGTATCTAGTGACCAACGTTAGTCAACCAGGATGTTCTAACACTGACATAGTTAGTCAATTATCAAAACAAAAATTAGAAAAATTTGACATTGTTTTGTTCCTACAAACAGATGCTTTCAGAGAACACAGTTATCATGGATTGTATAACAATGAACCAAATTGGCGTATACTAGACTCTAATTTTATTGAAGAACTGTTAAATTATCACAGTCTAGCAGACTATTTTGATGATTACTACAATGAACTTTACTATCAACTATCACAGTTTAATAAAGAAATATTCTGTATAGGTGGGTGGAGTATGCTACATACGTCTATTGCTTCATATGAAAATCTAATACCTATTATACCAAGTGCTACCAGATTAATTTTGAAAAAACCAATTAAGGATGTCTACCTGAGTGATTTTGAGTGGTTTAACCAACTTGATCAACATCAAAAGTTTATGGAAAAGTTTAATATAGAATTTAAACAAATAGCCACAGACTCTTCAGATAAGTTTAATTTAATTTGTAAAGAATGGAATGATGTACACCCAACTGCTGATGGTTATCAAATTCTAGCAGATAATTTGGTAAAATTCATTGACAAAAAAATCAAAAAAATATAAAAACCCACTTGAAAGATAAATAAACATAGCGTATAATACAAGAGTGTTATGCGTTTTAGGCACAAACATTATGGCAAATTATCAAGGAGAAATACCATGGCAACAAGTTTAGCAGAAATTAGAGCAAAGTTACAAGCATCAGAAAACCGCGGAACAGGCGGCAATTCACAAGGCGGCGGCGACAACGCTATCTACGCACACTGGAATATTAAAGAAGGCGACACAGCTCGCATTAGATTCTTACCAGACGCAAACAAAGACAATACATTCTTTTGGGTAGAACGTAATATGATTAATTTACCATTTGCTGGTGTTAAAGGCCAAGCAGATAGTAAACCTGTTACAGTTCAAGTACCATGTGTGGAAATGTGGGGTGAAGCATGTCCTGTTTTAGCAGAAGTGAGAACTTGGTTCAAAGATCCATCATTAGAAGATATGGGTCGTAAGTATTGGAAAAAGAAATCATATCTATTCCAAGGCTTTGTGAGAGAGAACCCAATTACAGAGGATCAAACACCAGAAAATCCAATTCGTAGATTTATTATTAGTCCACAGATCTTTAACTTGATCAAGTCGGCTTTATTAGATCCAGAATTGGAAAACTTACCAACAGACTATCAAGGTGGTTTAGACTTTGTTGTTACTAAGACATCTAAAGGTGGTTATGCTGATTATTCAACTTCAAAATGGTCACGTAAAGAATCTGCACTAGACGCAACAGAAGCGGCGGCTATTGAGCAATATGGTTTACACAACCTAAGTGATTTTTTACCTAAGAAACCAAGTGATGTTGAATTAAAGGTTATCAAAGAGATGTTTGAAGCATCAGTTGATGGTCAAGCATATGACGCAGATCGTTGGGGTAACTACTACAGACCAAGAGGTGTTACAGTAGTTACTGCCAATGCACCTGCGGCGGCTCCAACTACTAGTGCTACACCAGCACCACAAGTGGCAGAACCTTCAATTGCAGAAGATAATGGTGCTTTAAATACACCAACGCCTGTAGCTGAAGCGGTTCCTACAGCACCAATTACTACTCCTCCTGCAGGTGGTAGTCAACGTGCTGAAGACATCCTAGCGATGATCCGTAACCGTAAAACTTCTTAAGAAGACTGTAGATGTTATCAGGATTAGATGACGTAATCTATCCTAATCGCTGTGAGGTAATAGAAATAGAACCCTCACAGCGATACATCTATCCCATTTACAAAAATGGTTATACCAGCATAAACATAAATTCAACAGAACAAAAACATAGACGTTACTATAACGAACAAATTACTAAGTTAACTAACATTGATATAATAGTTAGAAATCCAACAGAAAGATTTGTTAGTGGGGTTAATACGTTTGTTTGGAACTTGATGCGTGACTATCCAAAATTAGACAAAGAAACAATATTACATTTTGTTAAACATTATCTATTTTTAAATAGACATTATTCACCTCAACTAAGTTGGATTATCAATCTGGCAAGATATTTGTCGCCAGATGCAAAATTAAAAATAGCAGGTATGGAATCAATTGGAGACTATACATCTTTGCACGTAAAACCTGAAGCTATGTGGATTTTAGATGACGAAACAGTACAAGAACTAAGACAGTTGACTATAAATCAAATGTACATCAGATTAGATGAAAGATTATTTGATCTATTAGGGAAAAGTTGGACCGTAAGACAAATAATAGTTCATTTAATGAATCGTGATCCTCAGGCTTTTTTTGATACTATAGGTAAAAATCAAGCACTGTTGGGAGTATCACATGTATTGCCCTAGACTAGATCATTTTGTAAGATTTAACCCTAATGGTACTGTTAGCCGTTGTGGACATATGGTTCGCCAGCCACAATTTGCCACATTAGAGGATATGGAATCCAGTAAATGGCTAGTAGGTGTTAAAGAAAATATGGCACAGGATATTTGGCCTATAGAATGTGAACGTTGTATGCAAACTGAACAGGCCAATGGAACTAGTATTAGGCTTAACGCTATTAAGTTTCATAAACTACAAAAACAAACAGATTACTTGTCAGTGGGTGGTATACTAGATAATGTTTGTAATTCAGCCTGTCAAACCTGTGATGAAAATTATAGTACATTGATAGGTGGATTAAAAAGTAAAACATATCCTATAGTAGATAACAGTAAAAGATTTTGGTCACTACCTACAGATAGAATAGTACATCTAGACATCAATGGCGGGGAACCTAGTGCTAGTAAAAATTACAAACAGATTCTTGCTAACTTACCTAAAAATGTTAAAAGTGTAAGGATTAATACTAATTGTAATTTAATCATTGAAGAATTAATTGATCTTGTCAAACAAGGTATTAAGGTCACGGTCACTGCTAGTATTGATGGTGTGGGTCGTATATATGAATATGTTCGTTGGCCTGTTAAATGGGTTAAATTTGAAATAATCTTATTAGCCTATAGGGATATGGGGGTTGATTTAAATTTATGGACCACAGTTAGTGCTTTAAATGTCAAAGACTTTGATAATATAGTTAACTTTGCTAATAAACATAAAATACCACATTCTTGGGCATTACTAAACTTTCCACAGGCCCTAGACATTAGATACTCAAACAATTTTACTCAGGGTGTAGAAAATGAATTTAAAACGCAATCAGCAATATGGAAAGATAACTCAACAGAAATTTTAGAATATATACATAATCAAGACCAATTGAGAGGCATTAGATATCAAGACTACTATGAGTAAATTAAAAGCCTATATTGAACTTCCATGTGCAGATATAGAAACTATCAGTGCAGGAATATACAAGCACCTATTAAAAGAAACTGACCTAATAGGGAAACCTATTTCAAATGACCAAGGCAGTTTTTGGCATTTTATTGACTGTAAAAAACTGTTAGCAGATGTTCCTGAGTTGTTAGAATTTTTTAAACAAAACAAACTGTTACCTAGGCATGCCGCAGTGACCATCATTGATGATAATGATCAACTACCTAAACATGTAGACGAGCCACCTGTATTGGCTAAAATTAATTTACCAGTATTACATACCAAAGGGTGGGTAAATCGCTGGTATGAAGGCAATGATTTAGTAGCAGAACTATATGATATGAAGTTACCAGTGGTTTTTAATTCACAGATAGAGCACAGCGTAGAAAAAATTGACCCAAAAGACTTGCCAAGGATAGTGGCCAGTTTTACTTTTTACAATGAACCAAGAGATTTATTAGAATGCGAATAGCCATAACAGGACACACATCAGGAATTGGCCAAGCTCTGGCCAAACAGTATGAACAGAAAGGACATACCATTGTTGGTCTAAGCAAACGCTATGGCGACAATATACGTAACATACCAAAGATCATAGAAAAAGTCAAAGACTGTGATATGTTTATCAACAATGCTCAAGAAGGATATGCTCAAACTGACCTATTGTTTGAAATTTACAAACACTGGGAAGGTGTTCCAAACAAGTATATAATGATAATTAGTACCATGATGACTCTAGCACCAAAAGCAACTCTTGATGGGTTAGATATGGAACATTATAGAAATCAAAAGGTAGCATTAGAAGAAGCTACTAAAATTTTAGCACACAGAAATCTATGGCCTCAAATCTGTGCTGTTAAACCAGGAGAAGTTCACACAGGTGACCACTCAAGTTCAAAAGCAGTAGCAGTTGACCAGTGGGCAGAAACATTGGTTAAAATTTTAGAACTGGCAGGGCCTACAATGAAAGTTTATGAGATTAGCCTAGGAGTAGATTATACCAATGAATCCTAAAGAATATCTTACTAATACTTCTTTTTGTCCAATTCCATGGACTGGTTTTATGTATAATTCTAATGGAGATGTTTTAAATTGCATTCGTAGTCAAAGGCCAATTGGTAATATCATTGAAGAATCAATACATTCTATATTAGAAAAAAATACAAAAATTAAAAGAAATATGTTAGATCGCCAACCTGGAGCAGGGTGCGATGGATGCTATGATCTTGAAAGTGAGCACAAAGGCAACTTTAATGTTATCAGTGACAGAATATTTTATCTTAAAGAATTAAAAACTGTTGATAGTAAATTATACGACAAAATAGATAATTTTGATCTTCGTAAAATAGATATACGATGGTCAAATGTCTGTAATCATAGTTGCATTTACTGTACTCCTGAGTATTCTAGTAAATGGGCTAATGAATTAAAGATTTCAATAAAACAACCACAGCAACAACAAATAGAAGAATTGAAAAAGTTTGTATTTGATAATGCACATCAACTTAAACACGTTTATCTAGCAGGTGGTGAACCACTACTAATGAAAGAAAATGAAGAACTGTTAGAATTATTATTATTAAAAAATCCAAATGTTAATATAAGGGTTAATACTAATTTAAGTAAAACTGGAACTCGTGTATTTTATCTATTAACAAAATTTTCTAACGTGCATTGGACAATTAGTTTAGATGAAATGGGAGACGAGTTTGAGTATGTTAGGTATGGTGGAAAATGGAAAGACTTTTTAGAAAATTTAGATGAAATAAAAGAATTACCACATTTAATATCATTTAACATGTTACATCATTTATTAAACTATCTATCAATTTTTGATTGTGTAGAATTTTTACAGTCAAAAGGATTTCATAATAATAGTTTTATAATTGGACCAATAACTAAACCAAAATTTTTAGATGTCAGACATTTACCAAAACATGTATTAGATTCTATTAGTGACAGAATAACATCATGGTTGGACAAAAAACCAAATTTTCTTCTTGAAAATAGTTTACAAAATATGTTAAAATATATTAATATACCAATTGAGAAGAATTTAGATCAATGTTTAGAGGAAATAGCTAAACTAGATCAAAGACGTAGAGTGGATAGTAGAATGATTTATAAAGAATTTTATAGTTTAATAGAGGGCAAATAATTATGGCAAAACCATTTGATTTATCAAAATTTAGAAAGTCAATTACCAAAAGCATTGATGGTTTGGGCATTGGCTTTAACGATCCAACTGATTGGGTCTCAACAGGAAATTATACACTGAATTATCTTATCAGTGGTGACTTTGAAAGAGGCATTCCGTTGGGTAAGGTAACAGTGTTTGCAGGTGAGTCTGGTGCGGGTAAATCATATATCTGTTCAGGTAATATTATCAGACATGCACAACAACAAGGTATATATCCAATTCTAATAGACACAGAAAATGCCTTAGATGAAGATTGGTTAAAAGCCTTAGGTGTTGATACTAGTGAAGACAAGTTACTTAAACTTAACGTGGCAATGATTGACGACGTTGCTAAAACAATCTCAGAATTTATGAAAGAGTATAAAGGACTACCTGAAGATGATCGTCCTAAAGTTCTGTTTGTTATTGATAGTTTAGGTATGATGCTAACACCAACAGACGTTAATCAATTTGAAGCAGGTGACATGAAAGGTGATATGGGCCGTAAGCCTAAAGCACTAACAGCATTGGTACGTAACTGCGTAAACATGTTTGGTAGTCACAATGTTGGCATGGTGTGTACGAACCATACTTACGCATCGCAGGACATGTTTGATCCAGATGATAAAATATCAGGCGGTCAAGGATTTATCTATGCATCAAGTATTGTTGTTGCTATGAAGAAACTTAAACTAAAAGAAGATGAGGATGGTAACAAGATTAGTGAAGTTAAAGGTATTAGAGCAGGCTGTAAGATTATGAAGACTAGATATGCTAAACCATTTGAGTCAGTTCAGGTTAAAAT
>Ga0222715_10004185_pt1 | contig 12626 bp, 6 predicted proteins | sample C33_9DmetaG_FD_165056 | JGI IMG/M metagenome (GOLD analysis project Ga0222715, IMG submission 165056) | Estuarine water microbial communities from San Francisco Bay, California, United States - C33_9D | ecosystem: Environmental > Aquatic > Marine > Unclassified | place: USA: California...
GAAGGTCATCTACGTAGGATGTGAGCATCTCGTCATCCATGTCAACAGGAGCGGGCATGACTTCAGTGATGGTAAACTTCAGGCCATCGCCGAGCGTTTTGTAGTCGTTACCGTCTTCGTCGACAGCTGCTGTTATTTTGAAATCATAGTAGTCTTGGTACTGAGAGCCAGAGTTACGCATGTCGAGGGTAAGTGCCCATCCGACATTGGACTTGGCGACATCAAGAGATTCTGCCATTGTGGCGAAGCAAACACCAGTAAGAGCGCTGCAGAGGTTGATGCTGAGGTCAATACTCGTCATCACAGGTGCATCATCAGTGAGCATCAAAGTAGCAGTTGGCGTTTGGCCGACATAGGTATCCTCCAAGTGGACGTACATGTGCCCGCTGCCATCATTGTCTGGTGAGAGGTAGAAGGGCAACGCGTCGAATACATCAACCGTCATGGTGTAGGAGTTGGTTGCGAATCCATCGGTTGCTGAAATAGTCACTGTTTGTTCTCCAGTTTCCTCAAAGAGCAAAATCATGTTTCCGTCAAGGATGTTGTAACGTGCTGCACCTGGTTCTGAAGGCGTGACGGTGATGAAAGCCTGCTCAATTGGGTTGTCAACATCGACCATACGGGCCTTGAGGTTGACGACCATTTGCTTGTTACGCTTGAGAGAGAACTCTTCAATTTCCGTCATGTCAATGCGAGGTGCATCGTTGATTGGGTTGATACGAATGGTCACTGTTTGATCGGAGGATTGCTCACCGTCGCTGGCACGAAGAGTCACGGTTGTTTCTCCGTTGACATCATCGTCAACAGCCTCAAAGGAGAGCATTGAATTCTTCAATTCAACAAATACGACTTCTGGATTGCTGTTGCTCATCACTTGAAGTGAGAGTGTGGATGAATCTACAGAAGCACCGGTGTCATCGGTATCGCTGAGGAAGGTGGCGAGTGAAAGCAGGCCACTGCCACCTTCGTCAATCATTTGAATGGGCAAGCCTTGCCATCGGGGTTGGCCGTTTTCAATGACGTTGAAAAGAAGTGTTCCATAAGGCAATTCACCGGTTTCACTGTAATCTCCACCGTCATCAACTTTGACTTCAATGCCCTTTTGTCCAACAGGACAACCGTTGTCATAGGGGAAGAGAACTTCAATCTCTTCTGTATCAGCATGCCACGCAATGAAATTTGCACTGTCGGAAGTGACGACGAGATCGCCGAGTGAAGTTTCAGGGTCAGCGATGTGGCCAACCATGCTCACCTTGGTGGTCGTATCGCACATCACGGTAGGGATGGGGTTTGCGGTGATGGTTGGGCGACCGTTCGCCAATTCAAATCCGTCTTGAGCAACAGCCCAGTTGCTGACTTGGTTACGACTGTCAACGGTTCGAGAGCGGATGTCGTAACTTCCCGCTGACATCTCCATCGACGGGGTAACAATGTATTCTCGTCCTTCAGAAGGAGAATCACGGTATACGATGTTCTCGCCACCTGTCACGTCGCTGCCGTCCCATGCGTTTTGGCCAGCGGGTGAGATTTCGACTTCAAAGGTCATCGTGTCAATGGTATCGACGTTGTCGTCAGCATCGCCCTTTGAAAGGACAGAGAGGTATTCACCTCGCTGAACAACATCCGACCCCAAAACCTGTGGTGTCTTCGCCAATGGAGGACGGTCGTGGTCGATTTGAACGTCTTTGTTATTGTTTGAATTTGCCATGTCCCCAGTGATTCCAGTCAAGCGGGCTCCAAAAGTGGTAGACCAAGCATTGCTTGGAAGATTTGAGGTGTCATAGGTGGTGCTGGCTGTCAGGTATGATGAGCCAGCTGCCGCATTGAGAGTTGGTACATTCACGGTATTGATTGGCGTGATGGTTGCACCGTTCTTGTAGTAGAATTCGAGAGAACCACCATCGGTGTAGTCGAGGTCACCAAGGTTCTTCACGTCTGCTTCGAGAGTGAGCGAATCACCGATCATGTAGGACGATGTCCCGGTGGGGTTCGTGGCTTTCACATCGGTGACTCCGATGTCCATCTTCGGTCCCATCGATGAATCGGTTGCGTGGTAGACGTGAGGGGTAGAGCCACCAAGAGAAACTGTGTTGCCAGACATCAGGACTGCAACTACCATTGCGTTACTGGAACCTCCTTGTATGAGTGAAGTGGGCACCATGTTCCATGATTCAGTCTGCTGTGCAGAGGAAGGCGATACTTGAGCGAATGATGTTCCGGAGCCTCCTGAAGCTGTCTTGTAGGTGTTGCCTGAAGTGAGCCATCCCATCCAGCAATTATAGCCATGTGGAAGAGAACTACCACTGCTTGAATAGGTGTAAGTCGTGCATTCTTCCTCAACGATTGCGGCGTAGAGTTTCATGTTTGAAGCGGCAGATCCCGAGCCTGTGTATCTGTATGAGATATCGATGTCAAAGGAGGTTCCTGAAGTTGAAATTGCTGCGGTCATACTGTAGTCGTTGGTCGTTGAGTGCATTCCGCCACCAGCAGTGAAGATGGAGTCGTAATTTGTTCCCGAGGCATCAGCGCCACCTTTGGAGTTGGCTGCATCGGTGCGGTCTCCGAAGTGAGCTTGAGGAGCACCGGAAGTCGACCACGCCCAGTTGTACGGGTTGACATTTCCGGCCCTTGCTGTTGCAGTGCTGCCATATGAGGCGGACATGTATGTGATGTAGACAAACTCATCACCGTTTGTGCCTTTCAAGTTGTGAAGAGAGTCTGACCCACCACCTGCTTTGTAGCAGTGAGGGCAATTATCAGATGAGATGTATTGGCCAAAAACTACGTGTCCGGGAGAGGTCGCTGCCTTCACGACGGGTTCTTCATCGAGAATTTCAACAGGATTATGATAAAGATTTGTCATCATTCCGGTGGCAAGACTGCCCAAGAAAATCGCAACAATCGCAAAAGCAATACTACGGGTGGTGTTGTTCATGCGTTTTGCACGTCACGGACAGTATATGAAACACTCGCTTTGTGGACTGGGGGCGTTTTTTGAACGGTATAGAGAATATCTGAGAAGATGTCAAGATATCCTTATGACAAAACGATGCCCCCCTTTTAGCAATGAGCAGTGAACAGTGGGCAGTTCTCATGGAAGAAAGCGGAAAAGTTCACGTGGTCGAAATAACCAGCGGTTCTACGAAAATCAAGGGATTAGGCGTCTTTGACCCCGAAAAGAAACTCTCCAATGTTGCCATTGGGGAAGGCGTTACCATCGGTCAGAAAGAACTCCGACGTTTGCCAGCACGACTGCCTGAACTGAGCAAAGGAATGCTTCGTAGGGCCCAGACCATCAGTGCAAAAGATGCGGGGTTTTTCATCGCCCGTTTGGGCATAGGCTCTGGTGACGCCGTACTTGAAGCAGGCATTGGAAGTGCAGGCCTCTCCTTGCACATAGCCCGAGCCCTTGGAGGCAGTGGAATACACACCACTGTTGAACCTCGTATGGAACACGCAGAAGTCGGTCTTGAAAATCTGCGACGTGCAAAGAGTGTCTGGCAGGAATTCCCGCAACACCATCATGTTGAAGGCAACATTGAGGATTTAATCGAGGCCGTCACAGCCATCCACCCTTCCTATGATGCGATCATTCTCGACCTCCCTGACCATCCACCTGCCATTTCAGCTGTTGCTGAATGCCTTTCCATGGGCGGCCGATTGGCCTGTTATTGCCCCGTCACATCCCAACTCGAGGCAGCCTGGGTCGCTTGTGAATCCGCAAGATTGCACGTTGAATGGGCTGGAGAATTGATGGAACGGGAATGGGGCAGAGCATCTCGAGGAGGGATGCGTCCCGTCAACGGACCCTTTGGTCACACGGCCTTTCTTCTCATCGCCCAGCGTTTGTGATTCACTCAACGACACGAATCTTATTGCTGCACTTCGGGCAAGTAAAGCGGAACGGTGGCTCACTCCCGCGTGGCACACCCAAGCGTGCCTCACATGTCGGACAGTTGACCTTGTTGTCACCATCAAGCCTGCATTCATTGTAACCGAGTTCCTCTTCCTCTTCTTCATCCTCTTCCTCTTCTTCGGAGGGTTCAGTGAGGTCGACATGATCTTTCTTCGTCGAGGAACGACGGCGAAGTTGCAGCAGCACCAAAGCAGCAAGCCAACCAAAACCCATCACCCCGAGCGTCACAGGTTGGCTGACCGAGACGCCGAGAGGCAACGCCAGTCCATTTGGTGGAAGAGCCGGGCCTTCGATATTGATTTGAAGCGGCACGGATTCGTCACTTGTAATCACGCCCGCAGCAGATGATGTTGCTCGAACGGTAAGGTCTGCACTGCCTGTTCGGGCTGTATTCGAAATGATTGTGAGTTTGAAATCAATGCTCGAGCCAGCCGTCAGCGTGTAGTCGGTGGTCGCTTCTTGGTCGGAAAGACGCATCCATTCAAGCAACACCAGACCCATGTCTTTCCCGACTGCGTCCAGCGTTCCAGTAACTTCGGTATTGCCGAGGTTCTGTACTGTCAGGACCGTGGTGGTTGAACTGTCAACTCCAAGACTGATTGTTGCTTCATCAAAACTCAGTGCGACCAGTGTATTGGCTGGCCAATCAGCCTCAACGGTGTAGAGCACTGAATATTCCTCAGCAACATTGCTCCGCATGCTGCTCACGGCTCGGAAGGTGATGGCTTGTTGACCTGCTGGAGCATCGCTGGGAAGGGTACAGGACCATCCCAACGGGGAAGATGACAGGCCTGCTCCCAACGTGATGTTGGCATCAAGGCCACAATCAGCACCGACGGTTGAGATTGAAAGCGTGTCCTCAACATTGCCAGTATTGGTCAGGGTCACGGTCCCAGAAACAGTTTGTCCAGGGCGCGCTTCACCGTTCTCAACCAGCGCCGTGATGTTGGCACCGGCGGTGGCAGGTTGCACCGTGACGTCAAGAGAATCGGTATTGCTCGGGTTGGTACTCGAGGTCACTGAAAAGGTGTAAACGACTCCTTCAGCAGGCGCACCTGGAGAGGCCTCGATAACACTCAATTCAACGGTCTGCGAAGCACCTGCTGCAAGTGTCAAGGATGAATATGTGCGAGTAAATTCAAACCACGATGAACTTGAGACGGACGACCAATCGACAACAAATACTTCCGTCGCCGTTCCCAAATTGATCACTTCGACGCTCATGGTTTCTGTCGTCAAAGGATGAGCAAAGAGGTGGGATTGCAAACTCGTCACCAGTACGTCTTCTCTGTCCACCACAATGAGGTCAAGAAGGAGTGATTCTGAACGGCCCTGTTGGGCCACATGGAGTTCGATTTCAGTGGTGGAGGCCACTGCGCCTGTCTGAGCGGTAAAGGTGAGGTTCAGTACCTGAGAGTCACCATGTCCGAGGGAAACCGTTGTTTCTGACATCATGACCGACACATCTGCTGGGAGATTCAACAAGGATACAGAGAGCGATAGATTGCTCGTCCCCGTATTGGTGACGTTGACTTCCATCGTTTCGCTCTGGCCGGGTTGAATGAGCAAACGGTCTTCGGAACCACCCGAAACAGTGAATGACGCCACCTCAAGGAGATTGACTTTAACATCGAGGACCTCGGTATGACCACCGTAGGTCACCGAGAAGGTTTGTATGAGGAGGCCAGAAAGCGACACGTCACCTTCAGTATGAACCGTCCACGTACCTACATCACCTGGTCCAATGCTCACGCCGGAGGCCGTAACGAGGACGGTGTCGAGACCAAGACTTTCGTTCACGTCAAGGAAAAACAGGGCCTGATCACTGCCGTGATTGGACAGGCGTATCTCGTAATTTTTGCCCACTGAAGGAACGATATCAACCGTGTTGATTGGCCCAGCAAGTGAAAAATTGACTGCTTCGTCAATTTCAACGATGAAATTCAATTCCTCAAGCACGGAACTTACACCGTTATCGTGAACTGTTGCAGTGAGGGTTAACGAGCACTGATCCGAACTGTCTGCTGATTCATGAACGTCGACCATGAAGGAAACATTGGTGACCCCACCAGGTGAGAGACCCTGCGTTTCAGCAGTCACGAGAGAGGCCGTGCACATGGACCCTGTAGAGGGAGAAGTGGTGACATCCCAACTCACATCCATGTTGGTATTGCCGGTATTGGTGACTTGAACGGCGCTTACCGTACTTCCACCGGGGAGGAAGGCATCTGCCTGTTGAAGGAACGCGAGGGAAAGTGCTGGCTCTGCCACAACCTCAATCACAATAATTGTGGAGGTCGTGATGTTGCCGTTGGTTGAACCCATTGTCAATCGATACCCGTAGAAATCAGGGTCTGCGTCAGCGGGTACTGTCACTGAAAGTGTGGCAATCTCACTGCTTCCTGCTGGCATTTGGCTCAGTTCATCATCCCCCCATTGAAGGTACCAGCCGTTTGGAATACTGGACCCCATTCCGAAGGCTGATGTCCCACTGACTTCCCAAGGGTAATAGGACATCCCTGCAGTTTGGTTGAAGACCGTGTCGTCGGCTGCCTCCTGAAGCGCGAGTTTGACGTTGGCACTCAAGGCGACGGTGTCGTTACTCCCGACACATGTCTCACCAGTGGTTGTTGAATGCATAACGCACGCAGAGAGGTAGGAGCCTGCCAACGATGGATGACTTCCGTCCGAGGTGTAGAGGTCGTAGAAGAGATTGCCTGACGCTGTCGGGTCATTGCCCGCTGCAACCACGTTGTCGTGAACGGTTTTGAACGCAAGGCCAACTGGAGCAATCCAAACCGTATTTCCTGCCGTCGAGATGTTTTCAGCATATCTCGTATACCCTTCAGCGAGCCGTTCTTGCATGTCGGTGAAGTTTTGATTGATGTTGTTGTACTGATGCCATTGGGAGCCAGATTCTCCACTTCGTCGGCCCCAGGTCATGAACAGGACCGTTTCAGAGCCCTCGGCTTCGATTTCGTTGCTGAGGGAAACGGAGGCATTTTTGCTCTCCTGCCAAAGAGAGTCGTTGGTGGGCAAGGAAGGTACCTGGCTTTGGTCTTGGAGGATGACAAAGTCCCACGCGTCGTTGCGTAAGGTAGTGTTCCACTGGTTGCCAGAGGTGTTGAGGTTCTGCCAGTGGTCATCCAGCACCAAGCCGCCGCCGGTAAGCGACGAGACGGTTCCGTTGTAGCCACCTGCATCGATCACGGATTCAACCAACGAGGCCAAATTATTGGCTGAAGTGTAGCTGTTGCCGTACATGAGCAGGCTCAAATTGGAGGCAGTTCCGTTGGATGAGGTATTGTCCCCTGTCCCGTTATCTGAGGAATTTCCACCAGAATTATTTCCAGTGGTACTGTTCGAGTGGTTCGCCCACCATGCTGCGAGGTCCGGTTGAACTTCGACATCGAGCAGGAAGGTATCCGTAACGGTTCCGAGATTGGATGCATCAAAGGTGAGATTGGTGCTGCCCCCAGCGAGCATCTGTGTCAATCCGTTGCCCGTCGGATGAAGCGAGGGGTGGTATGCTGGAGCTACGGTGACATAGACGGTGAGAGAGGTGGAAACGTTGGCATCTGGTTCGGTTGCAGTGATGGTAAATTCACCGCTATCGCTGACGGTAGCACCTTCGTTCAGTCGGACGATGATAGTTGTATTCTTGGACCATGTTGGAAAGACATTGCTGACTTCGGCGTCGGTGGCAATAATCTCCCAGTACACGGACAGGCTGCTATCGTCAACGGTGATGTTGTATGATTCAATGCTCGAGGCATTGTTCTCAATGGAGAGCGTGATATTGGCAGATTCACCAGGAGACATCACCACGTGATTGGTATCGACGCTCAACAGGATGGAGGAATGAGCAGAAGCCGTTGACAGGAGCGGTGAGGCACTCATCAAGAGCAGGAGGGCGAAACAGGTTATGGCCCGAACAGGTTGCCTCGTCATGGATTGACCAACAGGACACCGTTCAAGAGATTTCGGGACAATTGGCCACAAGGGGGATTCTTCCACAACCCTTCATTATCGTATGAACCAACTTGCAATTCAGAACCAATGAAGGAGCAGAAGGCAGCGAATCCTTCATGTTCTCCACCGTGGCCCCAAGGCTATGACCACTTGGCATCCTACCGCCTACAGAACACATACCATGGGCGAAATTCAACGCTTGGGGGCCGATTTAATCGACCAAGAAGTCACCATCGCTGGCTTCATGGAAGCAAACCGTGGAAAAGGAGCCATCTGCTTTGTTGACCTGCGCGACGGAACGGGGACAACACAGGTCTTTCTCAAAGGCGGCAATGTTGGCGAGGAAGCACTTGACATGGTTCAGCGCATGACCCGTGAGTCAACCTTGCAGTTCACGGGTACCGTGTCACAAAAGCGACCCCCCAAGACCAAAGAGGGCGAGCCTACACCGCCTCCTGCTTACGAAGTCGTTGCCTCCTCCGTAACCGTCATCGCACGGGCAGAAGCACCGCTTCCTCTCGGAGTTACCGATACCGTCCATGTCGCACTTGACACCCGTTTAGACAACCGATTCCTTGACCTACGAAGAGGACAGGTGAACGCCATGTTCCGCCTGCGAGGCAAGGTGCTGCAATACGGAAGAGAAGCCTTGATTGCGGAAGGATTCTTTGAAACGCATACTCCAAAGATTGTGGCAACCGCCACCGAAGGAGGTACAGACCTCTTCCCAATGATGTACTTTGAAACGCCCGCTTTCCTGAACCAATCTCCACAATTGTACAAGCAACTCTGCATGTCAGGTGGACTGGAACGCGTCTTCGAGGTTGGACCAGCGTTCAGAGCAGAAAAACACGACACGTACCGTCACCTCAACGAATTCATTTCCTTTGATATTGAATGCTCATGGGCCAACGATGATGACGTCATGGGAGTCCTTGAGCGAATGATTCACCACATCTGGAAGTCCGTTGCAGAAGACGATGCTTGCATGGCCCACATCGATACAATCAACGCCTACCGAGCCACGCAAGAAGAAGAACCCATTGAGGTCATTGTTCCGGAACTTCCCTTCCCAAGACTTTCGTATTGCGATGCGATTGCTACCATCAAAGCAAAAGGTGGAAGCATTGAATGGGGCGATGATATTGACGCAGAGAATTCAGACCTCCTTGCCGAAGACTTGCCGCAATTTTACTTCCTTCCACGCTGGCCAATGGACCTCAAACCCTTCTACATCCATCAGGTTGAAGGCGAAATGGGTTCTACTGGAAAGCAACTCAGTCGCGGCTTTGATCTGAATTTTGGAAGGGATGAACTGACATCGGGTGGACAACGCGAGCATAGAATGGACGTCCTCATTGAAAACCTCAAAGACATGGATTTGGACCCAGAGGAGTTTGAATTCTATGTTGCTGGATTCCGTCACGGTGTCCCACCACACGCTGGATGGGGGCTTGGCGTCGAACGCATCTTGATGAAACTCACTGGAGCAAAGAACGTTCGAGAAACGGTCCTCTTCCCTCGCGACCGTCGACGCGTCAGTCCCTGAACTGGTCAACACCGTGGGCACTTGGTTCACTCAACCAAAGATGAGCACATAGCCCACACCGAAAACCACAACATCGCACATGGCGTGAGTGATGTATGGAATCCAAATGCTACGGTAGCGTACGTAGAGCCAACTGAAGGCTGCACCTCCTACGAAAAGCCCCAGGCATGCCAGCAGGATTGCAGAGAGCGAGAATCCCAAGAACCAAAGCGCGAAGAAGTGGTGCAGGACGAAGATAGCGGCGGAGAGTGAAATGGTGGCCCAACCGGGTCCGAAGAGAACTTCGCCTTTCTCGACTAAGAACCAACGAAATACATATTCTTCAAGCACAGAATTTCCAACCGTCCAAAAGATGGCTGCTGCGATGTAGGTGCTTGCAACGGTCAGCCCAAAGGGCTCAAGTGTGGAGCGAAATGCTGCTTGGTCAACTCGAGATTGACCAAAGAGAAACCATGCGAGGATCATGATGACAGCAAAGAGGATGCCAATGCCAAATGCCATTCGATACCCCCCTTGAGTTGGTTTTGACCACGACCATGGTTGCTTATCGATGGACAAATGCCAAAGCATTGGCAGCCCCAACATCCAGACTTTTGACCCGAACCAAGCGAGTTGGCCAAGGAACCCATCTCCTGAGCCAAACGAGGACAAAATTGACGCAGTAGGGGCGAGACCAACCAAGACCAACGCGATGATAGCGAGTCTTTTCTCAGACATCAAATCAAACCTCAGCATCTCCAATATTCGTCCAATCACCCTCGGCAGCAGGAGGGGGTGGTCAAAGGAATCCTCGACCTTGGTCTATGAAAGTCCTTTGGCTGCAGTTGACATCACAATCGTGATAGAGCCCACCCTTGTGTTCACATCATGGCCGTTGATCGGATGCAATGGGGTGCAGAGCCATGGCAATTTGCTGACCTCTACATGCCCGACGATCCTTCTGCCTTCCAAAAAGACGAGGGCATACCTTGCGTCATGCTCATTCACGGTGGCTTTTGGAAAAAGGAGTACGGTCTTGAATTGATGCAGCCCATCGCTCAAGACCTTGCCGAGGCAGGCATCGCTGCTTGGAATATCGAATTCAAGCGTTGGTCGAAAGGTGACGAAGGAGTTTGGATGGACACACTCTCAGACGTGATGAGAGCTTGGGGTCAACTCGCCCTTCTGCCAGGCATTGACATCATTCGTTCCATGGTCATGGGGCATTCCGCTGGAGGGCAGTTGGCTTTGCTGATGAGCGCAAAGGCAGAACGAAAACCATGGCTCTCGATTGCCCAAGCCCCCCTCACGGACCTCATCGGAGCCGACCACGCACGGCTGTCTGATGACGGAGACGCTGTCCGATGTTGGATTGGGGCTGCACCCGAGGAAGCATCGGCAATTTGGGATCAACTGAATCCTGTCAATCACCCCCCCGCCACCTCGGTGTTGTTATTTCATGGTGAAGCCGACAAGGACGTTCCCCTCGAACAATCCGAAACTTACGCACGTGTCATGAAAGCAAAAGGCTGCGATGTGCAGAAAGTTTGGCTTCCCGGCAATCATTACGACATCATCGATGTTGCCAGTGATGACTGGTTGGTTCAACTCAACGCCATTCTTGACTGGTTGTAGCGAAGGGCTATGATGGAGAGCCGCGTGGCGGTCTACATGGACCTCTTGGGCAATGACTTCCCCTATGCAACAACAGCGCTTTCGGGAAAGCATGCATTGGTCTGCGGCGCAAGCAAAGGCATCGGTGCTGCTACCGCAAAAATGATGGCAAAGGCAGGCGCTAACGTCACGCTTTGCGCTCGTAATGAAACCAGCCTCGGCGAGGTCCTTGCTGAACTCAAAACCCTCGGAACAGGCGACCACTCAATTCTCGTTTTGGACCTTGAAAAGACTGAGAATATTATCAAGGCTGCACAGACATTGCTCGATGAGCGTGGCCCTGTTCACATCCTCATCAACAATGCTGGTGGCCCTCCTGGTGGGCCGCTCATGAACAATGAAGTGGCAGATTTTGAGGCTCCATTCAAGCGCCATCTCCATGCGGCCCATACGCTTGTCCAAGCACTTGCTCCTTCGATGGAGACGGAAGGATATGGACGAATTATTCAGATCATCTCAACCTCTGTCAAAGAGCCCATCCCCAACATCGGTTTGTCCAATACACTGCGAGGAGCCATGGCTTCATGGGCCAAATCACTGTCCAACGAATTAGCGCCGTGCATTACCATCAACAATGTCTTACCTGGTTTCACAGAAACCTCTCGCCTCGCATCTCTGGCCAACTCCATCCAGCAACGTACCGGTCAGTCCGCAGATGAAGTTCAACAAAACTGGCTCAACCAAGTCCCCATTCGTCGACTGATTGACCCATTGGAAACAGCCAGCGCCATCACCTTCCTTGCACTTCCAGCATCCGGTGGAATTCGTGGCGTCAGCCTTGCCGTAGACGGCGGACGATTACGCTCAATTTGAGGTGATGATATGCAGAGCGATGTAACTCCTGAACGCGCACGCCAAATACTGGCCATGCTGACCGATGGAAGCTCGATGGACCACATCAATACATCACTCGCTCTCCGTCTGATTCCAATGGCCAGTGAATTGGAAGATGAAGCTCTGGTTGAACGACTTTTGAATCACGCCATGACCGTTGCCCAAAACGACAGCGAACGTGGATGGGCTCGTTTTGAAAGCCTGAAATTAATCACTGCCTCTGTCAAGAGTTTCCTCCATCTCGCGGAGGAGGCCGAGAACATGGAAGACGGTTCTGCATTGGCTGCTGCCGTCCATCATTACATCGCTTTGGTCCAACTTTCAGAGGAGAATTTGGACGAGGCGAGAACATCTGCTCAACGCGCCCTACGCCTGCGGGAATCACGAAAAGACATGGAAGGGACAACCTATGGATTGGCCCTGTTGATGACCGTGACCAAGCGCCAGCATGATTACGATACTGCGATTGCCATTGGAACCGAACGGCTTGAACTTCTTACTCGGCTTCGTGACGAAGTGGGGCAAATGGAAGCGGTTGCTGAACTCGCTCACTGTCAAGCCACCATTGGAGAATTCAATACGGCCCGAGACTTGTACAACGATTCGCTGGAACGAGCAAACGACCTCGAAAGCATCACTGGCCAACTCGTGGCCCGGTGGGGACTGGCAGACATTGCTGAGATTCAGGATGATTATGAGTCG
>Ga0222715_10004187_pt1 | contig 12619 bp, 11 predicted proteins | sample C33_9DmetaG_FD_165056 | JGI IMG/M metagenome (GOLD analysis project Ga0222715, IMG submission 165056) | Estuarine water microbial communities from San Francisco Bay, California, United States - C33_9D | ecosystem: Environmental > Aquatic > Marine > Unclassified | place: USA: California...
TTGTTCCTGCGGAAAAGTTATCAATATCGATACTTCCCGCAGCTACACCTGTTAGAGATGAACCATCACCACTAAATGATGCGGCGGTTACCGTTCCATCTACTGTTATTGCACCGAATTCAGGTGATGAACCCGATACAATTACTTTTTTCCATTCTGCCATTTTGTTTCCTCTTTTTAAGCTTTATGTTTGTGTTAAATAAATATTTGTTTTTTTACTTTGTTATAAATATATAAAAAATCCACTTCCACTAACCACCATCGCACCTTTTTCGCCTGTTGGTAGTGTTAGTGATTCTTTTATTACGAATGTTCCTTCTGAATTTACCTTTATTTTATCAGTTCCATTGATTTTTACCAAAAACATATCAGTTGATGGTGTATTGTTTTCAATCAAAGAAAGAGATGATGTTAATGCCCCAGTTAATTCAACAGACCCTGTTATTTGAGCATTGGTGGTAACGATTGATTCAATAGAATCAACTCCATTATCTTTTTTAAAGAATAACTTACCATCATAAGTATTTACAGCTAATTCACCTAATGTTAAATCACCAACATTGGGTACATTAGCCGATACTGAGCTCCTTTTTAATTTTATTCTGTTTTCGGCCACGCCTATCCCCTATTTTAGAATGTGCCGCCATCAATTTCACTAAATGATATGGAACCTGATACAAATAAAGACCCTGTCATTTGGTGAGTATCATTTATATCATCACCAAATATAGTAGAACCACTACTAAATGATTGAGTCATATGTGTTACAGATGAACTTACAATATAAGTTTCAGCGGTTAAAGTTGCAACTGATACATTCTGTCCCTCTAACCCAGATATTACCTGAGCTGATGAACTGATTACATTTTCAATATTTAATTTTGTTTTAACATCAGAATCACTATAATGTGATAAATCTGATATATCTGATTCTGTAATATTTAAAAAAGTTTTAACATTTGCAGCCGAACCTGATAATACATTTTCAGTATTTAATTTTGTTTTAACATCAGAATCATCATAATGGTCTAAATCACTAATTTGTGATTCAGTTATGGTAATTTGTGCTGATGAACTTACTAATCCACTTGGTACATTAGTTAATTCAGTAAAATCTGATGTACCACCCCCACCAATTGAACCATCATCAATTTGAGAACGAAGTGTTCTACCAACATATTGGTAAGTTGTAATGTATACAAATTGATTCGATGCTGGTTGTGAACCATCGTTCCAAGTCAAAACACCAGTCTTATAATCAAATGTATATGTTGATGTTAATGCCGGTGATGATGTAATACTTCCAGCAGAAGATGCGGTATCTTTGTAAACAACTACCTTATAACCAGGAGTTGATGCCTCAGTAGTGTTAGGGCTATCAGATGCAATAATATATTTTGGTGATACAAAATTAGTTTGTTGGTCTGATTCGATAAGTTGGTCGGATGTTACTGTATCTGAAACAGATGCTGGGTCTGAAGTTGTGAAATAATAAACTTCTCTTTGACCATCTGCTGCTTGTTTTAGTTTTTTTCTATAATGGTACTTTAAAACAGAAACATCACTAGCAATTGATGGGTTTACAACACTACCTGATACGATACTTCCATCTTGTGATGAACCACTATATGGAAGTTGACTTGAACCAGTTGGAATTAAACCATCATCGGTAAAAATTTCACCTGCACCCAAATCGAATACATCAGTAAATGCTTCCTGTCCTAATGTAAGATTATCGGTAGTAAAACGTCTACCTTGTAATAATCTTTCCGACCTGTTATTTGAATTATATGCCATTTTTGTTCCTCTTTATATATTACGATACTGAAACCGTTATTCTTTCTAATGTATTTGATGGTGTACCTGTATATCTAATTAAAACCCATACTTTATCATGTGTTGCGTTAATAGTCTGTCCAGCAGCGTTAGCCAAACCTAATGTTAACGTTCCAGATGAGTTAGTTAATGAATCAAAATCACTCTTTACATCAATCGTATCACTAAATGGGTTAGTTGAACCATTTGCTGATTGAGAGTTTAATGAACCACCATATGATGTAGTACCTTTAACTGCATCAAACACAGTTGATGCGGTTGAACCAAATATAACACCTACTGCAATTTTACCTGTGGTTGTATCATCAAATGTTGTTAAATCTGCTGATGTATCTGGATTTAAATCAATTGTTAGTGTACCTTTGTTGTTAGAAGCCGCAGTATCAAATTCTCTTAAATACCATTTGTAATGTGCTGCGTTATATCCACCAGTTGGATACCAATATCCATTTGCAGATTCTGGATTAACCAAATAACCTGGTTTAACCTGTAAATCACCACCATCACCTAATGTTACTCTAGCACTTTCACCCCACACAGTATCTAATGTAGTTGAATCACTAATTGTTCTTCTATAACTTTCCGAAGTAAAGTATTCTATTAAAGTAGTAGTTGTACTACCACCACCATGATACCCCATTGAACCACTCGCAGCAGGTTGTCCAAATGTACCAGCTGAATGTAGGTTTACTGTTTTAGTATCTAATGTTGATTGTGTTGCTGCTCTATCTCTAGCGGTTGTTGTTAATGTGTATGATGTATCACTAAACCCACTCTCATTAAATGTGTTACCAGTACCACTTATTGTATAAGTTGCATCAATTTCTACCAAATCAGTTCTGTGTGGTACACCACTGTTTCTTGCAGTTGTTCCTGCAGCGTCGGTTACCATACCAGTGGTTTGGATTGTACCACCACTTGTTGATAGAGTATCTTTACCTGATGTATTAGAAATTGTATATCCACTCGTACTTCCAACCGATACATCTACTAAAGTAGTTGATGATGCGTACATTGGTTCAAACACACCACTTGCGGTTGCTACTAAATTCCAAGTACCACCATTAATAAATGGTGCTCCAGACATAGAACCTGATGTAAGTGTTAATGCTGTTACAACTTCTCCACTACTTGCTAATGAGTTATCACCAATATTAGAATTAATAGTTGATACAGGTGCCCAAAATATAGTTTCACTCGCAGTTTTATCAGTATAATCTGATTGTGAACCTGTTGCTATACCAATTGTTGTTGAAATTGTATAATTTCCAGATGCCGATACTGAAGTAGAAGATGGTGTAACCCAATTTACTACATTTTTATTAAATACTGATGCAAATTTACCATCTTGGAAGGCTGCAGGAATAACTGCAGGATTTACTGTTTGTATCTTACCTAATGTAATACCATTTGATGTAGTATCTAATGTAGAATTACTTATGATTTCAGATGATGCTGATGTTTCAGTTGTAGTATCAGATGAATTATCTGAGAATGTAAATGAATGTGAACCACTTACTCTAAATTCAGTACCTGCCCCACTACTTAAACCACCCAATCCAAATAATTGTGAATCCGCAGAAGATTGTTGTGATGTTGAACCACCGGCTACTGAAGTATAGGATACTGAATACCCAGTGTTTGTGTAAATTGTTTTTCCTGAAAATAATGTTCCACCAACACTAGCCCATCCCTTATCAATTAAGTATGTTAAATCATTTATATCATTATCGTTTGGTATATAACCCGAAGGTGCAGCCGAAGTTGAAGTGTTTGTTTTATTTTCACTTATTGAGTTATATGTTTTTGTATTTGGTGTTGGATTAGCTGCTGAAGATGATAGTAATCCTGCTACAAATCTTAAAATTTCCGATACATCTGTATCTTTTGTAAAGTTATTAAAGTAAGAACCTTGTAAGTTACTCTGCCAATCGTTTGATGTAGGAACACCTGCATTAATATTGTATGCGTTTATAGATTCAGATACTTCTAATGCGTATTTACCACCAGAACCACTTATTTGTAAGTTTTTACCATCTGATTGGTATATTGTACCTGATACTAATTCGAAAATTCCACCACCACTACCAGCACCAAATCCACTAGCTGCAGCTGATGCCGATACGTGAGAATCGAAACTATCAATGGATGATGTTGTTATATTAATTTGGGTGTGGCCGGATGTACCATCTGCGTTAGCACCTAATATATAAAGTGTTTTGTTTGTTGTGTCATAATATGGTAGCCCATCTAAGGTTGTTCCATATTGTGCTGGTGTAATTGAAGGTACACCACTACCTACATACATTTTTCCAACAGGAACATAATCATTAGCGGCGGTTGTACCACCTGGTTTACCTATGTAAACTACTGGTCCTGTTACCTTTGAATCTACCGAACCACTACCAATTACGATTTCTGCTTCACCAAAAGATGTGATATTTCTAACCGAAGATATCGAACCTCTTCTATGTTTTATTGTTTGAGCCATACTTTTATCCTATTACTTAACTAAGATTACATTCATAAATATCAAAACAATTAGAAAAAACCACCACAATCTATTGTATCTTGTGTATTTCCTATTTGAATTGATGCTGATGCGATATATCCTTCTATTTGTTGTTCTAAAATTTTTATTCTACCTTTGATTACAACTGCTGATTCATTATCAGATGCAGATGTTTGTGTAAATACTGATTTTCCATTTACAGTCAAATCTCCTAATACATCAAAACTACCTGTTAGTTGTAAATTATTAGATGTCATTAAGTGAGTATACGCTTCTGGGTCTTGTGAACCAGTTGTCCATATTGATGAACCACCACCACCACCTGCTGATGGTAGAATTACACTATTACCATCCGATATTGTTAAGGTTTGTCCTGATATTGTTAAGGTTTGATTATCATTATCAGTAGTTGAATATCCTAATGCTGTAATTTGTGCTGATGATGATATAATACCAGATGGAACGTTTATTAATTCATCATAATCTGATGTTCCACCACCTTGTCCGAAACCACTACGTGCTGCTGATTCAGAAATAAATGTATCTGAGATGAATGATGCGGTTGCAACACTCATAGATGATGTTACTGAATTTAAAACAACAGATGATGTAAAATTATTTAAAGAACTTACATCGGTATGTGTTAAATCACTAATTTGAGATTCACTTATAGTAATCTGAGATGAGCCACTTAATACTCCTTCAGAGTTTAACTTAGTCTTTACATCTGAATCTGTGTAGTGGGTTAAATCTGAAATCTGAGATTCACTTATGGTGATTTGATTAGATGAACTCACCAATCCGCTAGGAATATTTGATATTGAATTGAAATCTACTTGTGATGAACCACTAATTAAGTTATCACCCTCTTCGTTACCATATCTTAAATCAAATTCAGTTGTTAATTGTGCAGATGAACTAAGTATACCCTCTATATTTAGTCTTTCTTTTACGTTTGGTATAAAGTTATCTCTAAAAGCATTATTTGCTGATATAGAATTTCTTTGAAATGGTGTAATCGTAGTAGGTAGGTTACTTAGATTGTAGTAATCTATGCTTGTTAACCCAGTACCACTACCTTCAAACGACCCACTAAATGAACCTGTGTAATCTGCCACTATTTATCCTCTATATGTGTTTTGTTTTATATAAATATAACTAATCTTAGTAATCAGTTAGTAATGTTAGAATTTCATCTAAAGATTCATGTCTATGATTATCTTTTAATACAATATCATATACCCATTTTGAACCTTTTAGTTTTGGAACTTCGTGTACTGCTGAATCATTGTTGAATTTTAAATCTATTTGTTGTTTATCACCACAGAGAATCATTGTAGAACCTTTTCCCACTCTACCTAACACCATTAATAGTTGTTGTTTGGTTAAGTTTTGGAACTCATCTACTATAATTATGGAGTTATCAAAAGTTCTTCCTCTAAAATGTGATAAACTTACTAATTCTATACTCTCATCCTTCTCCATTTTCTCTAAAATGGCAGGTTTATTGTATACTTTTCTCATATTTGAACGAATGGGAACTAACCAAGGCTCCATCTTTTCTTCTAATGAGCCTGGTAAGAATCCATTATCCTCATTTGATACAGTTGGTCTTGTTATAACGATTTTGTTAACTTGTCTTTTAAAGAATGAATCTAATGCAATCTGAACTGCTAGTAGTGTTTTACCACTTCCGGCTTTTCCTACGATAAAATTGAATGGGTGTCTTAAAATTTCAGATTTTGCTAACTTTTGTTCTTCAGATAATGATATTGAAAACCTTACATTACCTTTTGGTGGGGTTTTGGATATGTTTTCCGCCATATTTAAATTTCCTTAATTATTTTATAGAACCTTTGGTATAAATATCGAATAATAGAAGATTACCTTAGATTATGACGTAAAAAAGGGGATACCTAAGTACCCCCCTCTTTAATTTAGTTATTCAATAATCAATTACTGAATTTTGTGTAAACCATCAACGTATACTTTACCGTAGAATTCACCTCTTAGCATTTTCTTCGCGTAGCGAGTCATAACACCTTTTCTAGGAGTGAAGTTCTTAGGGTCATATACTAAAGGAGTCATAATCAATGGAATGTATGGAGAGTAAACTGCTCCAGTTTCAAGGAATTGAGTTCCTCTATATCCCATAAGGATTACGTTCTCTTTCATATAAGGGTTCTTATACACTTGGAATCTGCTATTCAATGCACCAATCTTAGTTACACCAAATGCGAACTGAGCATCACCGTTATCGGCAGTTGAAGCATATCCAGGGATAGATTCGATGATAGTTGCAACATCAGGAGATACTACTAAGAAGTTAGCACCACCACGTAATGTTTTTTGGTGAATTTTGTTAGATACACCAGCAATCACAGTTCCTAAAGTCTGGAACCATGCACCTTGTGTAAATGCAGAAGCCTGAGCACCTGTTGTAGAGTAATCAGCGAATGCTGAACCATTCCACTCACGTCCAACTTGAGTTGACCAGTAACCAGTACTCTTAGCATCTTGAATCAACATATCTAAGATTTCAAAATCAATCTCTTGTGAGATGTACTCAGATAACATTGAAGTCAATTCAGCTTCAGCGTCGATTGAATGGTATGCATTCAAATCTTGTGCGAATTCTGGAGTCCATTGTGCTTTCAACTTACGTGTCTTAGCAACAATTGGTAAACTCTTCATTTCTACGTTCAATTCAGGGATATCGATATCAGCTTCTGGATTAGCAGTTAATGAAGTTCCAGTTGCTTCGAAATCACCTCTTGAAGTATCAGTTGGTTGTTTGTGATACTTAACTCTGATAGAAGCCGCTGCGAAATCAGCTGATTCTGCTACGAACACAACATCACCACCACTTAAAGTAGTAAATTGTGGATATTGGTCAGCAACACCAGTCAATCTGAATGCTCTGATACCTTTATCATCAAATCCAGCGATAGATGCAGTAGGAATAGCTACTGTGTTAAGTACACCACTTGCAATCTCAGTTGCGTAAGATTGAGAGAAGTTAGTATCATAATTGTAATTAGCTGCAGTTAAACCTGAACCAGTTACGAATTTGTTAGCACCTGCTGCGTTTAAAGCTGCTTGAGTTTGAGCTACTGATACTTGGTCGTTTACTGAGTATCCGAATCTACCAGCACCATACAAACCACCTGATGGGTCTGAAGTAGTTTCAGTAATACCGAATACAGAATCAGCTTGTGAATCTTTACCACTACCAGTTGTGAAACCAGGTTGTCCTGTTCCATATTTGAAATCTAAGTAGAATACAAGACCTGAAGGAAGGTTCATTGGTTGAACACTTACAAAGTCTTTTGCTACGATTTCACTAAAAATACGTCTTACCAAAGGTAGAGCTACACCAGCCCACTCTTCAGAGTTAGCAGAAGTACCAGTAGCTGATGCCTCTTTTACTAACTGACGTGCTTGGTTTTCTAAAAGGGTTGCAACACCAGCTTTTTCAACTTCGTTGTCAATACCCTCAAGAAGACCAGTCTTTTCCCACTTTGATGCCAACACGCGAGTTGCTTCACTCAATCGTGCCTGGTGAGAAGCGCCTTCATTAAGAATGTTTCCTAAATTCATTTTATTTCTCCGTTTTCTTTTTTAAATTATTTTAAACCTGCAAGTTTTTTCCATCTTGCAGCCATTTCGTTACCCTCAGAAATGATTTGTTTCTTAGGGGCTGAACTTTTTGTTGCTTTAGAAGCATATCCTTCTTTAACAACTGCTTTTCTTTTCTTAGCTACATTTAAATTCTCAGCTAAAGTAGAGAATACTAATTTCACTTCACGAACTGAAGATGTTCTGTCAAAGTTTTCAAGAACTTTAACTTTCTGTCCTTCGTTAAGGTCGAATGTTCTGAATAGTTTGTTAGTGTAAAGAAGTTTAGCATTCAACAAATTAACTTCGTTGATTGTTTTTCTTAAAGATTCGATAGTAGCGTAAGCTTCTTCCAATTCTTCAGCATGATTATCTTCTTCAACTTCTTCTCCATCCATCTCTTCTTCTTCAATCTCATCACCTTCCATTTCTTTCAGGGTTCTGATAACTTCATCCAAATCGATTTCTTCTTCTTCGTCCATGTCCTCTTCCTCGTCCATGTCCTCTTCTTCTGCCATTTCTTCTTCTTCGTCCATGTCCTCTTCTTCTGCCATTTCAGCTTCCAATTCAGCGATTACAGATTCTAAATCTAAATCATCTTCTTCTTCATCTTCCATTTCTTCAGAATCTTCCATTTCTTCAGAATCTTCCATGTCCTCTTCTTCATCCATGTCTTCGCCTTCGTAGGTTTCTTCCATGTCCTCTTCTTCGTCCATTTCTTCTTCGTTGTAGCCTTCTTCGGTTTCCTCTTCTTCTCCCATCAATTCATCATCGTTTTCGATATCAGATGAATCGTTTGCATCTACATCAGGTTGAGCGTTATCGCCTGCACCTAAATCTGATGAATCTAATTCTTCTTCCATCTCTTCTTCATCAGCCTCTTCAGCTAACTTTGCAGAAATCATTGATTGAAGTTTTGGAGTGAACGCCTCTTCCAAAGCCAACTTAGCGTTTGCTAGAGCAGTTTCTTTAACAGCCTTAGCATCAGCAATTGCTTCTGATAACAAGTCTTTTCTTGCCATAATTGTTCTCCTTAAATTTTTCTTGCGGAAATAAGATTATTGGGAATCTTAATAGAATTTTATACAAATAATCTTAACCATCTATTAGACGAGATGGTATTTTGATTTCTAATAAATAGTGTACTATAATTGAAAACACTAAAAAAGTGTTTAATAGTTTTCTCTTTGTCTACGAACCCACTCCGCTCGTACTGCCAATTGTTTCTGCCTTCTTCTCTTAGCAGCAGGTTTTGTGTATTGTTGTCTTTCTTTCAACTCATCCAAATGACCACTATCTTTTACTTTTCTTTTCCAAAGTCTTAATGCTGGTTCAATTTGATTGTTCACCACTTTCACTGCCAATGGTGCACCTGGCACTTCCATATCTTCTCTTCTCACTTTTTTGTAACGTTTTTTGTTTTCTTCTTGCATATATTGTTTTTATAAAAAAATACACCTACCAAACCGATGATAGGTGTATATAAATATTGTTTTAAATTTAATTAAGATAGATGTAGTCATCATATTTATCAGAAACTATTTTCTGCCGTATGCGTTCTGCTGATAAGTTGAAATATAATGCAGCTTCCTTTATTGTTGTAAACTCAATACCCTCACATTTTATTGTATTTAGTTCAAATCGTATTGCAGTGTTCCAAGTGTGTTCCATCTCATCATAAGATACATCATAATCACCTGAGGATACCTTCTTCCAATGAGTCCAATTTTTAGATTTTGAATCCACCCAAACTCTAACATTTTTTTCACTCACATTACCGAGTACATTTACTATTTGTGATGGTGATTGGAATAATGCACCATCTATTTCAAATTGTATGTCGGGCTTTTTAGTAAGTCCAAGTATATTCCAATCTTTATATTTATATTTGGTTGATTTACATCTACGTTCCACTTCTGATGCGACTAATGAACTTGGGTCAATGTCAATTGCAGCGTGTCTAAATGACTTATATACTTTACCATTTATATTACAAAAATCATCACCCGATTCTATTTCAATAGTGGCTAAATCAGGATTTCCCTTTACAAACATCAAAACATTCTGATGAGTTGATGCTACCTTTCTATTGCGATTGAAATAGACATTAGATATTCTACCAGATTGTTGGGATGTGTTTATTAACACTACATCGTTATAGTAGCCAAACCCACACTCTTCTGCAATACTAATAGTGGATGGAACAAACCCTTTGTACTTGCCAATCTTATAATTACCAGTAGTCATCCTATCTCGTATCTCAGTCACGACTATAATAAAGAACCTATTATCTTTTAGTTTATCGTATGACTTTTGTATGATTGACTTATACTTAGTTAGAAATTCATCCCAACTCATATTTGATAAGTCGTTAGGGTTATCTGAATATATCTCCAAGTCGTGATATGGTGGGCAGGTGAATATCAAATCGTATTTATCATCTAAGGTATCTAAGACATCATCACTATCACCACATACCCAAGTAGGTTTATTGGATTGCAATCGATTAGCATCTACCTGTTCTTGTGATAATTCAATACCAGTATAGTCAAAACCTAACTCTTCAGCAACAATACCTCTGACTGACCCACCTGCGAATGGGTCAAGGACTGAACCACTTGGTGGTACAAACGAAGTGTAGATATCTTCACATAACTTTGCATCAAATACTGATACGGTAACATCATCCCAAAATTTAGAGGTCGATATAGTATTCTCTCTACCAAGTTCAGATTGAATACCATATTTTTGTATCCACCAACTCTTACGAGATTGCCACTCTTTTTTTCTTGTATCTAATATTGATAAAAATCCACCCATAATATGTAAATATACAAAAAAGGTTTGGGATTACCAAACCTTTCTTATAATTATTATATGTAAATTTTATTCACCTGGGAAATAATCCATATTATCTATATACTTTGACTCAATACTTGCTAAATTTTTACGATACCCACTTAACTCTTTTTGATTCTTTTTCATAAGTTGTAGTTGGGATTTTGCAGCCGACATATCACCTTTAGACCGAGCATCAAAATATGGTTTTGCCAATTCCTTTTGCTTATCTTCTAATTCTTTTATTTTCTTAATTACAGCACGATACTTAACATACATCTTTGGTACACCGGCTTCATTAACCGATTCACTTTCATTTTCTGATAAACCATCCAATCCATCTTTAAAGTTACCGAGAAGTTTTCCAAATTCTTTTTGTTTATCTTTTGGTAACATCTTGATTTTTTTAAGGTTCTTTTTAATGAACGCTGAAAAATCAACATTTATCTCTTGCATTCTATCCATATCGCTCATAATCGTATCCTTATTTTTTCATCGTTTTGGCTTTTGCTTCCAACTCTTTGTACTCTTTAGATTTCTTATCAGCGTGTCTATGCAATCCCCAATTGAATGCTGCTTTAAATAACATATGGAATGGTAAATCACCATACTTCTTACCATAAGGTGATAATCTCTGCCAATCTAAAAATGATTGTGCCATTTCTTTTGACATCTTAATACCTTCTACTCTACTGGTTTCACCTTTTACTACTGATTGTAAGAGTTTCTTAGCAGATGCTCTTCCTTCCTCAACCACATCTTCTTCAGATGATTCGTTTACTTTTTTAGGATTAACTGAATCTAACATATCTTTTGCAGATACTTTCATTTTCATCAATTTAGATGATGGTAGTTCACCCATCCCAAATGATTCGTTTAATAAGTTTTTTAGCTTTATCATTTTAGTTCCTTCATTCATTGATTCAATCATTTTCTTAGCTTCATCTTCGATTTGTTTTTTAATCTTAGATGGAAGTTTCTTATCGTAGAATTTGATTTTACCTTTGTTATCAACGTGGGCGATATTTTTGTAATCACCTTTTTCTTCTTCAGCTTTGTTGTAAATGGTTAATCCATTTCCTTTACGAGCCATTCCTAAATCATAAGTTACTTCTGCAACCATACCTTCCATCAAGCCAATTGCAGTACTACCAACCACTCTTTCAGCACCATCTGCGTATTTGTTGTTTAGAATTGCAATCTTTGTTGGTTTATCAATTATGTACATTGGTATCATATTAGTACCGAATGAGTATTTAATACCTGCCTTTTTTAACCCACTACCAATATCCATAAATGATTTAGCATCTTTTACGATATCCGCAAGTTTATCTAAGATAGCATCGTGCTTACCTTCGTTTACTGATTCTTCAACACCTTCGAAGTAAAGGTCAGACATCATATCTTGAAGTTTAGGGTTTTTAAAGTCAAACTTGTACTTTTCCATTGCTCTTCTTGCTTTCAATGCCGATTTAGCAGGAACTACAAAGTATCCTTTTTTAGAACCACCCAATTTCTTTTGCATTTTATTGGCAGCGTCTTTAGGACCTACACCCTTTTGGTTTCCCTTTGGGTCGATGATTGAGTATTTGTTTTCACTTAGTATATCAGTTAGTTTCATTTTTTCACCTTACCTTTTTTGATATCTCTTTCCAATTCTTCAGCAGCTCTTTGAACATCAACTACTGATTGGTTGATTGGGACATTACGATATTTAGCAATCTTTCTAACTGCCAACATTACAATTCTTTTTTCTTCGGTAGATGCACCTTCGTTTACTGATGGTTTCTTAATCATATCAGTTAACTTCATTGA
>Ga0222715_10004189_pt1 | contig 12618 bp, 17 predicted proteins | sample C33_9DmetaG_FD_165056 | JGI IMG/M metagenome (GOLD analysis project Ga0222715, IMG submission 165056) | Estuarine water microbial communities from San Francisco Bay, California, United States - C33_9D | ecosystem: Environmental > Aquatic > Marine > Unclassified | place: USA: California...
TTCTACGAACAATATAGTGAGTAACGTCTCCCTTTTCATTTGGCTCGGCAGCACGAACACCTTTAACATCTAGAGACTTTAGCTCTAAGATTTTTGTCTTGCCTCTATTCCAGCGGATATAGAATGCGGCAGCACCTTTTGATTCGTATTGGAATGCAGCGTGTAGGATCACATCGTACATTCCTTTGTTTGCACCAGCACAATTCTTCATAAATACACGAAGTTCTTGTTGTGCTTTCTTTGTGCTTAAAAAGTCCACGCCAAACTCAACATCCTTACCAGCAATCATCTTGGCTTTTTTGGTAAGAATGCCCGAATGAACGGGAGATTGTCTTAGCATCTTTTCTAGGATAACGGGGAAGTCATCATTAACACCAAACTTGATGTAATCGCCAAGTAGTGTATGCCCCAATTTGTAGCGACCATTTAAGTCTACAATTGAGTTTTCTAGTTCATTAGTAGATACAGTAGATTCTGTAGCTTGAACATTAGTTACAGATGCAAAGAAATCTGTTATGTTATCTATTAGTCCCATTAATATAATCTACAATTTAATAGGGTGAGAACTTTACGGTGTCTCCATAAACTGCGTCTACAGTTGTGCTACCGTTAGAATTTTCATGCGTCTCCACTAAACATAAGTAAGACGTTTCTGTATTTCCATTAACGAGGGTGAGGTAATACTCCCCACCCTCTAGGTTATTTGACAACAAATCAATATTTAACTTTATGAAGTCGCTGCAAACAGACAACCCGTTTAATGACGAAAGGTTGTTAAGCTGCAATACTTCATCTCCAACTACTTTAGTTAGAATAACATCAAAATCATTAATAACATAATTAATGCTTTTAATGAATGACAATGTATTTACAGTATTATTAACTAACCTTTTCATTGATTGTTTATATAATTTACATAAATTAAAGCTACTCTTTAATTTCACCAGTCTGTATATCAACCTCTACAGACCCATACTTTTCTTCTAAGCTTTTACTAAATTCATCCCAAGCACTTCTTGCTTTAATAAGTTCAGCTGAAGCTCTATCTTTTGAAACAGTCGCTTCAATAATAGTTCTTTCCATTTCACGAACAATTTCTATAATTGATTGCATTGTTTCGTGTTCCTTTTTTGTGATTTTTTTAGCTTTTGCCATAATAAAAATTAACTAGTTACACAACAAATATAACAATTAACCTTGACTTCTGTATAGTTTTTTATAGTTTTTAGAACCTTTTATCTTAGATGTCTTACTCTTGGCGTGTACACCAGGTCTTTTTTTAGACGATCTTTTCTTGTGTGTAGACAATTTAATTTTTGACATATCATTATATTAAAAAAAGTTCTTTTCAAACACAATTATTCTCCTAGAAAGTCCTCTTCTGATATCCAATTTCTCCATTCCTCGGTTGCTGTATCATACCTCCATTCATTACATTCGTTTGCAGAATTAAAGGTCATGATAGCATCTTGAATATCACAAGAATCCTCGCACTCTATAATGCATTTAGATCCATCAAAAGACCAAGAAACATATTGCTCGGTTTCGTGACTGTGCAGATTGTACTGTTCTGGTGTAAGTAGGTAGTATTTCATTAGTATGCGTTTGTTGATCCACCAGTGATTGATCCGCTATAATTGCTTGCGTATGTGTTGATAGAGTTGCTTGCAGCAAACTGTACCACCTCGCTCAAGTTGTTGGTGTGTAGTGTATGCGGAGATGCAATGGTTCCAGAGTTGTATAGCGTTGAAGCTTCAGAACTGGTAAGCACATCGTTGTAGAATGCCCACTCGTCAATATCGATATTAGCGTTACCACCACTAATACTATGCTGTGCTGCACAGAGTGATAATGAAGCAAATGTTGCAGAGTTTCTTGATCCGTTGTTTGATGCTGCTTGAGTAGTAAGCTCGCTCCCATTCCAATAGGCCTTTAAAGCATTAGTACCAGTAGATTGAGATGAATCATATGTAATCACCAAGTGACAGAACCCATCGCTGTTTACATTACCACGCTGTCCAGAAGTCCATCCAGTAGCAGAGCTTGTGATCCCCGTAACGCTTGAGTTATCATGCAATGCCCATTGTCTGTCAAAGTTTGATGAATTTGTTCTAATACGGAGCATGATTCGATTAAGGCTTCCGTTATAATTAAACATCACCCTATTCGTTGTACTTCCACTATTTAGCGTTGAGTCAGAGTTCCAATCTACAAACTGTTGTGAAACTTTGCTTGATTGATTTTGTCTCAACCAAAAACTAATACTCCAGTCATTATTGTGCAGCGATGTCTGGCCGCTCCAAGTACCCTTGATGTAATCATTTACACCATCATTGGTGTAGTAATGAGTATTAGTGTAAGGTGGCTGTGCGCTATGATTGTAACTGTAAAATTCACTTATAGCATGAGGCGCAGTTCCATCTGGTCTATCGGCAGCTGCATTGGCCGTATTAATAGCGGCTATAGTTCCATCAGAAGCACTTTTAAGAGTAATCTCTCTTTCTGGTGCTACTCCAAATTCTGTATTTATTTCGGACATTTTAATTTGTCCGCTACTCTGTAATGCCATTATGCAAATATTGATGAGAATGCAATAACATCTCCTTTAATATGCAGATCACCATCGGACTCCATGCGAGCAACCCATGCGCCACCAGCATAGAAATCTATGCGACCATTGGTTGAATCAAATGTAATGTAGTTGGAAGTGTTTACACCAACGTGTGTAATGCCATCACGAAGGTCTGCTTCTACACTAAATGTAGTTCCGCTTATATCTAGACCGCTACCAGCAGAATATGTAGTATTTGTATCCGTGTCAGTCCAAGGCACGTTTACAAACATTTGACCGTTTGATAGTTCTACAGGATAGTTTTTGCCATTTTCGGCATATCCTATTTTTACAAGTCCTAGTGTGGTTGAAGTTGCTGTTGAATATGTGGTATTCGTGTCTGTGTCAGTCCACGGAACATTAACAAACATTTGCTCATTTGAAACCTCAACAGGATAGTTCTTACCGTTTTCGGTATATCCTATTTTAAAACCACCACGGACTGTAGATGAGCCAGCTGGCAAAGAATAATTGTTTGCGTTTGCCGCAATACCATCAAGCTTTGACTTGTCTGTTGAAGACATAAATCCAGCAGCACTAGTTGTTGCATTTGAGTGACTATGCGATGCTGCGGCATAAGTGTTGGCCGTGACACTAAATTGTGTACCAGTTAAGGTAAGTCCTGTTCCAGCAGTATATGTGGTGTTTGTGTCAGTAACAGTTTCTGTTGCGGATGTAATTCCAGTAACGTGTCCGTTTGAATCAACGGTAATGTCTTGAATATAGGTACGACCAGAATTATTTACAGAACTAGCTGCTGTAATACTTGGGTGAGCAGTTAAATATCCAGCCGCATCTAAAGTCTCTTGAGTAATATAACCAACGTTTGCGTGATTACCCCATCCATAAGCTGTATTCCAGTTTGCAGAGTTACCACCAGTTGTTGCAATCTCACCAGTTATTGTTATACCAGTAGATGTTGTTGTAAGTTTCTCACCAGCATTGTGATATAATCTAACACCGGCATTTTCTGTCCATTGAATTAACCAATCAGAATTTTGATCGTCATAGATACCGCCTGTAGTTCCATCTCCCATCAATGAGAAGATAAACTCGTTAGATGTATTGCCAATTTGAAGACCACCCCAACTAGATGTGCTACTATTTATATACAATAAGTCAGCTCTGTCTGTTGATTCAGACAATGTAACCCCACTTCCTATGGTTAAGGAAGAGGGGCTAGAAGTCAGATAAGTACCGCTAAGATCAGGTATTCTAGCAGAGTCAAATGTTCCCGAAGTAATTTTACTCGCATCTAAACTTGGAATGTCAGATGCAGTTAAACCGTAACCGCCACTAACATCTAAATCTCCTATTATTTTAATAGCCATACTTTTCTTGTTTTATTACAAATATAACAAATTATACACGTTTACCGCCAATAACTATATCATAAGTTGCAGCTGGCAAAGAGTAAAAATTCCACTCGTTATTTGTAGAATCATAATTAATCTCACAGAAAACTAGTTGATTGTTACCATCATAAATGCTTACGTTTGCTGGGTGTTGAACCCCTGCGGTAGCTCTAGTAATAGTAATGTCACCACCACCATGAGTAATCGAAGTAGTGTAAAAGTTATATGCGTTTGTTAAGTTTACAGAGTTACCAGCATCGTTGTCCACAGCAGAGATACCAACGTGGGTAGCACTACCAACCATTACATCAGCAACATAATCTTTAACAGTTTCTGCACTAAGCTGAGTGTTCGTGTCAGTAGAAGATATTGTAAGTGTATTGCTAGTAGCGTCATAGGAAACCCCAGCAGCACCGCTTGCACTTACCGTTAATGTGTCTGCTGATCCGATTGTTTCTGTTGTACTACCATCTGAAATTCTCCATCCACTGTAATTATCTGCACCACTAGCGATACCGTTAAGTTTGCTCTTATCTGTAGAAGACATCAAACCATTAGCAGAAGTTGTAGCAACAGAGTAAGTAGTGTTTGTGTCAACCCAAGGGACATTGACAAACATCTGACCATTTGATAACTCTACTGGGTAATTTTTACCGTTCTCTGCATATCCAATTTTAACAAGACCCAATGTGCTTGAAGTAGCCGTTGAATATGTAGTGTTAGTATCAGTAGAACTAATAGTGAATTGGTTACTGTTTGAGTCATAACTAACGCTTGTAGCACCGCTACCACGCCAAGCTACTGTAGCACCACTACCTACTGTCTCAGAGCTAGTTCCGTCAGATACAGTCCAGCTACCATAGTTATCAGCATTAGCAGCAATACCGTCTAACTTATTTTTTAGTGTAGTCGTGAAGTTGTTGTCGGTCTGAACGTCTGCGCTAATAACACCGCTTGAAATGCTCATGCGAGAGCCAATCTTAACACCACCCAATACAGTACTTGACGCAGTTGGAAGTGAGTAGTTATTGTATTCAGCAGTAGTAGGAATATTGTAATAAGTAGTACCATCATTGGTGAATGTCCAGCGATCTGAAGTTTCATTCCAAACCATAGAGACATTAGTAAGAGTACCACGTTCTACTTCAATACCACCGTTTTCACTTGGAGTTGAGCCACCATAATTGCTATTAAGCAAAATGATGTTGTCTGCCAAATTAATTGTTTCTGTATTGATAGAAGTAGTTGTTCCGTTAACTGTAAGGTTTCCTGAAACGATAACATCGTTAGAAAAGGTCATGATACCAGCTTTGGTCTGATCGCCTGTAGTACGGATTACTGTGGTATCAACGCTAACACCATTTGCATCTACGGTAATACCATCGTGTGCATCAACGGAGAATGTGGTTGTAGATAGGTTTAAACCATTGCCAGCAGAATATTCTTTTCCTACTACAATGTAGTCTGTACCATTATAAATTTTTACTTGACTAGCAGAGCTGTCATAGTAAATCTGCCCCGTAGAACTTGTTGATGGTGCAGATGTTCTTGATTCTAATGCTGCTGAAACCAGTGCGGATCCGTTAAGGTTTAAGTCAGCTAAAAAATTAATTGCCATTTTTTATATATATATAATTAAACTAAATATGCTCTTCCGGTTTGAGCGTTTTTAAATCTAACTTCAAGTTGATTGTCGCTAGAATGAGTTATTGCCGCATAAACTTCATTGTTGTTAGAGTCTAATACGGTTACACTTGGCTTAAATCCCAAGTTATGTTGTATAGTCCATCTGTCAGAACCTACAGATTGATTATGAGAATACTTTACGTCTGTCCATTGCACACTACCAGTTGAGTTTACGAGTAGTGCTTGTCCTTCTGTACCAGCAGAGGACTGCGAATCCTTAACTTCGCCAGAAAATCTTACTCCCGTAGTACTGACGTGAAGAGGTATGTTGTTGCCGTTACCATCAGACAATTGCTTCTCTGATGTAAGCTCGTTGGAATCAGAGGTCTTAATAAGACCTTTGTAGGTATCCTTTGGTTTATTTCCAGTTAGTGTGGCCATCTCTTAAATTTACAAATCCGCTTCCCAATCATCGTGTATAAACTCCCATCTCAAGTCTAAAGCATTCCAGTATCTGTTATCAAACTCATGTCTAATAACTGTTGTCGCTGTGTTTGCGGTGTTTACTATGTTTAATGCTAGTAGAATCATTACTCTGCAATGTAAGCTAGCACAACTCCTTGATAGCATTCAACTCTGTTGAACCTACCGAAGATGGTCATACCAGCTGGCAGCACTTGACCTGTTAAAGAATCTCCTACAGCACTCTCTGCATTGATTGATGCTTCTTGTATGCAAACAATAAATCTATAAGTTTCACCATTTGGTGTAGAGCTTCCTTGAGTAAGCCTTCTAAAACCCAAATCACCCGTGGTAGCTTGGTAGTAATTTCTATCTTTAGTAATATTAGACATTATATATTCCAGTATTCATTAATATTTTCCCAAAGGGTTTCTATCATTTCCCAGTTTGTTCCAGCAAATCCTTGGTTTTGTGTAATATCTGAATTAGAATAATAAGGGGTTATTCCTATCAGATAATCAACATAGCCCAAAGATATTGTTATGTTGTTAGCATCATATCCTTCTGTGCTAGGTACATAATCGACAATACCAGTATTAATGTTGGTAACATCGCTTTGATATCCTTGCTTAAAAATTGCATACATTATGATAAGTTTATTCTATTTTCCGCACAAGCTAGTGATGCAATCCAACTTGTAGTATTTAGAGTAACATTAACATATGAAAGTTCTGAACGGCTAGCACCACTAGAAGCTTCGTAGTTCATTGACAATCCATCCATCCATCCGCTAATAGTAGCGACACCATTATTGTGAAACAAAATGCAGACTAAATCATCTCTGCGAGACATATAATCTACTTGGTTCATTTTTCTATCAAGTGCAGGTAGTCTAACCGTAATCTCTGTGGTAATTACCCCTAGTCCGTTACTAACGGATTTATTTTCTGTGAATATAGTGGTAGCATCCTTCTTGTTATGCTCGAAGATAACGTGGTCAACAAGCTCTGCTTGTGTTACAATGGTTTCATCATTAGGATCTAAGGCTATATTTAGATTGCTCTGTAACCCTAATGCTACTTGTTTAATCCCACCAACTGTAGATCTATTACAATTAATGTCTATATCTTCAAGTAAAATGCTACAACTAAAACTCATAGTTTATATATAAAAAAAGGGGGAGGGGATTACTCCCTCCCCCTTGTATTAATTTACAAGTTTCTATTAACCGGCTATTTTAGCCCAGTTGTTAGAATCTAGGTGGTAAGCCAAGCTATCCTCGTCACCTGTTAGGGTAAGTTGGTAACGGTTCTTTTCTGCACGACCAGTACCAGAAGTACCGTCAACAGTAGCAGCGTACAAACCGTAGTCAAAACCGATCATGTGGTAAGTACCAGCAGCAGTCTCAACAAAAGCAACCAATTCAGCACCAGCCTTAGCCATGTCATTCAAGGCATCACGGTGAGCTGGAGACATCTTAGGGATTTCGATTGCAATAGTAGGAACTGTAGAAACGATACCGTCAGCAGATACAGTCTTAACATCTGTAAATACAGAGAAGCCGTCTTTCAAGTTGAACTCAACTTTAATAGCATCACCATCAGAATATAACGTGTTGTTAGGTGCGCCTGCGCTAGCCGCATCTGGAGTCACAGTAACAGCACCACCTGTAACAGATACGAATGGATTTCCATTACCGTCACCAGTGATAAGTTCGTCACGGTTAGCAAGGTATACAGCCTTCAAGCCACCAATACCCAAATCGGTACAGTCGTAGCCTACATCAGCAAGAGTTAAATTACAAGCCATTTTGTTTTATTTTTTTAAGGTTTAATAAAGGGGAGGTTTCCCTCCCCCTTAACTATTATTGATGTGCGTAAACGATTTCTTCGCCTTTCAAGTAAGAGAAGCCAAGTTTGAATTGACCCCAAATCTTATCAGAAGACAATTCAGCTTCGTACTTCATGTCGATAGCACGAACATCGTTGTAGTCATCAGTCAACATAACCAAGTTCTGTGGAGCAGCTACGAAGAACTCATCAACAGGAAGAGAAGCCATGTGAACTACTTCCATACCGAAGTAAGGAGGAATGTTTCCTTCGATGATACCTTGTGGAGTAGTAGTAAACTTCTCAGCGATAGCGATTTGGTAGTGTTGCATAGCAGCAGTTCCCAAGAAGAAAGCTGGTTTGAAGTCACGGTCAGCATCTCCGTAGATAGCAGCCAACATTACGTCACTCATTGAAGCGTAAGCACCTTCCATAAAGTCTAGGATGTTCAATGCAGTAATAGGCGCACCAGTGATGTAGTCGATAACAGCAGCATCAGCAGTCAATTCTGCGATGATCTCTGTAGAAGCTTGTTGCAAAGCACGTTCAGCAGACAATTTTGCGAAGTAGTCAAATACCCAGTCTTTGAACTCAGCGTCCATAGTCTCTGGATTGTGTTGACCTTTCTTCAACAACAAACCACGGTAAGAAGACTCAAGAGCAGTCTTACAGTTTAGGAAAGCCCACTTGTAAGTATCAACTGTCATCTCTTTTTCAGAGATAGTAGCAGTAGATTGTGGATCAAATTGGCAAAGGTCATTACCCCAAGTCAATTGAGCGTCAAAGATAGGCACATTTACTTTTGCTTTAACTCCGTCAATAAGGCGGAAACGGTTTAGAACCGCAGCAGATTTTACCATTGAGTCGATGAACAAGTCTGGTCTACGATCTCCGTATGGCAAATTAGAAATAGATACACTCATTTTATTATGATTTTAAAAAAAGTTCTTTTAAGTAATTTACAATAATTATTTACGATTGAAGAAGTTATTAATCAACGCAACTTTTTCTGGAGTAATTGCATCGAATACAACAGTCTTATCTTCAACTTGCTCTTCTTGCTCTTCAGCTTTTTGTTCAGCAGCAAATTGCTCTTCAACTTCTGTTTCGTTTACTTCTTCTTCAGTAGCTTCGTAAACTTCCTCTTTCTTTTCTTCAGAAAGGTCTTTAGCTTCTTCACCAGCTGGAGCAATTTCCTTCTCTGGTTTCATAGCCATTTTCTCTTCGTCATCTTGATCTCCGTCTGCATTCATTTCTTCTTCTTGAGATGCACCCATAGACTCGATGTGCTTTTGAATCATTTCGATAGCAGACTTTAGGTCTTCTAAACCAGCGAACTTATCTTCAAAAGATGTCATAGCCTCAAGCAGAACAGCGTTCTCTTCTTCAAGGCCCTGGATTTTTGCTTCGTACTTAGAAACCATAGCCTCAAATTGAGCCTCTAGTTTACCAAGTTCTTTAGCGAAAGTAAAATCAGTCATTTTATTTTCTTTATTTACGGGTTTAATATCAGCTTGAATTTCGATAGAGAAGCCATTAACCTCTCCCTCTTTAATCGCACTAAACAATTCATCAGACTCAATCTTAGCCTTAACGAATACTGTTCCGTTTGGTAAGTCATATCCGTAGTCCTTAGACTTGTCGTTATCTGACTCCTTCATCCAAACTTCAAGCATCACCACATCTTGAGTATCGTACTCATGGTGAATACCAAATTGATTAAACAAACCTTTTTTAGAATAATTGTACATAATGTCACGAATTGTTTGTTCCGTGAATCGTACATAGTAATAGCCATTCTCTGGCGAGAAGCGGAGTATTTCTTTATTGGGGATCATGATAGGCCCAACCACTTCTTTCTTTTCATCATTCGCAAACATCTCAACCTTCTTTACCTCATTGAAGTAAATAAAGTTTTCTTCGATTGCCGGTTTGTCTACAAGAGAGATTTTGTACATACCTTGTTCAAAATCCTCTAGTGTAATATCGTATAAAGGTAAATCCTTATTCATTTCTTAACTCTTGCTTTTTATATAAGCCTCAATCAAAAGCAGTTGTTTTTTTATTTCATCCATATCTGCTCTCAAATCAGTATGTCTTTTTTCAAAACCAACCTTAACTTCGTTGATACTAAAAAACGCAAATCTGTATAACACATACAAACTACCAATTAACAGGACAAGTGTTATCCCATATTCACCAACAAGCTTTAAAGCATCTTCCATTATTTTTTTTGCTTTACTTTACGATTGCCCCATGGAACATCAGAAACTTCTACTTCTGCTTTAACAGTTCCTTTTCTAATTGCTTCAGCTTTTCTAATTGCCCAATTAACTCCGCTTGTTCCTCCCCAACCCAGCCAAGCAACGTAGCCTCTATCTTTCCAAGGAGTGTTTTTATACTTCGGATCAATCGCAGCATTCTTTTTGTGACGGTTAAAAGCAGCCATCCTGGCAATTGTTTCATAACTTAGTTTTCTTTTATTAGCTAATTGATTGGCTCTAGCCCAGCCAACAGAAGTCATTCCTTTTACTTCAGAGCCATACTTCTTTTTCCACTCAAGAACTTTCTTGGCGTTGTTAGAAGCAGATTGTGGGTAGTCGTTATATGTAGCCATCAAATTAATTTACAATTATTCTATAATACCCTTGATTGTCAAATATGTATTATCTTCAAATACATCACCCGAAGCAGATTTAATTAAAACGTATTGTCCGTTTAATAATCCGAAAGATGTTTTTGTAAGCATAAACATCACACTAGATACAGAATTTGTAGGAACTACTATGTTCAACTCAGCACTTGCGCTTGACTTAGATTTTATCTGTTCTGTATTTGAAATTAAATCAAAATAATCTGTAGTAAAGCCATTGTCCTCTCCCAATAAATTCCAACCAGCTGGATTTATATGACTTAATCTACCGTTCATCACAATTGGGTCTTGCTCTTGTAAAGAGTTCCAATTATACATATTTACATATATGCGCTGAGTAGTTGTGTAAAGATTAGGTCTTTTACTCTGTTCAATAACGTAAGGAACTTTTAATTTTGTTTCATACAAAGGTTGAATTAAATAAGCAAACCTAACACCAATGTTTTCATTTTGAGACATTATGTTATCAGTAATACCGTACTCTGTACTGCTTACAACACCGTTTGAAAGATTATCGTTCTGGGTGTCAGTAAATTCTTCACCGCATAATGAGCGATAATACACAGAGCTTTTTAATTCTATCTCTAGGTCGTTTATCCCTTTTGTATTTATTACTTGATTTATTTCACCACGGCTAATGCCCTCTTCTACCTCATCAAAGAACAATCCTTTGGTTTCGTTTTTAACAATAAGTCTTTTAATACTATCTTGAGGTCTACTTATTTTGATTGAATTTAAATCATCAATCATAAAGTTTCCATCTTGAGTAGACGTTCTAAGAAGGTGTATAGGATCTATTCTTAAAATATGAGTATTGTTAGAAAACTCATAAAAAAGTCCACAGCCAAATCTTTTACAGATAATAGACATTAAGTCTACTGGGCCTAGTGTAGATGTATTGTTTAAAGAATCCTTAATGATATATTCATCATCTGGGAAGTAAGGATTGAAATCTGCAATTGCTTTTGCTTTTAAATCAAGGTTGCTGTAATTCTGCACTTGCACGATAGACTTTCTAATATCTGCAATTAAAAAGTTAGCAGTAGCACTTGATTGTGCCTCGTAAAGATATGTAGTAGTTCCCCCACCTGATACTTGGTTTAGCACATAATTCGTAAAGTATTCTACGTTTAATTCTCCAGAAACTGGTTCAACGGTAATGCTTGTTCCGTATCTACTATCTCCAAAAAACTCAAGGTCTATTTGTTCATCTGTTGGCAAGTAAACAGTTTCACTAGGCCATTGCAATGTATCTGTAGCAAAGGACTGAGTGGTAGAAAAAGCGTATGCAAATATTTGTGTGTTACCGTAAAAATAGTTAGTAGCAGAAGCGTAAGATCCAGCACTGTACTTAACAGAGCCTCCATTAACCGCAGTAGCACTAGAAGCGTTTAAGACAATTGGCTCACCAGTACTGTCCTCAAGCTTAATTCTTTTTTGCAAATATCCATCTTGATAAACATTCAAACACAAATTAAATTTCATTGTGCTTGAAGATGTGTTTATTGTTTTAACAAGTCTATCTTCTTGAATGATAGGAATCTCATATTTTATTGTGCCCGTTGTTTCTGAACGGTTGCCTGTGCGAAACTCCACTCTCCCGTCAAAAGACATATGCGGAGCAAAATATCCAAACTCGCCTGTTGTGGAAGGTGGATTTACATTAGACTCAGACTTTACTCCGTATTTTTGATATGTAGTACCACCAGTTCCATAGTTACCAAACACCTCAAAAGTTCCATAATAACTAGTGGTAACATCTTTTGTAGTACCATCTAGCTTTGTGGATATAGTCATGTCTTCATTAGCCGATGAAGCGTTTGGTCTTTGCTGCATCAAGAACTCACGAGTATTCACATTTGACTTAGCTTGAAGCCTAGACGGAACAATTACTTGAAGCTTTTCTGGCTGGAAGTCTGATATAGAAACCGTCTCATTTATTCCAAAAAGTTTTGAATTAACTTGTACTGGAATTTGAAGGGTGCTTAAATAATTACCTATTTGCTTTAGATAGTTTTTTACAGAAAGAACTGGTATCAGCCCATTTCTTTTTTGACTTGAACCGTATTCTAAAAATTGTCT
>Ga0222715_10004191_pt1 | contig 12617 bp, 7 predicted proteins | sample C33_9DmetaG_FD_165056 | JGI IMG/M metagenome (GOLD analysis project Ga0222715, IMG submission 165056) | Estuarine water microbial communities from San Francisco Bay, California, United States - C33_9D | ecosystem: Environmental > Aquatic > Marine > Unclassified | place: USA: California...
CGAGACGTCATCGCGTCGCGCGAAGTCGCGTTCGCGCCGCGCGTTCGCGTCGCGCGCGTCGCCTCGCGCACCGCGAACGGGCGGACCGCGGCGCCGGAGGCGCACGCGCGTCGCGCGCATCGTCGCGCGATCGTTCGGGCGGCGGCGTGCATCGCGCGCGCGTGAGAGTGTCGACGCGCGCGCGTCGAGGCCCCCTCGTCGCGTCCATTTCTACGCGCAAACAGTCCGATGGCGCGTGGATTCGGACACGCGGGCCCGAATCCGCGACTTATCTCCAGGGCGACGATCGAGCGCGGCGCCGAGACACCGCGTATAACGGATCCGAATAGTCCTATCGCGGACCCGCACGCGCGCGCGCGGCGCGCGCGCGCGGACGTTATCCGTCGACGACGCGTCCGCGCCCGATCGCGAGACGACGACGCCGTCGTCGCGCGCGACGATCGAGCGCGGCGCGGCGAGGGATGACGCCCGCGCTCGCGACGACGGCCGCGCCCGCGGCGCCGCGCGCGACGACGCGACGCGACGCGAACCGATCGCGCGGATGGCGCGCGATGCCGAGTCAGCGCGACGCGCGACGACGCGTCGCGGCGTGCGCGGGGAACGGACGGTTCGTCGTGGGCGGGAACTGGAAGTGTAACGGCACGCGCGCGTCGGTGAAGGCGCTGATCGAGGCGCTGAACGCGGGGGAGCTGAGGGACGTGGACGTGGTCGTGGCGCCGCCGTTTTTGTTCCTGGACGAGGCGACGGAGACGCTGAGGGCGCCGTACGAGGTCGCGGCGCAGAATTGCTGGGTCGAGCCGGGATTGGTGGATCCGACGCATCATTACGATAGCGATACGGGGGCGTTCACGGGGGAGGTGAGCGCGGAGATGTTGGAGGATTTACGAATTCCTTGGGTGATTCTCGGGCACAGCGAGCGGAGAAATCTGTTCAACGAATCGAACGAGTTCGTGGGGAAGAAGGTGGCGCACGCGCGGTTTCACGGCTTGTCCGTGATCGTGTGCGTCGGAGAAACGCTGGAGGAGCGAGAGAGCGGAAAGACGATGGATGTGATTTTCGCTCAGCTCAAAGCCGTGGCGACCGAGATCGACGACAAGGAGCACTCGAGCTGGGGATCGCAAGTCGTCATCGCGTACGAGCCGATTTGGGCGATTGGGACTGGCAAGGTGGCCACGCCCGAGCAAGTTCAGGACGTACACGCGAAGATTCGTCAGTGGCTGGCGGATAACGTCAGCGAAGAGGTGGCCAAGGCGACGCGCATTCAGTACGGGGGGTCGGTCAACGCCGACAACTGCTCCGAGTTGGCTCGTCTGAGCGACATCGACGGGTTCTTGGTCGGCGGCGCGTCGCTCAAGGGTGACGATTTCGTGAAGATTTGCAACACGAGCGCGGTGCACTATAAGGCAATCGGACGCAAGCCCAGATCTGGCTCGGTCGTGACGTACTCGTTCGACGAAGACGGCGAGCTCCTGGAGGTCAAGTAATACGTGCGGCGGCGCGACGCGGTGTGATGTAACGCAATGTATCGTACGTTTACCGCTAATCTGCTAAACTATTCTATCCTAGCTAGGCACTCCGCTCGAAGCGGAGTTTCGCTAAACAGCGCGCCGATGAAACCGCGAACTTCGTTCGCGGTAAAACCGACTTTCTGTAACGATCCGCGCTCCCAGCTCGTCGCGATGTCGCGAAGAGGCGCGCTGAGCATGACGCCGAGCTCTCGAACTTTTTGCCATTCCGGGCCGACGGCTCTTAAGAGCGCGCGAATCGCGTCTTCGTCACCCTTCTTGCCCACCAACCCTTCGCTCGCGAATGCGACGCCGATAATCTCCGTCAGCGCCTCCGATTCCTCCACCGAGATGTCCTCCATGGAGAGGATTTCGAGCGTCACGCGTCTCGCGTAGTGCAGCGCCAACTCGGCCGCGTCTTGCGTTCCGATGGGATCGGGCAAGACGTACATGCTCGTCGTACCGACGCGATGGATCACGTGTCGCGCGCGCGCGATAGATTTGACGATGTCTTCCTTCACCTGAACTTCAGCCGAGCGTAAAAACCCAGACGCGACGTCGAGCGCGGCGTGCAATTCGCGCAGCGCTCGATTATTGGCCTCCGCGCGCGTGACGTCTCCCAACGCTCGCAAAGGCTCGACGGGCCAAAGGAGCGCAGGTGTACGACCGATCTGTCGCTCTAACGCCACGCCTCGCGCGAACACGCTCGCGCTGAAGCGATTCGCCAGATGGTGACAATCGTTGTAAAACACGAGCGAAGCGGCGTGAATCGTCTTCAATTGTTCTCCTCGCGCGGCGATGACGCAGGCGCGAAACAAATCTAGACAATCCGCCGCGGCGGCGGCTAAGCTCGCTGACGCACGGTGGGCGTGCGGATCGAGCTCGGTCGCCGATCGAAGCACGTCGTCGACGTGCGCGGCGAGTAAATCCGTCGCCTTGCTCACGGTGCGGGGCGCGCCGTCGAGAAGATTGTTTGCACCTTTCGACGTCTCAGTTTCCTCGCCCGTCCCACGGCCGACGCCACGCGTTTTCGCATCACCCAAAGTTCGAACGATGGTCTGATCGTTATTCAACGCGAGCTCGCGCGCCCGCGCGAGCACCGCCGCGCGACGCGTCTCCGCCTCGCGCATCTCCGTCGCGAGCGCCTCGGCTTCGAGCGGTCCCAAAGCGCCGCCCGCGTACGACGCGGCGCCGTCCGACGGCGGAGGCACGAATCCGCAATTCGAAGCCACGACTTCGACCGCGCACGTTCGATCGATCGCACGCTCGCTCGGTCGCTCGCTCAACCAAGCGTTCACGCACGTCTTCGCGATTTCTCCCCACGCCTCGACGCCGACCGCTTTCGCGACGTCGTCGCTCGGCAACTTACTTCTGATCCATCTCAACGCCGTCTCGAGCGAAGCTTGCGCGCTGTCGTCGTCCACGCTTTTCGTCGTCGTGGTTTCGTACCGCAGCGAATCGCCGCCGTCTTCTTCGACGACTTTGACGACGCTCTTCGCCCCCGCGCGAATCATCGGCGCTAAAAACTCATCCACCAGCGCCTTGGCCACGATCGACGTCCTCAGACGCGTCTCATCCGCGCTTATCTCCGCCAAATGCTCGCACGCGCGCCTCAACCGCGCGGCGTCGATGGAAACCCGCGCCGCCGCCGCGAAGACGACGCTCGCTCTCAACTCTTCGTCCACGACGTTTCGAAACCGCTCGACGACGCGCTCGCACGTCGCTCGCGCCTCGTCGTCCACGCCGCCATCGTCCTCGCTCTCCGCGTCGCCCTCGCTCGCCGCCTCGTCGCCGCGCAGGATCCCGATCGCCCCTCTCGCCGCCCTCGCCGCGTCGCCGAGACTCGTCGTCCCGAGCGCGTCCTCCGCGTCCCTCTCCCGCGCGTTCGCCCCCTCCCTCTCCCGCGCCGTCCTCCGCGCGCGCCTCGCGCGCCCTCGCGCCGCCACCGCGTCCTCCCACGCCCTCGCGCTCGACGCGCACGCCTCGATCGCCTCGCGCGCGTCCTCGCTCGCGCCGCCGTCGCGCGCGTCCCGCGCGAGCGCGTCGAGCGCGTCGCGCGCGTCCCGCGCCGCGTCCCGGTCGCCCGCGCGCGCCGCGCGCGCCGCGATCGACGCGAGCGCGCGCGCGACGATCGCGTTCGCCTCCGCGCGCGCCTCGAGCGCGACGTCCTCGAGCGCGCGCGCGACGTCCTCGAGCGGTCGATTCGATTCGGATTCGGATTCGGATTCGCGCGCGTCGTCGCCATCGGCGCGCACGTCGACGTCGCGCGCGCGTCGCGCGCGCGCGGCGTCGTCCAGCGTCGGCATTCGGGACTCGCGACGCGCGTCCGCGCGCGCGGTTCGCGAACCGCGCGCGTCGACGGATGCGCGCGCGCGCGATTTCGCGGACGATCGGGTGTGCGCTCCAGTGATGCAAAATGTAACTAAGGCAGAGGGTCAGAGATCATTTTGACGGGGCCTGCCGCGACCGTACGTCGGTGAGACCACGTCAGCGTACGACCCGAGCGCGTCGCCGCGAGCCTCGCCCCGAACGCCGTACCGTTCGAAGTTGTGTCGGATAACCTCTTGGATGAATACGTCAGCCGTGGCTGGTACCAAAGCGCGCGGCGCGCGCGCTTTGTTACGGGTGCGCACGGACAATCGGATATGCGCTCCAGTAATATAAAATAAACACAATCCATAAACCGAATGAGATATAAAACCATCTGATGTACGCGTCACGCCGCCCCCGCGCGGGACAAAAAAATCCGCGACGCCCGTATCCGATACGGCGACGCGCGGGCGCGACGTCGCCACGTCAGCGTTTGCGCGCGTCGGCGCGCGACGCGACGCGACGGCCGCGCACGCCGACGCGACGGCGATCGGCGACGCCCGACGACGCGCGCGCGACGCGCCGACGCGTCGACGACGCCGCGACGCGCCGCGCGCGCCGACGCGCCGATCGACGACGGCGGGAAAAACGGATAACGACGCGACGGGGACGCGCGAAAAAGCGACGCGCGAAAGAGCGACGCGACGATGGAGGCGCGCGCGCGCGCGTCGAGCGCGCGCGACGACGCGCGGGGCGCGGACGGGGTGCCGAGGAACGAATCGTACTACGCGAGCGAGTACAACGCGCCGGAACAACGCGAGGGCGCGGCGGTGGGGCGCGGCGCGAGCGCGCGCGCGAAGTGGGGTTTGCGCGGCTTCGTGCCGCCGGCGCACCTGCGCGTGGACGGGTACGCGTACGACGCGGCGGAGGACAGCGCGAGCGGGTGCGCGCGAAGGATGATGTTCGTGGCGCCGAGGACGATCGAGGAGCACGAGGTGATGTTCGTGAACGACGGGGAGGCGGACGAGCGCGAGCACGGCGTCGCGGTGACGAGCGAGGACGCGCTCGCGCGGCGCGTGACGGGGAACATGAGCAGTCGGCCGAGTTGGACGGCGATGCACGCGTTCGGGGACATCGCGGTGTGAGCGCGCGATGCGTTCGTGGGGCGAGCGCGCGCGTTTAGTGAGCTTTTTTGGCTTCATTCTTTGCACCGGAGGCGTCGCGTCGACGCGCCCTGGGGGTGCCCTTCTATTATTCTTCTATTATTCTTCTGTAAGATGTACACCGACGATTTTCGAGATTTCCGCGTCCCATCGCGGCGATCGAAGGCGCAAAAAAATCAAATAATTCATTCCCACACCACGGTGAGCTGTCCGCACCGCGGTGGGTCCGGCACGGCGTCTCTCGCCGCCGCGGCGAATTTCTTTTGCATGGCGGCGAGCGCGTCGGCGGCGCGAACGAACGCGCCGCCCGATTTCTTTCCCTTGTTCGCCGTCGCGCCGTCCCCGCCGAACAACACGCGCTCTGTGGCCATGTACGCCTGAAATTCGTTCACCACGACCTCGCGCACGGACACGTCGTAACGAAGCTCGCGAAGAAAGTCGACCCAAATCGCGCGCTCCTCGTCCCCGAGCGCGTCGCCGCGATAAAATTCGTAGCACCAACGCGCATAATTTTCCCTGGCGTACCACAGCCCGTGCATGGCTTCGTGCAAAAGCGCATCCTGGACCTCGCGCGCGTCCCCGCTCGCGCACACGGCGATGACGCACGTCTCCGGAACGACGTTTTCCTCGTCGCCGTCTTCGCCGTCTTCGCCCTCGCCGTCGCGTTCACACCACTCTCCGCGTCCCATCGCGCTTTCGCTCACCTCCACCGCGCCATCCTTATTTCTTCGCAGCGCTCCGCACCGCACCAACGCCTCGACGACCGCTTCTTCGTCCTCCCAGCACCCGCCCTCGCGCCGCGCCGCCGCGTAAAACGCGCACACCTCCCGCGCGCGCGCGTTGTGTCCGCTGTAATTCGCCACCCCGCCCCTCGCGCCGCTCGGCAGCGCGCCCGCGACTTTACCGCGCCACTCCGGGTCCTCGACGAACATCGACAGTCGTCCCAGCGCCCGTCGCTGCGTCGCGGCGTCGCGAAACGTCAGCAGGAGCACTTTTTCATTCTCCAACCACCGCGCGACGCGCACGGCGTCTCGCGACGCGCTCGCGCCCGCGCGCGACGCGTCGCGCGCGCGCGAGGGCGTCAGCGACGCGACGTAGGCGTCGAGATCGATCTCGGGCGCGTCGACGCCTCGAAACCGGCCCATGGGCGCGCCGTCACAGTCTGCCGCAAATTTCCTCGCGCGTCTCGTCGACGCGCGCGACGCTTCCGCCGCGTCGACGGGCGACGCGAACGCTCGAACATGTCTCTCGCGTCGCGCGCGACGCGCGCGCGCGCGAGCGCGCCCGGGGACGGCGCGCGCGGCGCGCGAAGATTCGCGACGCGTTCCAGGGTATGTTTTCCGACGCGGCGACGCGGCGCCGAGCGCGCGCGCGCGGGATCGACGCCGCGCGGCGCGCGACGACGTCGGCGCGATGCGCCGCGCGCGCGGGTCGCGCGCGACGACGGCGCGCGCGCGCGCGCGGGCGTCGGACTAGGTTTTGAACGCGGCGAGGCGCCGACGCGGCGACGCGGCGAGGCGCCGGAGACGCGAACGGAGACGGCGCGCCGTCGACGGAGAGCGCGAGACTGACGAGCGAAGTCGCGATCGCAGACTTCGACCGCGCATCGCGCGCGCGCGATCGCGCTGAGCTCGGAACAGGAGAGCGAGAATCAAACGCGCGTCAAGGTGCTGTCGGAGGCGTTGCCGTATTTGCAACGCTTCGCGGGGCAAACCGTGGTGGTCAAGTACGGCGGCGCGGCGATGAAGTCCGAGGAACTGAAGGCGGCGGTGATTCGCGATGTGGTGCTGCTGTCGACGGTGGGCATTCGGCCGGTGCTCGTGCACGGGGGTGGACCAGAGATTAACGCGATGCTGAACAGGGTCGGCGTCGAGGCCAAGTTCTTAAACGGGCTGCGAGTCACCGACGCGCAGACGATGGAAATCGTCGAGCAGGTGCTCACGGGTAAGGTGAACAAGTCCATCGTGAGCTTGATTTCGTGCGCGGGCGGGAAAGCTGTGGGGATCTGCGGCAAGGATGGGAATTTATTGCGCGGCGTGGTGAAGAGCGAGGAGTTGGGTTTCGTCGGCGACGTGACGCAGGTGGACACGCGGTTGATTCGTGAACTCGTGAATGTGGGGTACATCCCCGTCGTCGCCACTGTCGCCATGGATGCGAACGGTCAGGCGCTTAACGTGAACGCGGATACCGCGGCTGGGGCAATCGCGGCCAAGCTCGGGGCGGAGAAGCTCATCTTGATGACGGACGTTCCGGGCGTGTGCACCGATAAGGATGATCCCAACACTTTGATTCGCGAGCTGACGATGAAGGAGACCGAAGAAGCCATCGCGAAGGGTGTGATTGCAGGAGGCATGATTCCCAAAGTCGAATGTTGCATGAACAGCATCACGAACGGCGTGAAGAGCGCGCACATCATCGACGGTCGCGCCAAGCACAGCCTACTCCTCGAAATTCTCACCGACACTGGCGTCGGCACCGTCATCACTTCCCCCGTCGTCGCCGTATAATATTTTGTAACGAAAATATTATCACAATACCGAACTAAGCTACAAGCTACAAGCTACGTGTCTAACGTCGAGCGCGAGGCGACTCTGGCGTCTTCATCGCTGCGCGGGACGAAGTCGGCGTTCGCGCGATTCGAATGAGTCACACTCGCATGCACGCCGTCTGAAGTTGTCCTCATCCAAGCGCGCTCGCTCTGTTTGGTCACGGCAGTTCGTACAGCAGTACACGGTATCGCCGCAGCGCTCGCACGCGATGAGGATGACGTGACACGACTTTCCGACGCACTTTGAAATTCGGCCGCTCGCGTCGCCGCAACCGTCGCACCAAGACGTCGGCGGTAATTCTTGACCGACTGGCGTCGAACCGCGCGCGTCGAAGACGTAATTCGAGCCCTTGAATAAATCGTCACGATCGTTTATTCCCGACTTGGCGTAACCCACGATGCCGCCGGCTAGTTTACGAACCGTCCTCGGCCGCGAGCCCTCGGGTAGCCGCGTCGTCAAATACGTCGCCACCTTTTCGCATCGCACTCCGCCTGTGCAAAAAATATATAGATCCTTATCCTTGATCTCCTCGAGCACGCCATCGCGTGCCAGCCACTCCTTGAACTGCGAAAACCGGCGAATGGGTGCCAAGCGACTTCCCGCGAAATGGCCCAAGCGGCTCTCGTAGAAATTCCGGACATCCAATAAAGTCGACTTCGTCGCATCTCGCGACCGAACTTCCGCCGCCCATTCCTCAGGCGTCAAACTCTGCACGCATCCTCCATCCACAGGGGCCAATTCGACTTCACCGAACGGACACAATTCGTCGACGACGCGCACGCTCAGCGTCTCGAAACAGTGCGCGCACCCCGGTTCGAGCTTATAATCTACCCCATCCAGCGCCAGCTCGAGATCTGGCTCGCGCTCTAGAAACGACAAAAATACCTTCATCGTCGTCGCATCGCTCGCAGCCGCAGTGGCGTTGATTCCCTCGCGCGCGAGACGGATTTTACCAGTCACTTCGGACAAAGTCGACGCGAAATCGAGAATGCGACGCGCGACTGACGCCGGATCGCGAACAGGACTGTACGAATAAAATAAAGCCACCACACCGCATCCACCGCAATCGCATCGCAAGCGAAAAGCGTCTGATTGGCCTCGAGGAGTCCGCCTTTTGTTGAGCATCACCGCTCGACACTGAAGTCGGGACACGCCGGCGACGGCGGCTTGCGCGTCGATTCATTCGTTTTACAATTCTTCTACGTACGCCGCGGCGCCGAGTTCTAAGGGTTCGACCGCGACGGGAGCATTTGGATGATTGTCGGATTCGTGCATCGCGCGAGCGGCGGCGATGCGTCTAGCGGTGGGATCTTGGAAAACCTCGCCGTCTTGGAATTCCTCGCGAAGCGCGGCTCTGGTCCAGATCGCGCCGAGGAGGAGACGCCAGTGCAGGCAGGCTTCTTTGTATACCTTGGCTTCGAGCGCGATTCGGCGCGTTTCTTCAGCCTCTTCGTGTTTCTGGAGTAAGTCGTCTTTGAATTCTTCGCAGACGACGATACCGTTGAAGATGGGCAGCGTCTTGCCGCCGGCTTTGTACTCGAAACCGACGAGCGCGGGAGCATAGTCAATGCTCATCGATTTGGCTGTTTTCGCGATTCGCGGCAAGTTCACGTGCACGGTTCCCGGTGGCGGTAATGCATTACCGTATAAATCGACGTTTCCGCGATCGTTCTTCGGCACAAGACCGCCCACGGCGGCTGGAGGCATCCAAGGTTCGGTTTGCCATTCGCCGTAGAGCGCGATGTCGCCGGGAATTCTCTGCGGATCGTCTGGGCAATCGTCGCGCTCGGACATCGAAACGCGCCATTCTTCTGAGTCTAAGCGTTCTTTTGATCCTTCCGCTTGTGTCATGAACCAGCCTTCGCGCGCGCGCGTGAGAGCCTTGACGCGCGCCTGAGACGCTCTGCTGTGAATCTTGCGCACGGGCGAGTTCACCAACGTGTCGATGACGCGTCTTCTGCACTCGCTCTTCCAGCGCTCGGCGCTCTTTAACTCCTTCACACACGATCTCGGAAATACCGGTTCGCCGGCGATGAGACCTTTCACGGGATGTCGAGGGTGAATGCACTGCGATCGCGACAAAAAGCGCTCGACGACCCAGAGCGGATGATTTTTAATCTCCGTCATCGTCCCGGGCACGCGCTCTTTCGAGCTTCTCATGTCCATCTCGAATAACTCTGCGGCATCAGCCGTTTCTACGACTTTCCGCAGTTCGGGTGAGGCATCGCGCGCGATCGCGTCGCGATGGATTCTTTCGACGTGCTCTGTGATTTTCTCCCACCACTTCCAATCTGGCGTGCGGTGGTGCAACGCCTGTGAAAACGCCGCGGAGTACTTGCGTGTGACGTCGCGCGCGCCCGAATCGGCGTAAAAGGCCACGACGTACGGCATAGATGACGTCGCATCCGCAGTCGTACCACGTTTGCGATTACCAAAAATAATCTCTGGAGCGTCCACTGATGCTCGCGTCGTCGGCACAACGCTCACCCAGCGAGCGTTTCCTTTGTCACTTGATTCCGCATCGTGTCGCGCGCACAACACCTCGCACCAGTGCCGGACAAATCCTTCGCGACGTCGCACAGTCTCTAACAGTAGCGGCTTGGACGTATGCAGCACGCCCATGGATTCGAGTTTCGCTGCGCTCGCGCGAACCGGCACTGGCTCGAGCGACGACACTACGCGACACATCAACCCCAAACCTTGACACAACGCCGCAAACAGCGCCGCACACTCTTCTTCACTTATTTCAGTGCGACCTCGAAGCGCCCAAAGCGACGCAAGTCTCGCGGCGATACCACACGCGCCGCCTGTCGCGCCGGCGCTCGCGCGATGCATCGCCACTCGAAAAGCCAAGCGCCGCCATCGAGCGTCCTTCACCGTCTTTTTCGCGCCTACAACGTCATCGCCATCGATCGCGATCGGCGGTGCCGTCGCATCGGCGAACCAATCTACTAATCTCGTCAGCGCACTCACCTCAACCGTCGCCGTCGTAGTCGCGCACGCGTCCACCAATCGCCGAGGCGCGCACGAAGTCACGAGCGCTCGCAAAATCTCGCTCGACGCCGCCGCTCGCACCAACCTTCCGCGCGCCACTAAGCACATCACGTGCGCGTGATGCGTCTCCAACAGATTCCTCCGCTCGTCATCGCTCAATCGACGAGATTTCTTTTTCTTCTTCGTCGTCGACGCGTCGCCGCCGCCGCTCGCTCGCCCCGCGTTTTCCGACGCATCCTCCAACCCCACGCGCTCCTCCGGTTCAACGTCCGGGACGTACGCTCCGTAGTCACGCTCATCATCGACGTCATCCCACTCCTCTTCGCTGCTCTCGGCGTTCGTCTTCGCGTCGACGCCGCACGCGCCGACGTCGTCGTCCGTCGCCGCCGTCGACCCATCGCCGCGCGCGAACGGCAGCGCCACGCCGAGCTGCGCCGCGATGGACGCCGCGGACCGTCCAGGGATCGTTTGCCGCGCCTCCGCGTCGTCGTCGACGCGCGCGCGCGCCGACGTCGTCGCGTTTCCTTCCGCCAGCTGTGCTCTGTCATCATCTCTTCGTCGACGCTTCTCGCGCTTCTCCAGCGTCGCCTCGACCGCGCGCTTGGACGACGATCGCAGCGACGTCGCGTCGGCGCGCCGCGCCGCGTCCGCGTCTCGCATGGCGTCGAGGCTCACGGCGACATGGAGCGTCACACAGTGCCGCATCGCGCGCGCGCGCGACCGAAGAGAGAGACGCGGCGCGCGACGCGCGCGACGCGCGCGACGCGCGTGAGATATTTTTCTGCGCGCGCGCAGCGCTCGCGCGCGTCGTCCTCGCCCGCGCGCGCGCGGGAAGGCTCGGATTGGAGACTCTCGTCGGTTCGCGTCGCCGAAGTCGCGACGGCGAGCGAGCGGCGAGGTCGATCGAACGGTTTTCAGCGCGCCGCGACGCGCGCGAGGTCGCGAAGATGCCTCGAGATGATCGAGATTTGAATTCGTCGCGCGCGAACCGCGCGTCGCGCGCGCGCGAGGAGGCGGTCGTGAAACGTTGGAAGTCGCCGGTTCGCGCGCCGCCGCGTCGCGCGGCGGAGGCGCTTCGCGCGCTGCGATCGGTCCCGTTTCGCCCGCTCGGCGCGATGTCGTTTTGCGATAAGGTTTTCTCGTGCGCGTGGCTCGGGGATGATCTGGCGTTGATCGGGACGAAGGATAATCGGTTGTTTGAGCTGGAGATCGATCGACGAGGGCGTCGAGACGTGTGGCGAGAGATCGAACTCGGAAGGGAAGACCAGTACACGAGGAACCGGGCGATGGAGGTCGCCGCGCGGTGGGCGAGCCTATATGCGCCGCAGGCGTTGCGAGCGATCAACTTTTCTCCGCCGATTTTGGCCTCGGGTCCCGACGGGCACGGCGCCGTTCGCGCCGCCGCTTCGAGACGGGGAGGCGCGCACGCCGCGGCGGTGAGCTCGACTCGAGAGCACATCGTGTGCAGCGGCGGTCCATCACACAACATCGTAGGATTTCATCGAGACGAGGAGACGGAATGTCTCGTGCCTAGAGTGGCATTTTCTGGGCACAACGACGTCGTGTTCGACGTTGACTTCATTTCACGAGACGCGATGGCGTCGGCGTCGCGCGACTGCACGGTGAAAGTCTGGCAGCTTCCTCAGACTCCGAGCTACGACGAGATACGAATCACTCCAAGTGGTTCGGTGCACCCTATTGGAGAGTGCACGCAGAACGAACGCGTGCGTGGCGTCAAGGTTGTTGATCGATGTCCCGCTCGTCAGCTTGCGACCTGCACGTCGAGCGGACACGTGCTTCAGCTCGACGCAGAGACGCTTTCACTCGTGCATAGTGGGTATCAATGTCGAGGATATCTCGAAACTTGCTGCCTCGCCACCGATGGCCAAATCGTCGCCGTAGGATCTCGCACGCACATTGGTTTCGTGGACTTTCGATCAAAGAGTTTGTACGCATCGGTCGCGCTGCCGTACGGCGATACCAACAGCGCGCGCAGTCTTAGTTTCCACGAGGGCGGCAATCTACTCACAATTGGCGGCGGTCGAGGATTGCTTTCGTTTTACGACGTACGTATGCAAAAATATCTCGTCGATAAA
>Ga0222715_10004192_pt1 | contig 12612 bp, 10 predicted proteins | sample C33_9DmetaG_FD_165056 | JGI IMG/M metagenome (GOLD analysis project Ga0222715, IMG submission 165056) | Estuarine water microbial communities from San Francisco Bay, California, United States - C33_9D | ecosystem: Environmental > Aquatic > Marine > Unclassified | place: USA: California...
GCTGATGCAGATTTGTTTGATGAGTACTTCAAGCACCCGACGGCTATTTCTGCCGTCAATGGCGTCACCACGACACAAGTTCACATTGCTGGTTTTACGCATCCCGTGCGGGAATACTTTTTAGAAGACGTGTACGAAATGACCGGGCATAGCGTCGGTAAAACTGGACCATACGCGAAACGAAAACAAATTAAGCGCGTCAAGTCGAACGCTGATGTTGAAGCCGCGTTGGCTGAAAAAGCGGCTCAGCGCAAAGCGGAACGCGTTGCGCTGGGCTTGGAGCAAAATGAAGACGACGAAGACGAAGACGACGTAGACGTGGAAGACGAAGTGCCAGATGATTGGGACCTGGTTGATGAAAATAGCACATACGAAGTCAAAAAGGTGCCTGAAAAGGTTGTCGATGCAGATTTTGTGCAGGTGAAGACTGCTATGCAGCTTGAAGAAGAACGTCGTCGTGCGGATTTACTCGCCGAGGCGGCTCGAGCGATGAATGGGTACTCGATGCAAACGCAACGGAGCATCCAAAACGTCGACGAAACAATCTTAAATTACGACGCAATCGAGCAACTGATTAGTTCCATCATACGAACCGAGCTCGTAGATGGCCCGAACGCGCTCGTGCCACCGCCGATTGCGGGAACAAAACCCAAAGAAGTCAGTCTTGGGGCTATTCTCGTCTTTATGCCAGGGCAATTTGAAATCACGAAGCTGATTCGTAAGCTCGAGCAATCTCGACTCCTCGAAGAGGAAGAAGTCGGTGCGCTTCGAATCTTACCACTGTACGGTTCTTTATCGTCCAAGGATCAGCGCCGCATTTTCGAAAAGCCACCTGAGGGAGTTCGCAAAATTGTAGTCGCGACAAACATCGCCGAAACATCCGTCACCATCGACGACGTGCGTTACGTCATCGACACTGGACGCGCAAAGGAAATGCAATACGATAGTTTGCGAGGCTTATCAGTCTTGGCGGATACGTGGGTGTCTCAAGCTGCCGCGAAACAGCGTCGCGGTCGGTCAGGTCGTACCGCTCCGGGTGCGCGATTCGCTATGTTTTCGCGAGCGCAATTCGCAAACATGTCCCCGCAGCAGCCACCGGAAATGCTCAGAACGCCGTTGCAGCATCTCTGCTTGAATATAAAAGCCATGAGCGATGAACCAGTGGCGCAGACGCTCGGTGCTGCTCTCACGCCGCCGGATACGCAAGCTGTGCACGCCGCGCTCGAAGAACTTCGCGCCCTTCGCGCGTTTGACGCCGATGAAAACCTCACGCCGTTGGGACAGCACTTGGCGCAAATGCCCGTCGACGCTCGAGTGGGGAAGATGCTACTATTCGGTGCCCTGCTTGGATGCCTCGATCCGATCCTTACCATTGCAGGTTCGATGAGCGGTCGTCCGCTGTTTTATTCCCCAAAAGACAACAGAGAAGCCGCTGAGCGAGCAAAGCAGAGTTTGTCGTCGAGCAAAAGTGACCACTTGACCATGGTGGCCGCGTACAAGGGGTGGGCGAAAGCCAAATCGCAAGGCAAACCATTCGAACGGCGATTCTGCGAGGAGTATTTCCTCTCTCAGCAGGCGCTCGAAGCTGTGCAAGCGAGTCGAGTAGATTACGCATCAATCCTCGCCGATCTCGGATTTGTTCGTCGCGAATACATTAATAATATGCGACGGTACGGCGCGGGTGGCACTGAAGCGGACTCGAACGCCGAAGTCAAACGAGTCATCAAAGCAGCGCTCGTGGCTGGTTTCTACCCGCATGTGCTGCGTGTGAAGCACCCAGAAACCAAGTATACGCAGACGACGTCAGGAGCCATCGCAAAAGCTGCGAATAGTCGTGAGTTGAAGTATTACTCGAAGGACATCGGTCGCGTGTTTTTACATCCCGCGTCGGTGAATTTCCACTGCGGGAAATACGAAAGTCGTTGGTTGGTGTACAGCGAACGCGTGGAAACCGCCAAGGTATATATTCGTGATAATACCATGGTCGGCGCTTACGCGCTGTTACTCTTTGGTGGGGATATCTCCGTGGCGCACGACAAGGGTATCGTCCGCGTCGACGACTGGGCCACGTTCCAAGCGCCGGCGCGCATTGGCGTGCTGATCAAGGAGCTTCGGGCGCGCGTCGACCAACTCTTATTGGACAGAATTAATCATCCGAGCGCGGCACTCGCGTCCACGCCTGTCGTGCGCGCACTTCTTGAATTACTCGCCAGTGAAGGGCATTAATAGACGCCGTTAATGATTTGCTACAAACAATAACACTGATTTGGTATTTCAAAAACTAAAAATGTAGCTCTAACGCTGTCTTCATCGTACACGCAACTATTCTTCATCATTTCATATGTCTCACGACGCCGCCACTTCAACCGTTCCCGTCGCTTCGGAAATTTCCGTCGTCAACGTTGTCTTCGCGGCAACGCTCGCACCGTTTTGTACATTCACGACGGACTGATTTTTATCATCAGTCTCCATCGCGTCTTGCTCCTCCTTGACAAGCATGGCGTCACCATGCTTGATCGCCAATGCCCCATTTTCGCTCTGCTGCTGCTGCTGCTGCTGCTGCTGCTGCTGTTGTTGTTGTTGTTGTTGTTGTTGTTGCTGCTGTGGTCCTTCGCCCACCGCCGCCTGTTGCATCATCTCCATCACCGCTTGCGGAGGCACGCCAGCCATCATCATCGCCGCTATCGGATTATGTGGATCCAAGAATGGCGGTGGAAAGAACCCAGGCTGATGACCGATGTCACTACCGCCACCGCTTTGGTGTTGTGCCATCGCTGGGATCCCAGGCGGCGGAAACATAAACGGCGGCATCCCACCCGGCACCGCCCCTGGAAACCCTCCGGGAAAGGCGAATTGCGCCTGTTGCATCATAAACGCCATAAACTGGTTCATTTGCGCATGCGCACTGATAGGTAGCGCGCCATCACCACCATTTTGCACCGGGGCGCCGCCACCAAACTGTCCCGCTGCCGCCGCCGCCGCCGCCGCTTGCGAAGACATCATCGCCGCGAGCGCGTGCGGGTGCATCATCGGCGGAAACGCGCCCATCGGAGGGAATTGCCCGACGCCCGACGTGCCCAAGCCTTCGGTCGCACCTCGCGCATCACCATCACCACCGCCACTACCACCACCACCGCCTGCAGCGGCGGCAGCGGCGGCAAAGTACGCCGCCGCCGGATTCACCGCGTTTGCAAAGTGCTGCTGCGAATCTTGCTGGAGCATCATCGCGCGCAGCGACTCTTGCTGGGTAAAATCGATAAAGTGCGCGATGTACACGTGCATGGCACAATTCTGAAACGGTTTACGCGCGGGCACATGCATGCTAAACGGGTCTACTAATCGCGCGGCGGCGCCGTGCGGGTTCGGGGGCCAGCCCGGGGGAAACCCGACGCCAAAAGGCGGCGGAGCGTATCCGCCACCCGCGTGCGCGCTCGCCAATTTCGCGCTTTTCGCCGCCGCCGTTGCATTCGAACCACCGTTTTTAGTCCCTCCAGTCATCGTTGTCTTACTCGAGCGTTTCGACGACGAACGCTTCCCTTTCTCTTCCTCGCGGTCGACATCCGCGGCGAGCGTCGCCAAATCAAACAACGCGTCGGCGACTTCGTATTCGTTGTCGCGTCCGCGACTCGACTTATTGGACGTCGCACGCGGTTTCGCGCGCGGTGCGGGCTTTGAAACCTAATAATTCACGAATCATGACACAAAAACACGCGCAGTCAGTACGCATGGCGAGCACACACGCGCGATACAAAACGAAACAGCAAACGCAGCCGTCGGGCGTAAAAATCTGTGCGCGAGATTTTTTCCTCCGCGCCGCTCCGTTCGGACATCCGCGTCGAGTTCAATCCCTCATCAGCCTCGACGACGGCGCGTACGCGCGTGTGATGCATGCATCAATCACGACGCACGCGAACGCATACAGACACAGATCCAAACGCGTGCGCGATTACGCGCGCGCCCTCACTCGGGGCTTAAAAATCTCAAAAGCGCGCGCACCTTGACCTTGGTCCCGTCTCGCGCGCCGCTCGCGCCTCCACGCCCCGTTCGCCCGCTCGCCTTGGGTTCATCAGCGCTCCCAGCGTGTTCATTCCCAACTGTTGGTTTCTGCTCACTCACGGGCGATGCGCCCGGAACGCTCACGCGCGTTGCTGGCGCGCGTCGCGTCGCTGCGTCGGGGTACGCGCGCGTCCGTCGTCAGTCAGTCAGTCGGCGCGGTCAAACGCGCGCGTACGTCGCTCGCGAATCCATCGCGTCGCGCGCGCGGCAATCACGCCATGCATCCATCCATCCATCCATCCATCCATCCATCCGTGCGTACACGCGTGCGTGAAAACGACGACGACGCAGACATACAAGACGCGCGCGGATAACCGCCCGCGCGTCCAGTCGTCGTCCTCGCTCTGGGTCGCGCGCGGCGCTCGACGCCCACCCGAGGACGACCGCCGCGCGACCCCCACGCGCGACGCGCGCGCGCGCGCACACACATAAACATCACGCACGCACACACCGCGACGCACGCGCGCCGCACATCGCGCGCGAGACGAACGAACACACACGCAACACGCATCGCATCGCATCGCATCGCATCGCATCGCATCGCGATCGACGCCGCGTACCCGTTCTCGCCTTTCTCGGCACCGCCACGCCCGCACCGACGACGCCCGGCGACGACGCATTCGACGCAAACACACGCGCGTCATTCGCACCCTGCGGCGCGCCCTGCGTCGACGATCGCTGCGCGCGCGAGGGCGTCGCGAGCGGCGCCGCGCCCGCGGCGCTGCTGACGGCGCGCGCCAGCGGTCGCGCATCGGACGTCGTCGTCGTCGTCGCATTCGCGACGCGCGGCGACGCGCGCGACGGACGACTCCGCGTCTGCGAACGCGTGAAGATACAGAAAAAAAAAGCGCGGCGTCAGTCCAGCGCGACGACGGACGCGTGCGCGCGCGTCACCGCGCGCGCGCGCCGGATCCCGCCCACGCGTGGCTGCGCGCGACCGCGCGCGGGTGCCCCGCGCGCGCGCGAAGCCGTGCGTGCGCGCGCAGACGCGGCGATGCATAAAATAAACGTACCTTTGAAGGCGCCATGGCGACCACCGACGCGTGCGCGTCGACCGGCGCGCGCGCCGAGGCCGAGGCGTCGCACGCTTCGTGCAATGCGCGCGCGCGCGCGTCCGCGACGCCACCGGGCCGACGCGGTGCTCGCACACGCGGGTGTTTTCGCGGTCTGGGGTGTGTGTCCGACCGACCGATGTTTTGCCTCCATCGACCAATCCTCACCAGGCAGACCGGACCCCCACGCGATCGGGGGGCGAATCGCCGTACTCGACGTCTCGCGAACGCCGTGTGCGCGTGTGCGCCGCGCGCATAACATAAAACGTCAGTGCGACGCCGAATGTCCGAACGCGGGCGGCGAGATTCTGCGCTGCCGCTGCTGTCGCGCGCGCGGCAGACGACGACGACGACGACGACGACGAGGCGAACGCCTCCGCATAGACGGATATAGACGAGGCGTGGTCTTCGTGTTCGCGTACATACGTACCACATCGTCAAAACGTCGCACGAGCGCGGTGACACGAGCGTTCGCATTCGTTCAATCCGATTCGCATCGCGTAGGTTTACAGCGCGACGCGCTCGAGAGGTGATCGTCGCGTCGACGACGACGGAGGGAGGATGGAGGACGACGCCGAGCGGGATGATTTCACCACTGGTCCGTTGAGCGTGCTCACGGCGAGCGTGAAGGCGAACACGCAGGTGTTGATTAATTGTCGAAATAATCGAAAGTTGCTCGCGCGCGTCAAGGCGTTTGACAGGCACTGCAACATGGTTTTGGAAAACGTCAAGGAGATTTGGACCGAGGTTCCGAAGACTGGGAAGGGGAGCGTGAAGGCGAAGGCGGTGCATAAGGATAGGTTTATATCGAAGATGTTCTTACGAGGGGATTCGGTGATTTTAGTGCTGCGAAACCCAAAGTGAGGGTGTTATAATAGGGGGACGGAGACGCGCGAGGTGGCGCTCGGCGGAGGCGGCGGCGCGCGATGTAATGACACAATTTTAAACGATAAAAGAATAACACGAGGGTGAGAGTTTACGTTTTACGTTGCTATCACTATACGTTTTTATAGTAATACTAGTGGTACTATTCGTCGTCGTCTGTGCGTTGTCGAGAAAGCATCGCGTGCATAAAGTGCGGACACAACGAAATGAGCGGCGGGAGCTCGTGCGAGGGCGCGTCAAACAATTCTCCCCACGGCGCTTTACCTACGCCTCCGAACTTTCCACCGATCACGCGATCGCGAGCGGGGATGTCGTCCGTATCGTCGTCGTCTTTGCTGACGTCCAACGCCTCGACGCGTTTGCGAGCGTCCGCCAAGTACTCGGCGAGCTTTGGGTTTGGCGGCGCGCCCGCGAGCACGACGCCACCCGTGAAATACTTGGTCACCGCGGGTGCCGCTGCGTCTACGTCCATGTCATCGCGCATGCGCGCTTCGCGATTGGTTTCTACGCCGATGCGAATGAATTGTCTATCGCGGGTGACGACGACCATGGCTGCAGACGCTGCCGACGTCGACGCCTCGAGCGCGCGGTTACCAGGCGGGAACAGCACCGCGCTCGGAGCGCCATCGGCACACGCGTACACACCGTCGGGCGTAGCATCGCCACCGACGAAACGTACGATGAAACATTTCTTCTTCTTGCCGTTGGAATTGTCATCATTCGAATCATCGTCGTCGTCATCGTACGCAAACGTCGCGGCGAGCGTCGGGAGCGTCGGATGCGCGTTCAAATCCACGCACGGCATCGCAAACACTCGCCACGGTTGCAGCGTTTGCAAGTTCCAAATCACCAACTGTTTCCCATCGCACGCGGCGAATAAAGGCTCGCCAGCAACGAATGCGACGGATTTTATCGCCGACGCGGGTTCGCCCAACGCCGAGGATTTGGGCGCGGCTAACGTCGCGAGCTTGGCGTTGCTCGCCGGATCCCACAACACAATTTCACTCGCCGCCGAGGCGACGATGGAGCCATCGGCGCTAAATGCACCGGCGGTGATAGCGTCGCCACTAGGGTGCGCAGCGCTCGAGCGACAGCGCCACCCAGCGTGTTCGCCGCCACGCGCCGCGCGACCGTTGGGGACCCAAATTTTAAATTCTCCATCAGAGCCGCCGGTGAACGCCATGGCGTCGTGAAGCGTATGCGCGCCGGGACGGACGCCAACGCACGTGATTAAACCGTTGTGAGGGATTTCACACTGTGCGACGCACGTGAACGCGCCTCCCGGTGCGCGAGCGATGTTTTCATCATCGTCGACGTCGTCATCGTCGTCGACGTCTTCGTCGATGCGTTCCCAAATTTTAAGCGTCTCTTCAATCGCGTGCGTCGCCTCGAGCGGCTGATCCGATCGCCGATCTACAGTGAGCAACACGCGTCCATCTCGCGAAAATGCGGCGTGTGCAACGTGCGATTCCATGGGTGAGTCCACTTCATCGCTCGTATTTACGTAGTTTCTCGGCGCCACGGCGAGGTCGGCGACGTGGTCGTCTCTCGCGTAGTCGTAAAACTGCAACGCGGCTCCCGCAGCGGAAAGCACAGCGAGATCTGCACGAGGGTCATATACCACGGCAGAGGTGTAAAGTTGACGTTCACCATCCAAAACTGCCGGTCTGACGCCCTGAATGGTGCCTTCGACGCTTAAAGACGCGACGTTGACCAACCGCACGGCGTTATCCGAGCCAAAGAGGGCGAGACGAGACGGGTCGTCGCGTTGCGACACAATGCTCTTCAAAGGCGCGCCTAGACGGGGTAAATACGTCTTCTTACCGTCTTGTAAGTTCCAAATCACCAAAACTGCCTCTTCGCCGCCCGAAAATAAATGCGCACCATCGCCTGAAAAGTGTAAACATCCGACGGCGCGAGAGTGCCAATGCGACGTCGTGGATGGCAGCGCGTCTCCGTTGACTTCAGTCTTCTCGCCTTGCGCCTCATTTTGTAAATTTTTTACCGCTCGAGCAAAACCATGAAACATGACGATGCGTCCTGTCGAATCCCCCACCGCAAGCGTCTCGTCATCGTGCGAAAATGCAAGCGCGGTGATATCCTTTGTTCGATGCATCTTCAACGCGCGCGACGCGTTCCCGCCTCGCTCCTTACCAACACCCCACACGTACACCGTCCGTCTCTCCACGCACGCCACATACGCCCCAGACGCACTACATGTCAACATGCACGGCGCGCTCATCTTTGCCAAATGCTCCACAATCTTCCCCTTCATTAAAGACACTCGATACACCCGGCCGCCGCCATCCTCGCGCGCCCTCGCGCTCACGAATACGCAATCCTTCCCACATTCCCCCCCAGGATACACCACATCTACAATCTCAAACGGAAATTCATACTTTCTCTGCATCTTCCCAGTCTCCACATCCCATACCGTCAGCGTCCCATCGCTCGAACCGCACACGACGATGGACCGCGCGTACGGACTCGCCGTCACCCGCCGCGCGTCTCGCGTCGCCAGCTCCCTCACCACGCGCCCTCGCGCCACGTCATACACCCTCAACGCATCGCGCGAATTCGTCACTAACAATCCACCATTCGATGCGTACGCGCCAGAGTGCGATCGCGACAGCGCACCGCCCGCGATGCGTCGAACGGCATCGCCGCCGGGCGCCGCATCGCCGCGCGCCGTCTCCCTTGTCGTCGTCGTCGTCGCGCTCGCCGCCGTCGGCGCGCGACCGCGGCTCGCGACCGCGGTGGCGAGCGCCTCCGGACCGTCGCGCGCGCGCGCGGGCGTCGGGCGAGGCATATCGTCGCGCAGTGGCGCGCGCGGGCGACCGCCGCCGCCGGCGAGCGCGACACTTGTATCCCGTGGACCGCCAACGTACCGCGGCTCGCCCGCCGAACGCGCGCGCGGCGCGAGACGACGACGCGCGGTCGCGGTCGCGGACGGAAGGCGAAGGCGTCTTCGTGCGTTCGGTGCGTTCGCGCGGCGCGATATACGACGTCGAGGGCGAAGGGCGACGACAAGGGAGGATGAGCGGCAAGCCCCCGGTGGCGCTGGTGCGGTTGGTGATCGCCGCGGGCGCGGCGAAACCGTCCCCGCCCGTTGGGCCGGCGCTCGGGCAGCACGGGGTGAATATTATGTCGTTTTGTAAGGATTTTAACGCGAAGACGGCGGAGCATAAGGCGAACGTGCCGGTGCCGGTGGAGATTGATGTGTACGCCGATAAGAGCTTTCAGTGGAGGATGAAGACGCCGCCGACGTCGTATTTCGTGGCGAAAGCGGCGGGTTTAGCGAAAGGGTCGGCGAAACCTGGGCATAGTGTTGTTGGGAGCATTAGTTTGAAGCATGCGTACGAGATTGCAAAGGTGAAGGCGACGGACGAGTCGATGGGGCACTTGAGCCTGGAGTCGATTACGAAGAGCGTCGTCGGCACCGCGCGGTCGATGGGGGTGGAGGTGACGAAATAGGAGACGCGTGACGCGTGACTTGTTGGATAAATATAGAGGTTTAATGTAGTAGAGCACAGAGTATCATTATTACGTACGTTGACAAGAGAATAAAACAGATTCTAGTCTAGGTGAGCGTATCTACGCGTCTATACGCCGACGCCTCGCGCGGCAACCTTTTCACGTTCCTTCTCCGCGGACGCGACGTGCGAGTAGTAAGTAATACCACCGATTGCGATCGAACCACCTAGGACATTATTGATGGTGATCGGAATCGAAAATATAAGCCAGCCAAAGAAGAAGATGAACACCGTCTTGACGTGCCCGATGACTTGGAACGAAAGCGCGCTAAAGGTACCAATACACATGTATTGAGAAATGTTCACCCAGATAGCGAGCAAGCACGAAGCAATCAAGAAAGTTGCCGATTCCGTGGACCAGTAATACTCAGTGATGAAGCTTCCAGTCAAGAGCTGATCCAAAAAGGGACCGATGGTTAACATCGCCGCCGCCATCAACGGCGCCGTGCGCCCCAATAAATCATTACTGGAGATGGCGTATTCACTCTGCAGTTTACTCACCAAAATTTGCTGCGCACTCGTGGCTAACACCCCGATTAAGGCCACGACAGTACCCCAGAAATTCATCGACGTCTCTTGCACCGTCGCGACGCCGACGCCAAACATGACGACGGCGATAGCTTGCGCCATCTTCGCCGACACCTTCCTCCCGAAAAACACCATCTCTAACAAGCAAACCGTAGGAATCTGTAATAACTTTGCCAATTGATAAAATCCAACGTGATTCAACATCAAAGACAAGTTCAGCGACACGATGCTCGTCATCGCCACGCCAACGAACGCGAGCAGCTTGGCCCGCGGCAACTCCTTCACCCCGTCCGCCGATTTCCCCACCACCGCCGCCTTCGCCGCCTGCGGCTTGAAGAACTTCACGCTCATCGTGCACAGAAAATGCAACCCGCACAGCGTCGTCGCGTACTGAAACGCATAGCCTTGGCTCCCCATGAGCTGCTTGTTCACCATCACGATCGCCACCGAGCTCACAAAGTTGGATAACCACTTCATGGCGTCGGCGGAGGACATCGGGGCCATCGCGCGCGGGGTGAAAATTCGATCGGTGTGCGTCGCGCGCGCTCGTCGATGGCACCGAGTCGCGCTCTGACGTCGCCGCGCGCGCGTTTCCGAAAAAATGCGCAGGGTTTAAGGTGCGGAACGTTCCGCAGCTCAAGCGTCACACCGCCGCCCGCGCCTCGCTCGCGATGATGCGCGCCGATTCGCTCGGGCCAGCGAGCCCGTCGTTAATCATTGGCGATGTCGCGTGCGCCACCGTGCGCGATGATCAATTCTCCGTCGTTCGACGCGCGGATTCCATTCCCGATGGATTTCTCGCCGGCAAGTTTGATTTTAAATCTCTCAGCGGCGGCGGCGGCAAAGGCGGCGACGTCATGGGTCGATCGACGTGCGGTGCATACTTTGTAAAAACATTGAACACCACCGACGGCGGGAGCTTGTTACGGGAAGAGTTTTTGAAGGAGTACGTCGCGCGCGCGACGTGCGGACAGAGCTTGTTGGCTAAGATTTTCGCCGTCGTCGACCATCCGACGCTCGGTCGATTCATCGTCATGGCGAACTGCGTAAATCCTAGAGTAAAGAGTTGGAGTCGTTTGTATGATTTGAAGGGCACGGCGGATGATAAAACTTTGGTGGAGGACGGCGCCGGGGTCGTTCCCGCGCACAAGCGTTTTTACCGCCTCGACTTGATGACGCGCGAATGTTTCGGATGCGTTCGAGACGTGCCTATCGAGCGGCAACGATATTTGCGAGGTAAACGAGAGGCGTATGATGCTCCTATTTACCTCACCAGTGCTCAACGCGAAGAAGTGCTGAGTGCGATTAAGAATGACACGGCACTGTTTGAAAAGCACCGGTTGATGGATTACTCGATGATTGTCGGCGTCCAACGCGTGGCGCCCGGGACGTTGGGCGACGCCATTAAACCGCACGATGGCGACGTGCACGGCAAGCCATACGTCGTGCATTACCAAGGCGAGACGTTGATTTTATACTTTGGCATCATCGACTTTTTACAACCGTGGAACAGCGGCAAAAAGGTGGCGCACGTCATCAAAAAGTGCTTCGCCCCGCGGCCCATCTCCACCGTCAACCCGACCAAATACAGCGCGCAGTTTAACGATTTCTTTGCGTACAAGCTCAAGGGTGTGGCGTTCGAGCACGACGACGAATCCGTGGCTGGGTTGAAGGAAGAAGTGAGCCGTCTGCGGCGATTATTAGGTCGCACGTCGTCGGGCGCGACGGTGACGGCGTCGTCCCCGGCCAAGCCCGAATCGCCGTCGCTGTTTGAACGCCTGCGGAGCACCGCGTCCGGGGTCACCGTCGCCGTGGAACAAGATTGATCGTATATATTCATTAATGCGCGCACGCGCGCGCGCACGCGCCTGCACGTTACGTAGCACCACCAGTAGCAGTCCATTATGTATACCTACACACACATGAACGCAGTGAGACGCGCGAGCGAGCGACGACCGCGCGGAGTACGAAAAAACCTTCTCGCGTTTTGCTATTGACAATGGACTAGAAATGTCTCGCGCTGATACAGAACCATCATACACACGCACGGTGTACGATGCACACATAAACGTCGTCGAACACCATTTACTTAAAGTACCCTTGCTTGCGCGCTTGCACACCAATTTGACCAAACATCATGCACGCGAACAACCCCATGTGCCACGTGAGCATGTACAACCAAATCTTGTCATCCGCCGCCGGGCCTTGCGGGAAGTTGGCCAAGTTGGCGGAAATGCGCTCAGAGAACACCGCGAACAACGACGCGTTATCCTCAAACGCCGGGCACGGAGACGCAGACGGGATGACCCAACCAAAGAGCGACGCGAGGTGCACGGCGACGGAGGATTTCTTCCAGTCGTCGTCAAACTTCATGTCGGCGTTAGCCGCCTTGGTGACGACGGAGACGCGTCGCGCCTTGGCTATAGGTGTCGCGATACGAACCACACGCGCATCGTCAGTCACGAAGTCAACACCATCTATCGAGAGGTACACACACACACACACACGCACACACACACATCATCGTCGTCGTCGTCGTCGTCGTCGTCGCGCGCGCG
>Ga0222715_10004193_pt1 | contig 12609 bp, 11 predicted proteins | sample C33_9DmetaG_FD_165056 | JGI IMG/M metagenome (GOLD analysis project Ga0222715, IMG submission 165056) | Estuarine water microbial communities from San Francisco Bay, California, United States - C33_9D | ecosystem: Environmental > Aquatic > Marine > Unclassified | place: USA: California...
TTGATTACTATGTTTATTCTTCAAACACAATTCATGCTGTAGCAACTATTGACCTCCTTGGTACTGCATAAGGAGTTTTAGTATGGCCGTCTTCGACGAACATCAAAATGTAATCATGGGTGCAGCAAGTCAAGGCGGCGGTTACACCATCGACCAGTCGATTCGGTTTAATGACGATGACTCGGCATATCTGACTCGTACTCCGGGCAGTGCGAGCAGTCATACTACGTTTACGTTTTCGATGTGGGTTAAACGATGTCGAACAGGATCCATGCGTTTATTCTCGACAGCCCTTGGCACGTCGAACAAAGAAGATGAAATTTACTTTGAAAGCAACGACCGGCTGCAATGGCAAAGCTACAACGGCGGTGTGTCCTACGGGTTCCGCCTACTCTCTGATGCCGTGTACCGGGACTTTTCGGCGTGGATGCACATTGTAGCGGTACTCGACAGCACCAACGGAACAGCAGCAGACAGGCAGCGGCTTTATGTGAACGGTGAGCGTATCACCGCGTTTGCGGCAGAGGTTCAGGCATCTGCCAGCTACGCCTCTTCGATTAACAACACACAAGCCCACTATTTCAGCCGCTATTACGCCTCTGCTGTAGACCTGTTTGACGGCTATATGGCCGAAATCCATTTCATCGATGGCATTGCAGTAGACGACCCTACCAGCTTTGGTAAAGTTGACAGCATCACTGGACAGTGGGTGCCGATTGAATACACAGGCAGCTACGGCTCCAATGGTTTTTACATCACAGGCGAAGACAGCGCCGACCTTGGTGCAGACTACTCCGGTAACGGGAATGATTTCACAAGCAGCGGCTTGACCAGTGCGGATCAGATGCTGGATACGCCGACTGATAGTTTCTGCACGTTAAATTCAGTTGATAAAGCTACTCAAGTTACGTTGGCTGATGGCAACCTTCAGTATGGCTTGTCTAGCAACAGTTACACTGCTGTTAGAGGAACCTTCGGTGTTTCGAGCGGTAAGTGGTACTGGGAAATGTCTACCGTTTCCGGCATGGGTCTTAATACCTGCTACGTAGGAATCACCACAAACGCTTCAAATTTACAAGTAAGTGCCCCACCGACTGATGGAACCACGTACACATATATCTCATATACCGGAAATAAAGCTTATACATCGAGTACATCTTATGGAGATACATGGAATACAAATGGCAGAGTTATCGGTGTCGCCCTTGATCTAGATGCAGGAAAGATTTGGTGGAGCCGTGACGGTGTATGGCAAGCCAGCGGTGATCCTGCGGCGGGAACGAATGAAGCATTTAGCGGCATTACCGGCACATGGCATCCTTATGTCGTGTTTAATGACACTAGCCCAAACCTTCTGTTTAATTTCGGGCAGTCTGCCTTCACCTACACCCCGCCCACCGACTTCGTCGCACTATCCACCGCCAACCTGCCCGACCCGACCATCGCCGATCCGTCGGCGTATATGCAGACGACGCTTTATACCGGCAACGGCACCGCAATCGGCAGCGGTGGAAACGCTGTAGATCAGTCAGGCAACAGCACGTTCCAGCCTGATTTTGTGTGGATCAAGAACCGATCCGCCGCAGACAATCACATGCTCTACGATGCAGTTCGCGGAGCAACAAAAGACCTTCACAGCAATACGACTGATGCGGAGGCAACAGACACGGAAGGGCTGTCAATTTTTGACGCTGACGGCTTCACGGTCGGGTCTAATGTTGAGGTTAACACTAACACAGAAAATTATACTGCATGGCAGTGGAAAGCCAACGGCAGCGGCAGCAGCAACACCGATGGCAGCGTAACGTCAACGGTGTCAGTTAATACCACGGCTGGGTTCAGCATATGCACTACATCAGGCAGCGGTGGAGCAGGAACTTTTGGACACGGGCTGGGCGTAACGCCATCTCTAATTATACCGGTTAGAAGAACCAGTGCAGACTCCCGCTGGATATTCCATCAAGCAATAGGCCCAACGAAAGGAATTCCGTTAGACAGTGCTAGCACACCGACTACCTCAGTTAACTTTTGGAATGATACATCACCCACAAGTTCAATAGTTAATGTTGGAAATACGCATAATAATAGCGGAGATACTTATGTTTTTTACTGTTTCGCAGAAGTAGAAGGCTTCAGCAAGTTCGGCAGCTACGTTGGCAACGCATCGTCTGATGGTCCGTTTGTGTACTGCGGTTTCAGACCTGCTTGGGTGCTAATCAGACAGGCGACTACATCTGCACGAGATTGGATTATACAAGACGCCACACGCAACCCCTATAACGTAGCAAACCTCCAACTTCTGCCCAACACCACTGAAGCGGAAGCTACGACATTCTATAGCCAATCGGCGGAAATTGACATTCTTTCGAACGGCTTCAAGGTTCGAAGCAGCGCAGCCCGAGTGAGCGAAAGTGGTGCGACGTACATCGTCGCCGCATTCGCCGAATCACCTTTCAAAACAGCTACCGCCCGATAATAGTTATAAATAAACAAAAGGTTTCAGATTAAGGTAATACAAATATGGCTTATATTGGAAGATCACCGCAAGCTGGTAATTATAGTAAACTAGATAACATTGCTGCTAGTTTCAATGGTAGTCTGACTACTTTTAATCTCACTGTCGCTGGCGCAGCATTTACTGCCTCACAGTCAACTCAACTACTCATTTCAGTAGATGGTGTTCTTCAGGAACCAGAAACAGCATATACAGTATCAGGTTCAAATATCACATTTACATCAGCACCTGCATCTGGCGCAAGTTTCTTCGGTGTTGCTCTCGGTGACACTCTTGATATTGGTGTACCTTCTAATGGCACTGTTACTGCCGCAAAGATTGCTGCCGGAGCCGTATCAAATACTGCACTTGCCGCCGGTGCAGTTACCGCTCATGCTGTTGCGGCTGGTGCCATTTCATCTAATACACAACTTGCAACTGGTGTTGTTACACGACATGCCATTGCGCCTTCGGCAAACGTCGCATACGCAAATATTAGTCAGAAGTTTACTAAGTCTCAGTATGGTAATACATATGCATACGGCACGCTGATTGCCAATACTGCATGGAGACCAGATCTTACTCAAGGTAACTTCGTGAGTCTAACACTCGGTGGAAATATTACAATTAATAATCCATCTACTCAAAATGTTGGACAGTCAGGCGCATTCGTCCTAACAAATGGTGGTTCATATACAGTTTCTTGGGGTGGTGATTTCAAGTTTGCTTCCGGTACAGCTCCGACAATTACTGCAAGTGGTACAGACGTTGTTTCCTATTATATTGGATCTGCAAATAATATTTATGTTGACGCACTCCAAGCTCTATCGTAAGGAGTTTATTTTATGATTCCTGGTTCACTTGCATCAACCACAATCCGAAAAACTCGTGGTGAGTATACCATTGATCAGTCGATCCGGTTTAATGGCAACGACTCGGCCTACCTTATTCGGACACCCTCTGGCGACGGTAATCTTAAAACCTTCACGATTAATCTGTGGATCAAAATAAGCACTATCAATAAAGATAAATTTATCTTAGAAGCATTTGCTGGATCGGGTACTGGGGAATTTCTCGTCATAGCGTCAACCAATAAAATTCAGTTTTACGGAGACTCCTCTGGGGCGAATTTCAACATTACAACGACTCAGTTATTTCGTGACCAAAATGCATGGGCGATGTTAACAGCAGCGGTTGATACAACTCAGGCAACCGCGAGTAACAGAATTAAATTGTATTACAATGGTGAACAGATAACCAGCTTCAGTACTGCCAGCTATCCAACACTTGACAGAACCTTTGCGTCGCTCAACAAAGGGTCTGTTGCACAGAATATTGGTCGCTATGGTGCCGCCGGTAGTGGTTATTATGACGGCTACATGGCCGAAATTCACTTCATCGACGGGACTGCACTAGACCCTTCCAGCTTCGGTAAATACAACGCCGACGGCGTGTGGGTTCCGAAGAAGTATGCAGGAACCTACGGAACCAACGGCTTCTACATCACAGGCGCTGACAGTGCTGATCTAGGCGCAGATGACTCAGGAAACGGGAACGACTTTACCAGCAGTGGCTTGACTGCGGCGGATCAGGTTACAGATAGTCCGACTGATAACTTTCCGACTCTAAATCCATTGGTAGTCACAAACAACACAACGCTTTCTGATGGTAATTTGGTTCAGACGGTATCAAGTGCTGTTGGGCGAACTTCTCGCGCAACAATAGCAATCCCTGAAGGGAAATGGGTTTACGAATACACGTTGGTTGATACTAACGACAGATTTACAATTTGGGGTATCTGCCGAGACGACACAACGTCGGACGAAGCACCCGGAACCAGTGCGACAAGTTATGCATTCTATGTCGTAAATGGTAACAAGCGTAATAACACGGCTGGTGGCGGGTCTGCATACGGAAATTCGTGTACCAGTGCCGGAAAAACAGTCCAAATCGCAGTTCACCGCAATGGTACTTCTCTAAAAATATGGGCGGGACACGATGAAAGCGGGTCGTTTGTCTGGCAAGCCAGCGGTGATCCAGCCGCTGACACAAACGAAATGTTCGACATCACCATTAGCACATCTGATGTGTGGTTTTTTGCTGGTGGAAACGACGGCAATCTCACACAAACGATTGGCCCAGTAAATTTTGGACAAACCGGCGGCTTTACCTACACCCCGCCCACCGGCTTCTCAGCACTATCCACCGCCAACCTAGACACACCATCGATCACAGATGGGTCAGCATATTTTCAGACGACGCTATATACAGGTACGGGTTCGTCCCTAGCAGTTACTCAGTCGGGTAACTCGACATTCCAGCCTGATTGGGTTTGGATCAAAGGACGATCTGGTGCAACCGAGCATGTGCTGACTGATGCAGTTCGTGGTGTTACCAAAGAACTCAGTACAAACGATGCTGGTACTGAAGAAACAGTTGCACAAGGACTGACTGCCTTTGGATCTTCCGGTTTTACCGTTGGCACTGATGGTTCATACAACACCAGTTCAGCAACCTACGTTGGGTGGCAGTGGAAAGCCAACGGCGCTGGCAGCAGCAACACTGATGGCAGCATTAACACAACTGCGACATCCGTTAATACCACGGCAGGGTTTTCAATATCGACTTACACAGGAAACGCTACTGTTGCTGCTACCGTAGGACATGGGCTGGGTGTAGCACCAAAGGTTGTCATAGTAAAAAGTCGAAGCAATGGAGAGTCGTGGGTTTTCGGACATGACAGCATGGGCTGGACTAAGGCGATGTATATGCAGACAACTGGCGCACCATTTACCCTAGACATTTATTGGAATAACACCGCACCAACAAGTTCCGTTGTTGAGTTACATGACCATCCGGTTACGAATGGTAGTGGCTATACATATGTAATGTATGCCTTCGCAGAAATCCCCGGCTATAGCCGCTTCGGCAGCTACACCGGCAATGGATCGACAGATGGTCCCTTTGTTTACACCGGATTTAAACCTGCTTTTGTTATGACCAAGCGTACTAACGCTGCTGGTGACTGGAAGATGTGGGATAACCAAAGAGGACCATATAACGTCAACGGCCTGACATTGGCAGCTAATTCAAATGGAGCAGAGAGTAGCGGTGTAGCACAGCACAACGATTTTCTGTCAAATGGTTTCAAAATTAGAGGCAATGATACAGAAACAAATGGTTCCGGCAGCACATACGTATATATGGCATTCGCAGAACACCCATTCGGCGGTGGCGGCGCCCCTGTAACAGCTCGATGATCATTATAAATAAACAAAAGATTGAAATACTACATGATGCAGTCCAAATATAGGAGAAAATAAACAATGTGGGCTCTCGTACAATCAAATCAGGTCGTAGCAGTTTACTCACGACCAAAGGCTGTAACCATTGGTGGCGTTCAGCATCCAGCAAATATCTTCAGTGCATGGACAAAGGCACAGAAGATGGCAATCGGCATCTACGATTATGTAGAAGTCGGTGCCAATCCAGATTCAAAGTATTATAATCTTGGAACTGGTACAACTGTAATTGACAACGATGCAGGTACAGTCACAAAGACCTATACAAATAATGCCAAGAATCTTGACGATGTCAATGAAGTCGATGAAAATGATGATCCTATCCTCGATGAGAATGGTGATCAGGTTGTAACTCTTGGTGTTAAATCAGTGGAAAAGGCAAGAATTAAGACTGTTGCCGCAGGTCTACTACAGGGTTCTGACTGGATGATTATCCGTGAAGCTGAAGGTGGTACAGCCGTTGCTTCAGATATTGCTACATATCGTGCAGCTGTTCGCACCAAATCAAACTCAATGGAAACCGCTATCGACGGCGCAGCCGATACCGATGCAATGATTGCTCTTGATACAACTACGTATCATGCAAATGGCGCCATTGATACAGTTGCTACTCTTCAGGATTGGCCAACAGTACCAGCCGCACTTAAGTAAGGAAAGATAAATGGCACTTACAACACTTGGAAATACGGCATTCGGCACTTCGTCCGTTGTAAGTGCTTCGATTAAAGATAGTGCTGTAGTATATAACAAGCTGGATGCAAATACAGCTCATACTGATCGTAACCAATCATTTTCGGTTGCGCAGCGTGGGTCTATCAGTGCTCTTGGTGTATATCACGGTTTGGCTGGTAACACAGTTACTCTTGATCTGAATACATCAAACTATTTCAGCCTGACGGCAAATGCAAATATTACATATGCCAATCCTTCAAACGTTACTGCAGGACAGGCTGGAGCACTCTTTATTACAGCAAATGGTAGTTTTACTGGATCATGGGGATCACAGTGGAGATTTGCAGGCGGTACTGCACCAACACTCTCTGCAACTGCCGGTAAAGTCGACCGAGTAGATTATGTGGTTCAATCGTCGAATACTATTCATGCGGTAGCGACACTTGATCTGCTTGGTACAGCATAAGGTTTCAGATGTCTGTATATAATTTTCAGCAAGGGACAATGGCAGGTGCTGCCGCTGCTGGTGGTGGCTATACCATTGACCAGTCGATCCGGTTTAACGACAACGACTCGGCCAACTTATCTGCGACCCTCGCCACTGGGGATGGAGGCGGGAATAAATTTACCTTTTCTTGTTGGGTAAAGAGGGCGAACCTTGGAGTTGACTATATGACGCTCCTTTCCGCAGATGCTACCACAGACCCTTACTTTTTTGCGTTCAATTCTTCCGACCAGCTTCGTTTTACTCGTGCATCTGGCGGGTCTCCGACCGTTACAACCACTGCCGCATATAGAGACGTTTCAAGCTGGTATCATGTCGTTTTAACCGTAGACACGGCAGAAGCGGCTGCTGATAGGTGGAAAATCTATGTAAACGGAACACGGCAAACAACTTCTGTCGGCGGAACACCCGGTACAGTCACGATCAACACGAATGTCCTTCACACAATCGGAAGATATGCCGCAGGTGCTTCAAATTATTTTGATGGCTATTTAGCCGAGGTTTATTTCATTGACAATCAAGCACTAGACCCTTCCAGCTTTGGTGAAACTAACAGCACCACCGGACAGTGGGTACCGATTAAATATGCTGGTAGCTACGGAACCAACGGATTCTACATCACAGGTGCTGACAGTGCTGATCTAGGCGCTGACGAAAGCGGCAACGGCAACAATTTTACCAGCAGCGGCTTGACCAGTGCGGATCAGGTGCTGGACAGCCCAACTGACAACCAATCAACCTACAACCCCATCGCTGGCGTTACAATTTCAAGCCCAGAATATTCAGAGGGTAATACCCGTGTAGTCAATTCTTCTGAAACTGGCGCAGATAACTATCGCGGCACTATCGGCGTGTCGTCTGGCAAGTGGTATGTCGAGTTTCTTATCACTGATGTTGGTGCCGGTGAGAACGCTACTGTAGGTGTTGTTGACACTGAAACGCCGGTACAGAATCCACTTGGCGCAGGCAACACGCCGATAGGTTTTTCTGCTAATAGTTACGCAATACTTCCAGACGGACGCAAAATAAACAACAACTCCTCCAGCGCCTACGGCTCGTCCTACACCAATGGCGATGTCATGGGCATTGCGTTAGACATGGACAACGGGGCTATTTGGTTCTCGAAGAACGGCACATGGCAAGCGTCGGCAACGCAGTCAGAGATTGAAGCAGGAACCACAACCAACGCTGCATTTACTGGAGTGACTGGGACAAAGCACTTTGCCTCTGGGTTTTCTGCGGGTGTGGCTAGAAGTGCCGACGTAACCATGCGTCCAGAAGAAGACTGGACAGGAACTTGTCCATCTGGCTTCTCAGCCCTGTCCACCTCCAACCTCCCCGCCCCGACCATTGCTGATCCTACGGCGCATTTCAACACCCTGCTTTATACGGGCAACGCAACAACACGTTCAATTTCAGGTGTTGGCTTCCAGCCTGACTTTGTTTGGCTCAAGGGAAGAAGCACCGTTTCTGTGCATGGTGTTTGGGATGCTGTTCGAGGCGCTTCAAAATATCTAGTCACTAATAGCAATGCAGCTGAAACAACCGACACTACAAATGGATTACAGGCTTTTGAGACGGATGGTTTTGAAATCGGTCCTGTAGGAACATGGAACACAAATACAGCAACGTACGTCGCATGGAACTGGAAAGCCAACGGCACCGGCAGCAGCAACACTGACGGCAGCATAACATCAACCGTGTCGGCCAATATGACGGCTGGGTTCAGTGTTCTTACCTTCACGGGGAACGGCACACAGGGTGCAACGGTTGGGCACGGACTGGGTGTAGCCCCTAAGATGGTCATCGTGAAGGCCCGCACAACAGCGGGGCCGGATTATGGCTGGTTTGTATACCACGCTGCTGTGGCTAGCGACGCGGAGACGGACCACCTAATTCTTGATACCACCGCCGCCGTGGTGGACGATCATAATTCGTGGGACGACACCGCTCCAACGTCATCTGTCTTCTCGATTGGTGGGCCGGGCGGTGGCGGGGCTGGCAACTTCAACATCACCGGCGATACCCTTGTAGCCTATTGCTTCGCAGAAGTAGAAGGCTTCAGCAAGTTCGGCAGCTACGTCGGAACAAATGGCGGCTTTCCATTTATTTACACAGGCTTTCGCCCTGCTTTTGTCATAGTAAAAAGCCTATCTGCGGGTAGAAGTTGGGTAATAATGGATAACAAACGCGGCGCAACATATAATCCTGTTGGTGAATATCTAAGGCCGAATGATACCTCCGCAACAGGAACAACTATCTCATTTGATTTTGTTTCAAATGGTCTAAAAATTAGGGCGCCTGCTGACACGTTTTACGACATCGACGCTTCTGGTCAGACTTTTATATATGCCGCATTTGCCGAAACACCTTTTAAAACAGCATTAGCAAGATAATTGAAATACTATTGAGATGGAAACTGCAATCGATGCTGTAACAGACGTAGAGGATCTAATTGCTCTCTATACAAATACTCGAGATGTAGACGATAATATTGTTCTCGGTACACTGAATGATTGGCCAGAGATTCCTGATATTCTCAGATAAAGACAAACCTCAGTCATTATAAATAGTAATAAAATGGCTGGAGTTTACAATGGCAGTTCCAACGACTAGAGCAGATTTTAAAGCATACTGCCTCCGACGACTCGGAGATCCTGTTATTGACATTAATGTTGATGATGAACAGGTCGAAGATCGTATTGACGAGGCATTAATTTACTATCAAGATTATCATTTTGATGGCACTGAACGAGTTCTCGTAAAACACGTCGTTACAGCTTCCGATAAAACAAACGGATATATAACACTTTCGAACTCAATAATTGGTGTCAATTCTATCCTTGATATTGGACAAGCGGTTCAATCGTCAAATCTTTTCAATATTCGGTATCAGATTCATCTGAATGATCTTTTTGATCTTTCAGCATCGTCTTATGTACCATATGTCACGGCAATGCGACATATCGAATCACTAGAAGAGCTCTTTGTTGGTAAAAAACCACTCCGATATAACCGCCACGTAAATAAACTCCATATTGATATGGATTGGACAAACGATGTGGCAACAGGGGAATATGTAATCATCGATGCTTACTCAATTACAGATCCAGACACATATTCGGATGTTTGGGGTGATCGTTGGTTGGCTCGATATGCAACTGCACTCATTAAAAGACAATGGGGTTCTAACCTTACAAAGTTTGAAGGTATGCAATTACCCGGCGGCTTGACATTTAATGGTGCAAAGATTTATGATGATGCCGAATCTGAAATCCAAAAACTTGAAGAGGAAATGATTGTCAGTTACAGCTTGCCTGTTCAAGATATGATAGGATGATCCTGTGCCTACAAATAAGTATTTCAATAACTTCGGATATGCTAGAGAACAAGATCTAGTCGAAGATTTAACAATAGAATCAATTAAAATATACGGCCATGATGTGCGGTATATTCCTAAAACTTCCGCTAGAAGAGATGCTCTTTTTGGCGAGGATACTCTTGCGACCTATGATGATGCGGTCGAGATGGAGATGTATATTAAGAATGTAGAGGGTTTTGAAGGCGAGGGTGATTTCCTATCTCGCTTTAATTTAGAGATTCGCGATCAAGTAACATTTACAATTGCAAGAAAAAGATTTGATCAGGCCAGATCCGAAAGGCTTACAACAGAGGTTGGTTACAGTTATCTCCAGGAAGAAGCAGACACAAATGCTCCCTCTCGTCAGTTTTTATCCACCTCAGCTAATACAAGTCTCTTTGGTATTAACCTAGAGACCGGTACTGCTGAAGGTTACTCAATTACAAATAATAGACCGACCGAGGGAGATCTCATCTGGTTTCCAATGGTCGACAAGTTATTCGAGATCAAGTTTGTAGAACACGAGCAGGTATTTTATCAGACCGGTCGACTACAGACATATGATCTACGATGCGAACTCTTTACATACAGTAACGAGAGAATCGACACCGGCAATACGGCAATCGATGCAGTCGAGGATAACTACAGTACTGATATTCTCACAAACGAAATGCTACAAGAGGATGGTGATAAACTACAGCTCGAGGATGGTGGTTCACTCATGCAAGAGTGGCGCATTGAAGGTACACAGCCTACCGCCAATAATGAGTATTTCCAATCGAACGATCCGGTATTCAGTTCATCATCAGTAATTGACTTCAGTGAGAGTAATCCATTCTCAGAAGTGGATAGGTACTAATCATGTTTGGTTCACAATATTATCACGGCACAGTACGAAAATATGTAATTGCCTTCGGTAATCTCTTTAATGATATTTACGTTCAGCGGCTTGACTCAAGCGGAAACCGAATTCAGACACTTGCCGTACCATTGGCATATGGTCCAAAAGAAAAGTGGCTTGTTAGATTGGTTCAGGATCCAAACCTAGATCAAGATGTGGCCATCACTCTACCTCGTATGGGATTTGAAATTCAGAGCATGGCATACGCACCACAGCGTAAATTATCTTCGACACTGAAAAATGTGAAACTCAAAACATCTGATCTCGATCGAGTAGATACACAGTATGTTCCGGTTCCGTATGATATTACAATGCTACTTTCAGTTTTCGTAAAGAATGCAGACGATGGTGCTCAGATTATTGAACAGATCATTCCGTATTTTAGGCCCGAGTTTGTCACTAATGTTCGGCTGATTCCAGAAATGGGTGTGGTTGTCGACACTCCGGTTGTTTTACAGGATGTGGCTATCGAAGATACATACGAAGGTGACTTTGATACCCGGCGAGCTCTCATCTATAATCTCACGTTCAGCATCAAAGCTTATTTCTACGGACCAGTGTCACACAGTGGTATCATCAAGCGTGCAGTTACAAATATACACCTAGATACTCCGGCCGATACACCAATTGGAGAGCGTATTACAGTCACTCCAGCACAATATGCAAACGGCGCCCCACTATACTCACCATCTGCAAATAATTCACTATCAGTTGCGCTTGATGCAATTAGTGCGAATAGTGATTACGGCTTTGCGGTTAATATTGATACAGATGTTCCTATTACATAGGATTAAAAAATGAAAACGTATCGCAATTTTATTAATGAAGCCTATATGTTACAATTTGTACGTGATAAAAATATGGATGTACTGAAAATTAAAGACAGTCGTAAAAAAAGTTGGGTTGAGATCCGTGGCAAAAAAGGTTACGAAATTAGTGGCTATGATAAAAGAGATCGACTACACCGTGTATTAGATCAAGTAGGCAAATCAGCCAACATGAGTGATCTTATGAATGGTAAACCGGTCAGTATTAATCCAAAACACCCTGACGGTAAAAAGGCCATACGTTTGGTCAAAAAAATAATGGATGAAAAATGAAAACTGGTATGGAAAAGAATATGGAAGATATTTTTCGTCTTTCGGATGATACAAAATCTATGATTGAAGTCATCGATGAAACTCGTGAAATTACTCCAGTACAAAAAATGAATCTTAGTGATGATGATGTGATGGATGATTATCAATATGCTAGAGAAAATCTAAAAGGCATTATTGAATCAGCACAACAATCTATTGATGACTTATCATCTATTGCCTCGACCTCAGAATCTCCTCGTGCATATGAAGTCTTGTCAACATTAATGAAAACTAT
>Ga0222715_10004197_pt1 | contig 12605 bp, 18 predicted proteins | sample C33_9DmetaG_FD_165056 | JGI IMG/M metagenome (GOLD analysis project Ga0222715, IMG submission 165056) | Estuarine water microbial communities from San Francisco Bay, California, United States - C33_9D | ecosystem: Environmental > Aquatic > Marine > Unclassified | place: USA: California...
CGTGAGCGAGCAACTCAACTACGATGACATTAAGGAACCCATCTACGGAGAGGTGGTGGGCATGAGCATCAAAAATAATCTGGACCAAGAGTAAAAGATGGACCAAGGCAAACGTTCATTCGCCGTCATTGACGCCCGCAAGTCCGCCGCCGGAAAGAAGGTAAAGTTTTCCGAGGAGGGACGCTACATTTCCAGAACTCCTGTCTCTGCAGCTAAGAAGGCTTTTGGCCGTATCTGCAAGGACAGAAAGATGAAGGGTAAGTGCTCTATGATCGTCACGGTTCAGGAGACGACCCGTGGTGAGAATGGCAATGTCTTTTCATATAAGGTGGAACGCTCTAAGCTCAAGGAGCCCATCGAGATCACCCGTGGAGGTGGTCTTCTTGGTGGTGGCCAGACCATCGTCATCAAGTATGGTGTCGGCGCAAAGGCGGTTTCCACTCCCCGAGGTGCTCAGTGAGCAACCAACTGAACAAAATCATTTTCGTTTAGGATGGTTGTCCCTAGGCGCTTTGCGTTAGAAAGTTTAATTTTTCCATGAGAATTTCCCATGACTAGGTAATCGGTGTCCCTCCCCACACCCCTCGTCATGACTCCTCCCGCCTTCTTCACCACCCTGGCGAGTTCCTCCCTCGACCAGCGTTTAAGGGTTCCCGTGAAGACAACATTCGCATCATCCAGTGTATACTTTCCAATCTTCGTTTTATTCATCAAGGACCTCTTTGGTTCCATTAGCGTATCCTTAAGGTTGGGTCGGTTTGCGTATAGGTTGTTCATCTTCTCGAACGCCTCCTTAAGTTCACTTTCCTCGTGAATTCCCACGCAACCGTAGTTTGGAAGGTTCTTCTTTATCCCGTAGGGGATGGGCATGCTACCGTCGTGGACGAGGCAAAAATGCTTTCCGGTCTTCTCAAAGATTTCCCTATGCTTCAAAAGGGTTCCCTTTAGGTCGTAGTATCCCTCCCTGACGACGAGGTCAAAGAAGGGGAGCACGTTCATCTTGGTCATCAGCTTCTGCACGCGAGCCTTGGTGGTCATTGTTCTTCTTATGGTTTACTCTTGCTCCATCTGTTTAATTCGTTCTTAAAGAATTGACACTTCATTAGTCTATGTCTAAACACAGACTGGTAGACCTTTTCGCCGGAACGGGAGCCTTTACACTGGCTTTTGAGGAGGTGGCGGATGTTGTTTTTTCAAATGACATAATACCCCATTCCAAGACAATTTACGACCATAACTTCGAACATAAACTCACACTAAAGGATATAAATGATTTAAATGTAGACGACATTCCAGAGCACGACATATTGACCTGCGGTTTTCCATGTCAGCCTTTCAGTATTGCGGGGAATAGAGAGGGTTTCAACGATCCCAGATCCAATGTATTTTGGAAGATTTTAGAAATAATAGACAAGAGAAACCCAAAGTGTATTGTTTTAGAAAATGTTAAAAATTTGTTAAATCACGATAATGGAAGAACCTTTTCTACCATAAAAGAAAATCTTGAAGTGCGTGGTTATCATGTTCATTTTAAGGTATTGGATACCTCTAAAATAACAGGAATACCCCAACATAGGGAAAGGATCTATATTGTCTGTTTTAAGTCGAAGAAGGCATACGACGCATTCAGTTTGGATTTTCCCGAGGTTGAAAAGCGTCCATTGACGTATTTTTTTGAAAGTGAAGTTCCCGACAAATATTATTACAAGGAAACATCTTCTCCGTGGAATCTTCTCAAGGAATTTGTATTGAAAAGGGACACCATTTATCAATATAGGAGGGTGTATGTAAGGGAAAATAAGAGTAAGGAATGTCCCACGTTGACGGCAAACATGGGTGGTGGGGGGCACAATGTCCCTATCATTTTGGATGACAAGGGAATAAGAAAACTCACCCCGAGGGAGTGTTTAAACTTTCAGGGTTTTCCCTCTTCCTATGTTTTACCTAAACTAAGTGATACAAATATTTACAAACTTGCTGGAAATGCAGTAAGCGTTCCGGTTGTAAAGATTATAGCTGATAGATTGAAGAATATATTATGAAAAAATTTCTTCAAAACTGCCTTCAAATACTTTATGAATATGATTTTCTATTTGAGGCTTTAAACTATTCCAAATTATACGAGGTCTTCTTCCTTGTATAGTTTGGTCTTCAAATGTATGTATTTTGTTTACCTTAATTGATTTCCACTCATCGGACGTCCTTTCCAATGGAACTCTGTAAAGAATTAACCAATCGTCTAACCATTTCCTAGCATCCAAAAAATAAATGACATTCCAGTTGCTACTCGGAGTGAAAGATATTGGACCATCACTTGTGAAACACTTGCATTCCTGAACACCCTCTTTTAAAGATTTTAAATCTCCCTTGCAATCCCACGAACTGGTTTTGTCTCCTAATTTAGTATGTATTATGTTTTTTATTATATTTTCGCTTATATCTTCCGGAATGAAGGGAAGTCTTATATTTATGGGTAGGGTTTTTCGTTGTATAACATAGTTCTTATGTAAATTATATTGTTCCCTTAATATTGTTGTTGTATATTTTTCGTCCATTACTTACTCTTGCTCAATCTCTTTAACCTTCTTCTCTTTCTTTATGAACTTTATTTCCTTAATCATTCCCATATCCTTGTATATCTTGCGTCGTTTATAGTACATCGCATCGAAGGGCCCCCACTTGTCGTGAATGTCTATGATTAGGGAATTATTCTTTCTCCTCCCTCCCTCCCTCATGCACCTCCCTATGGCTTGAATGATGTCCGATTTGGGCGTGGTGAGGAATACCGTATCCACATCGCCTATGTCCAGACCCTCCTGCGCCATGTTGTAGGTTCCTATGATGATGCGAGACTTTGCGGACTCGTCGAGGTCCCTTTCCTTCATGCCACCTATGTAGAGGGATGCGCCGGGAATATTGTCCCTAAACCAATTGCAATGGCCCCTCCGGTCGGTGAGAATAAGTATTTTTCGGGTGGGATATTCCTTTATCTTTTCCAAAAGGAGGGCGTTCCTTTCCTCGTCTTGGGTGAGCATCGTGATGGCCTCCGGCAATACGACCTTCCCGAATCGACCCACCGGAAAGGGTTCCTCGTGAATTTTAAGTGCGGGATGAAATACATCCAATTCGGGAGCCATCTCCATTTCCCTTTTGATGGAAAAGGCCGAGGGACCCAAAAACCAATAGAGAATGTTCGTGAGGCCGTCCTTCCTTTCGGGCGTCGCCGTCAGCCCCAGCGTGTGTTTTGGACACATTCTCATCATCGCCTGCGAGAACACTTTGGCGCAGATGTGGTGGGCTTCGTCCACGATGACTAGACCGAAGGTGTCAAAGTGACCGGGGTCAAACCCCCTCGATACGAAGGTCTGGAGCATTCCCACCACGAAGGGATGTTCTATGTCAAAGGTATTCTGCTGAATTCTCCCCACCGTGCATCCCGGACAAAAAGATTGAATGCGTTCCTTCCACTGATTGGCCAGAAACTCCTTGTGAACGAGGATGAGGGTCCTAACCCCGAGAAGGCTTGCGATCTTGAGGGCACACGTGGTCTTGCCGTAGCCCGTAGGGAGGGTGAGAACGGCACCCTTTGACTTGTCCATGGACTCCATGACGGCGTTCACGGCTTCGTCCTGCCTCAATTCCGTTTTGAGGGTTCCCGCAAATGGGATATCCACCTTCAGGGGGTCCGGGCGTTTGTCCTCGGGGTTCGGGTTCATCTTTTCGCGACCATAGTGTTGTGGAATGCACAGGACATCCTTATTGCGTCTATATACCTTGAATGGTATACCCCTCGGGGCATAGTCCGTATTAACCTCTGGGGTGACGGTGAGTTCCCTCTCCACGAGCTTATCCCTGTGTGTCACGAAGCCAGAACGGGTTAACATTTTTTTCAGCGTATATCTTAATTAAGGTATGTCTGAAAACTCTAATAACGCATCAAACTCGGGTTCCTCAAACTCGGGTCTCGCCGGTCTCGCCAACATCGGCGTTGCGGTGGCCTTCGGTGCCATGCTCGTGAGTATGGAGCAGACCTGTGCAGCATTTATAGCGGAAGCACAGAGGAACCCCGCCCCCAAGGCCGAAGCCAAGGAGGGGGAGCAGAAGAAGGGTGCCATCGAGGGTGCCACAGAGAGCGATCTGGCCCTCCTGCAGGGCGCACGGTCCTTCGCCCTTGTGTGCATCTTCGGCATATTCTTCATGACGAGCACAAGCAATCTCGTCTCTAAGAAGCGCATCTTCCCCATGAAGGGCTTCACCTACCTCCTCGCCGTTCTGGCCATCGTCGCCTTCGGTCTCCAGTTCTACCTGATGAGGAGAATCAAGGGGGTTCTCTCGGAGGGAGAGCGAACGGTCCGCTTCACCACCTCCGTAGTCTACATGGCCTTCCTCGGTTTCAACCTGTTCGTGATGAATATGTTCGGTTAAATACCCCTTTTTAAAAAGGATGGCACTATTAAATGATCCTAAAGGACGGTCTTTATAAATTCTCTCTTTATCCAGGTTGCGAAGCTGTTTACATAGATAAAGAGGGCTTTACTTCAACTCGTTTGGACGATGGAACTATCATTAAGATTCCTAATTATGTTTATCATCCTCTTAGTTTATTTACCCTTCCCGTTACTCCAACCGGCTATGCGGAGCATCCCTCTAGGGATTTCAAGTTCTCGCCTAAGAATGTGGTGAAGGTTCCCCTTAGCATTATGGATAGGGTTCTCGTGGAGAATGTCGAGAGGTCGAAGGAGTGCATTGCCGCCCTGAAAAAGAAGGCCCATAAACTCTTGGGAACCTCCGCCGTGAGATTGGGAAACGGTGGCGTGTTTTTTCGTTTCAAGGGCGTGCCCATCAAGGCGTATAGAATACACTGGAAAAAGATGACTTCATTTTGTTATTATTGTGATTTTGATAAGCAGTGGAGATTGTCCGACATGGAGAGGAAAAGGGACATATGGTGTTTGGGGGACAGGGAAGCCGTCGACCGCATGTATTCGGAATTGGAAGACACGATTGATTATGCGCTTGACAAAAAGGACATTCCCATGATATTCTCAGACCTCCTTAAATTCACCGAAGTATAGAAAAGCGAGGGGAAAAGATGTTCTCCAAAATCTTCTCGCAACACTCATCCCAGAAGGCGTCGTCCCTGACCAACGCGTTGTGGGAAACGATGGGTCCCTCCTCCGTCCTAAGGCACTCCACCAGAAACCCCCCTTGGAGATCCAACATCCTAAGGTAGGACTGGCACTGGGCCATCTCGTAGTCCTTGATCGTCTTGAACAACTTTCCCCCGGAACGGTTCTTGATCTCCACCAACTCCTGATCCGTGGTGATGCCGTCAATCTTGCCGAAGATGGAAACCTCGGGGTGGATGGACAGACTAAAGGTCTTTTCCAACTTGATCGCCTCCTTTCCATTCATCGCACACCACTCGGTCAGGGTCAGGGATTCCTTCTTTGTTCCGTGGCGACGAAATACCATGCTCTTCGCCTCGTTGTCCAGAAACTGCTTCTCCCTATCGGTGAACGATTGCGTTCGTTCGTCCCGGGAGACACTCGTGAGCACATTACTGATGTCCTTGATGTTGTTCGTGTCCAGATTTCCCTTTTCCTTGAGAAGGGACTTGGCGTTTCGGTTCGTGTTGACGAACTTCTCCTGCTCATACCATTCCGGGACGCCGTGCTTCTCGAGGTAAAGGTGAAACTTGTCTGGGCGATTCCTCTTCCAAAAACGCTCGGCAGATTCCAAGGGCGACTTGAATGTGGCGTAACCGGCGAGCATACCAACCTCGGAACTCTGGATGCGAAGCATTTTTTTAGATGACCTTCGGGAAGCAAACCCACTACCTGAATGAAAAATTTATAAAAAAATGTGTTTCTTTTAATTAAACGTTTGGGTATATTTTTTAGTAAAACATGATTGAAAATTTAGACTGCATGGATGGTTTGAAAAATATCGAAGAAAATACGATTGATATTGTCATTACAGATCCTCCCTATTTTCTTGACAAACTTGAATCTTCGTGGAATTCCGAGGATGTCAGAAAAAATAAGGCATCCAAGACAGTTGGAAATTTGCCAAAGGGAATGAAATTCGATAGGAATCAGTCCAAGAAATTTAGAGAGTATTACACGGAGTTTTCTAAAGAAGTCTACCGAGTGCTAAAACCCGGCGGTTTCTTTATTTCCTTTTCCAGCGCAAGGCTCTATCACGCAATGGCCATGGGCGTGGAAGATGCAAATTTCAATATAAGGGACATGCTCGGTTGGATTTACACACATTCACAGACAAAAGCATTTTCGCAGAACCACTTGATAGATAAACTTAAAAACAAGAACGAACAGGAAAAAAATGAACTCAAGGAAAAATGCAAGGACTGGAGAACACCGCAACTCAAACCCGGAATAGAACCCATGTGTCTGGCACAAAAGCCGCCGGAAGGTACATTCGTTCAAAACTTTGAAAAATATGGAACAGGACTGATGTATTGCGGAGAAACAACACATACAGGAGAAGGGAAATTCCCAAGTAACATAATGACAACCGAAGAAATTGAAAAAAGCATGGATACGGTATTTTTAGTAGCTAAACCCGGTAAAAAGGAAAAGGAAGGTAACGATCACATCACCGTAAAACCTCTTGCTCTCATAGAGCAACTCATAAAACTATTTACAAGCGAGGGAGCCGTCGTGCTGGATCCATTTATGGGATCGGGAACCACGGCCGTGGCTGCGTTGAACACAGGGAGAACCTATAGGGGGTTTGAAATTGACAAAGGTCACTACGAGCTGGCGTTGAAGCGATTGCAAAGGAATTCGTGAAGTTCCCTTAGCTGTTCTTCGCTGTAGTATTTTAAGGGGTTTTTAGAAATCTCTTTGGGAGTGGGATACTTCATCAATCCAAGGGAATCGAAAATGAAACGATCTCGGTATTTTCCTTGGATGGGTGGCTGCCAAACCAAGTTGGAAGGACCGCTGTCTTCGATGTCGGGATTTTTGTGTCCCAATTGCCATGTGTCGTTCGGAACATCCAAATAATACTTCTTGATATTTTCCTTTATAATATCAATTTCTTCATCCCTATTCAATAATGATATAGAACTACCGATTTTCCTCTTCTTTATATGAACACCTACAAACTTAAATGGATAAACGAAACGATACTCGGTGACACCTCCGTTAATCCTGGTCTCTGGATTAGCAAGACCCCATTGCTCGGTCTTATTAATTGACTGAATAGAATCCCTGCTATACAAATCGTATTTTCTTAATTCATCGTCTATCATTTTACCAGAAAACCAAACACCACTCTTAATCGCATCGTCACTCGTACACATTTTCAAAGCAACCCATCGTTTAGTTATTTTTCCATTGTGATATTTATTAATAGGTTTCAAATTGTGTTCTCTTATGAATTCTACGAGAAGGGGATTCAAATCCATCTTAATCGCCCATCTCATTAACTAACCCGAATAATTTTTTTTAGTTATTCTAAATAAGAGATATGCGCCCCATCACAACCGTTCTCACAGAAGCACTCGTCGTGGGGTTCATCCTTTACTTAATTTTCTCCGCAACCGTTTTTATTGTAAAGCCCTTGGGACTTCCTAAGTTCCTCACGGTTATTCTTTCGGGAGCCCTCGCTCATCTTATGTTTGAGTATGGTCCCTTTGGAAATGTGAATAGGTGGTGGTGTGAAAAAACATTCTCCGCTTAAATTAGATGGAAAGGTTTATTAAAAAATTGAACACCGGACCCACGCGCTTCGGTGAGGACAAGCTTCTCAAGGACCTTCCCAAGAACACCAGGGAAGCACTCTTCACCTTCAGGGACGAATATTCCAAAAAGAAGGTTGCCCTTTCTATAATTATTCTTCGTTTCTATAGTTTCCTGAAAAATGAACCCCTCCCCCAAGCATATTCCTTGGTGAGAAACGGATTATTCCTATACGGAGGAATTGTCATTCAAAAGTTGTTTGAAAGCAATCGCGATATCATAGATCCCAAGGTGGCCGAGGCCATGGACATGGTACCGAGCTCCGACTTCGACGGTCAATTGCTCGTGAAGATCATGAAGAATGGAAAGATTCTCACAAACGCTAACATCTCCAAGTGCTACCGATTGAAAACCCATCTAACGCGGGTCATGACCAGAGCATTGGGACCCTTTAAGTCTATGTTCAAACTCAAGGTGGAGTCCAGAACCCCGTTCACCATCGATGTGACCCTTTCGGGAAAGAAAAACAATTACAAGTATTTGGAATTCCACGCATCTAACGCTTACTATAAACGATCCAAGGACAGACTCAAACAGACAAGGTGTTGTGTAAATCCCTCCAAACACCTCTTGGGTCTCCCTATATTGGAACCCCCGGAGCTCCTATACGATCAGCTTTTTGCTCTCGATAGCATGCTTACGGGCGACAGCCACAGAAAAGAGGTTAGGAAGGAAAAGTGCCAGTCCCGCTTCGTTCGTTTGGCGTTCCTCTACGACTACCTGCGCAAAAATAGAATTCGCATTCCCGTCAAAGTAAATAAGCTCATCCAGTCCATCCTCTATAGAATGGACAAACCCAGATACCAGAAACACTTCAAAAAATGCACCGTGAAAATTCACTGATTAAAAATAATTTTTTATAGTAAGAGATGGATCTCATCGATATAAATTTATCAAAAATCAAGAAACAATTGGATGCGTCCGGCCAGAAGACGGGACGGTCCCTATCCGTGATAAATTTAAATCCAAAAAAATACAAGAAGGAAGACCTAACTAAATTGAATACCCTAACACAAACACTTAAAGTAATACAAACAAATATATTTGATAAAAATCCATTATTCAATGATGTTATATTCTTGGCCGACAAAACCAATTGTTCACAAGCGTTGATTAATGAATACATGAACGGTGCACAACTAACGAGAGAAAATATCATAGAGGCCCTCAAAATAGCAGATGAAAAAAGGAACATTCCAGAGGGAATTGAAACAAACATCAATCAGAGTATAGAAAAAGTCATGGAAAACTTGCAAAACTTGAATAACATGACGCAAGAAAGTAAACCATTCGATCCCAAGAACTTTAATAAACTGGATAAACAAACTATAATTAATATACTAAATGCACATAGAAAGGGAAATATTGAATTTATGAACCATTATAGTATGCTCAAAACGAAATTAGCATATAGAAAAGAAAAAATGCAACAAGTAAATTCAATATATAAAAAACTGAAGAGAGGTAATAATATCAAAAACTTCGTGAATGTATCAAAAATAGCAAAAAATAACATAGACCTGCGCATACTTATTAAAAATATTTCTCCCAAAATTAATGATACAGATGTCTATAAGATTTATAGTTCTAGAAATAATAATGCACAATATACACAACTAAAAACTCAATTAGAAGGAAAATATAGTAAAAATAAGAAAAGTGTAGAAAAGCTTGATAGTTATATAAAATTTTCAAAACAAATTTCGGAAACCTCTCCCGATTTTGAAAAGTCAAAATCTATAGGACTTATAAAAACATTAATCGTAAGTCGCATCAACGAAGATACAAGAACATTTAGAATTACTTTTAAAGAATTAATTAAAAAGTTTAGACCAAAATATAATTCAAACACAAAAAAACTGGGTGACGATGAAAGATTTAATGATTTGTTAAATATTTATAAAATATTATATGGGTCAAACCGAAATAAGGAAAGTAAAATATATAAAATTCTTAACATACAGAATTATATAGTTAGTGTTTCACCCAAGTGTAAAATACAACCAGCCGTTTTGACTATATTGGCAGATGGGGCATTATATTTAGATAAAGATAAATTAAAAAATTCATATAATGATATAGTAGAAAATTTTGAAAGTATTAATTTTAAACCAAATTCATATGAACCGGTAAAAACTCATCTTGAAAAATTCATTATATTTGATAAAGATGACAAACTTTGTAAATATCTTAAGGACATAAAAAACATTAGAAACAAACCAAACGTGATGACTTCTATCAAACAAATAATTAATTCTAGAATTAAACCTGTATTTTTCAAAAGACTTAAATTCATTTACGACGAAATGCGTTCAAATTTAATATAACCTTGGCGGACCACCACACGGAACCAGCAACGAGTGGCATCCCCAATACAATTGCCTTCGTTCCATGATGTCTTATGGCGTTACCCAACGTCATGGGGAACATGATGCAACGACACCAAGGGTAAACGATTGCCCGAATAATCTTAGTTTCATTCGTTTGCAGAAGCTCGTGGGCCGCAAGGGACACATTTGAAATCTCGAGCCACTTCAGTCCCAAGGCCACATCCTCATCGTCCCTATAATAATCCAATATGTAAAGGGAAATCGCGTGGTGCAAAAATAACAAGGGAAACATATTTGCATAGTGGGAACGGTTCTTTATCAACATAAGGGAATCATTCAAAAAATAACTTTTGGACATGATGAAACCCGGATTCCATCCAAATACACATGCCACGTGAACCATGTTTACAATAACATGGGCCCTCCGTGGGATGGTAAACCTTTCGGCTATAAAGTGAATACAACCAAACATTGGAGCAAAAAACATATCACTCCTTACTATCCTTAGTGGGTTTTTCTTTAAGAAACGATGGAATGTATTTGAGACCGGTGTCCACCACCAACCCCGCCATCATCATCCCATAACTTTGTAGGGTCTTGTTCAAAAAAACCGAACCGTTCTGCATAGACACACAAGGCTCCACCAACGTGAAATAAGGAAAACAGAACCTATAATGAAAATAAGTCAACCCCAACGACAAAGTCCACATACCCGTTGCGATGGCCACAAATCTAAACATTAGTCTTGCCCTACCTTCGCCTTTTATCTTTAATCCATGTCGTAATTGTCAAATTCAATTTCGTCAATCTCTTCATATTCCTCGTCCTCTTCGTCCATCCCCATCCTATTCATTTCCTCAAGGATGCGACTGTCGTGCTCGCTCATCTCAAATTCCTCTTCGTCCGGAACCTTACTCGACTCCCCGATAAACATCTTGGGCTCCTCAACAATCTTGGTCTCCACAGAAATAACGCGAGTGGTGGGCGTCTCGTCCTTGTGTTGCTTGCACTTTCCACCGAACTCCGGAAGGCCGTTCTTCTTACAGGGCTTCTTACTCTTCGTCATAACACCACAAGGACAAACTTCCTTTTCCTTTCCTTTTCCCTTGACAGCCTTGACGGTGGGCTCGGGGTCAAAGCTTTCCACTTCAAGGGAATAGCTCCTTACCAATAGGTCCTTGAGCATTTCCTTCACATCCTTCGGCATCTTATTGAGATTTCCCTTGAGAAAACCCAATAGGGGCTTTAAGGCATCCTCGGTCGTTTTATTCATGTAGGCTTCGAGGTGCTTGATGGGACCCTCCCTATCCATGGGGTCGAAGTTGGTATCCTTGGCGAAGGCCATGAGGTGAGCGATGGAAGAAGACATGTTTGTTTGATTAGAGAAGGCGCGTTTCCTTTAAGCAAACAGTTTTGGGTGATGCCTCTCGAGAAGCAAGACCCCTACCTGAATGAAATTTTTAACTAAATGAAATACGTTACGAAAATAGCAAAAATATATGACCCAAATGCTCTGGCGAATGACGCACCTGAGCCCTCGACTAACTCGGGTTCGATTGTGTAGTTTGAAAAGGGTTCATCCGATTCAAAAACATCAGTCAAGTTAGAATAAAAGGGGGCCTCGGTGGCATTCTCCATGAGCAGATGGGTGATCATTTACTATAGTGTGTGATTTTTTGTTTAAATAAATACCGCACTTCTTTTTTACTATGAAATTCAACCTTGTCGTGGAAGACGAGGAGGACCAGTCCTACGTGGATAGAGGATTGAGCGAATTCCTCTCCATAGACAAGGCGGGACAGGGAATTTCGGATAAAATCAAATCTAACGCAAGACGCCTTTTGAGAACCATCGCCCTTAAGCACGACCTCGACTACACCATCCTAAGGGTCGGTAAGGACACCTTTACGAAGGGAACAAGGGACGCCATAGGGCTGGTGGATGAGGTATTTGAAGATGGGGGAGGTCACTGGGTGGCGTTCTACTACATCAAGGACGAAGACCATTTCATCCTCTACGACTCCACCGGTTTCGAAAGAGACACCTCATTCGTAAATTATCTCCTCACATTTTCAAATAGGGTAAATTCAAAAAGCAAACACCCCATGGCCGTCCGTGCCAGAACCATACGAAAAGGGAACGTCATTCGCCAACCCATCCCGTCCACCGACACCTCCTACGCCTCTCAACACCAATTTTGCTTCGCGGAAGGTCTCCTGTTCCTCGAGGAATTACTTGGGAACAGAGAAATAAGCAGGTGCAAAAACGAACGAGAAGCCCTATTAACCGTAAAGCGTTATATGGGGGAACTTGGTATGCGTCTTAAATATGATATTCCCGAAGAATTCTTCTATATCTGGGACGACCTAGCATGTCATGCAGTGAATGCCTCCGCCTCCTAATGCCAATTCCCTACAATATACAGGAGTGATGTTAATGCCTTCCAACACGCCTTTTATCGTCTCCCTCGCCTTGTTATCCATCTCGTAGTCTCCGTAGCACGGAA
>Ga0222715_10004198_pt1 | contig 12598 bp, 12 predicted proteins | sample C33_9DmetaG_FD_165056 | JGI IMG/M metagenome (GOLD analysis project Ga0222715, IMG submission 165056) | Estuarine water microbial communities from San Francisco Bay, California, United States - C33_9D | ecosystem: Environmental > Aquatic > Marine > Unclassified | place: USA: California...
TGGGTGGAGGTCCGGGGTCTAGATTACACCGTTCAACTGATGGAGGTGAAACCTGGACTAAGCTAAGTCAAGGACTACCCACCTCTAATATGGGTAAGATAGGACTGGCAATCTCTCCTCAGCAGCCAGATGTGCTTTATTCAGCGATTGAGCTCGACCGAAAAAGTGGCGCGGTTTACCGCTCGGATGACAGAGGGGCATCATGGACTAAGATGTCAAATACGGTTTCGGGCGGAACAGGTCCGCACTACTACCAAGAACTCTACGCAAGCCCGCATAAATTTGACCGACTGTACCTCATGAATGTTCGCGTGCTTACTTCTGAAGATGGGGGCAAAACATTCACCGAATTAAAAGAAGAAAAGAAGCATTCAGATAACCATGCCATTGCCTTTAAAAAAGACGATCCAAACTACTTAATGATCGGAACTGATGCCGGAATTTATGAGAGTTTTGATCTCGCTGAGAATTGGCGCTACATCAAAAACCTTCCGCTTACTCAATTTTATAAGGTTGCCGTTAATAATGCAGAGCCCTTCTATCATGTTTTTGGAGGAACTCAAGATAATGGATCGGCTGGAGGCCCTTCGGCCACTGACGAGGCTCAAGGAATAAGCAATAAGCATTGGTATAAGACACTCTTTGCAGATGGACATCAATCGGCAACCGACCCTGAGTTCAACGACATCATCTATGCCGAGACGCAGCAGGGTGGTCTTCACAGGGTAGACCTAACCACTGGTGAGCCTTTAGCTATTCAGCCTCAAGCATTTTTGGGTGATCCGCATGAGCGTTTCAATTGGGATGCTCCGATTTTAGTTTCTCCTCATAACCCTGCCCGATTGTATTTTGCTTCTTACCGGGTTTGGAAGTCAGAATCTAGAGGTGACGACTGGGTACCGATTTCAAAAGATCTAACGCGAAAAGAGGAGCGGCTTAACCTACCTATCATGGGTCGACAGCAGTCATGGGATAACGCCTGGGATGTAATGGCCATGTCTAATTACAATACGATCACTTCACTTAGTGAATCACCCGTAAAGGAAGGTCTGCTCTATGCGGGTACTGATGATGGATTTGTGCAGTTTACCGAAGATGGAGGATCAAATTGGACAGCTATACCGGTAACAAAGATGGGGCTACCTGAGCGCAGTTTTGTTAACGATATTAAAGCTGACCTTCACGATGAAAACACGGTTTATGTCGTTCTCGATAATCACAAAGAGGGTGACTTTAATCCCTATCTTTTTAAGAGTACCGATAAAGGAAAGACATGGAAGTCGATCAGTGCAAATTTGCCGAAGCGCACCTTACTATGGCGAATTGTGCAAGACCACGTAGATCCTCAGCTGCTATTTTTAGCCACTGAGTTTGGTGTATACACATCGCTTAACGGGGGAGGGCACTGGCAAAAGCTGCCAGGCACTCCGAATATGGCCTTCAGAGACCTGACTATACAAAAACGTGAGAACGACTTGGTAGCTGCTTCTTTCGGACGAGGTTTTTATGTGCTAGATGACTACAGCGCATTGCGTCAAATGAAGTCTAGTTCGCTTAGTGACCCAGCAGCGCTCTTTGATACTAGACCGGCAAAATGGTTTATACCAAGAAGCAACTTAGGAAATACAGGAGCAGATTTCTACATCGCTGATAACCCAACATTTGGAGCAGTTTTTACTTACCACTTGTCGCAAGACTTTAAATCGGCTAGAGAATTGCGTCAAGAACGCGAAAAAAAGGCGAATACGGCAAAAGCTTCGATTCCATTTGTTGGCTATGATACGCTTGACGACGAATTGCTCGAGCCAGAAACTTTAGCCTGGATTTTAATCCAAGATCAACAGGGAAATGTGGTACGGAAAATAAGCGAAAAAGCAAAAAAGGGAAGTCATCGAATGGCGTGGGATCTCCGACATGCTTACTCTGCTCCTCTCGTGCTCGATAAAGATGCTCGCGTCACAGAAGCAGGCCCTATGGTACGACCTGGTACATTTAAAGCCTCGCTTATTGTCGAGAAGGGTGGAACGGTACTTTCTCGAACTAGCCCGATTAGCTTTGAGGTCAAGCCCATACGTGAAGGAGTGCTTCAAGGGGTAGATTTCAACACTTATGAGGCATTTAGATCTGACTACGCAGCTGTTGAGGCTTCTTATTTGGAATTTAGCCAATCGCTTAACTCAATTGAAGATCGTATAGGTGTTTTACGCGCTAATACCGCACGTCTATTCAATAACCTAAAAGACCTTCAGGCCATCAATGAGTTGGGTTTACAGTTGGCTGCTTTAAAAAAGCAAAGTACTGTTAGCCCCTCTCGTGACGAGGTTGGTGAAAAAGATGTGGATACCGCTTTGAGTAACCTAAGAATGGCCTCTCGGGGATTTTCAACGACCTATGGACCAACACCTTTACACAAGAGATCATTGAGTCAGGCCAAAGAACTACTTAAGGCTGACATGGATGAGTTAGATGGTATTATGTTGAGTCTAAATGAGTTTATCAGCCAACTTGAATCCAAAAGAGGTATAAAGGTTATTCATTAATCTTCGAGTTCAAATTTTAAGAAGCCGCTCATTTGAGCGGCTTTTTTAATTCGCGCCATCTAGATATTCACGCACCCTTAGAGGCTGATCGGTATTGATGTAATCGAGCCCTGACTCTACACTCCAATTCCAGGCCTTTGGGGTATCAGGAACAGCCCATAAACGAACGGGTTTATCATAGGCCTTAGCCTTTTTTATAAAAGAAGTCAATCGTTTACGGTGGTCTTTAGTTAGTGTTGCTTCTCCGTTCCAATTGGAAAATCGCCTAAACGACTGGCTGATCATAGCCACCTTTGACCAAGACTCTATAGGGGTTTGATCTATTTCTTGGCAGTCAAAAAATATATGATTTGGGTAATTCGAATAGTCTTTAGGCAAGGGTCTATTTCCGGATATTACCAATCGCATACCGCTATCCTTTGAAGGATAGGTAAAGGGCTCAAGTGCCTCTGTTGCTTCAATGACGGCCTCTAAACTTTGATAAGCCTCAGTTTTAATATCGATCAATAGGCAAAGGTTTCTGACTCTCGGATCTTCATTCAATACTAACCGCAACAGCGGTTCTATGTAAGCTGATTGAAGTGTTTTAGCTGAATATATGCTCTCGAATTCGTGGGCGACGTATAAAATGGAGTCCTTTAAAATCACATCGACCTCAATAGAAGAAGCATTGGCTTCAAGAGCTCCGTGTAAGGGCTGTGGCTGGGCATAGTCGTTATGTGAGTGTATGCCTATTTGTGCCAGTGCTCCCCAGGTGAACCCTATTAAAACAACTAAAACGAATCTTTTCATGGCTGCGGATACTGCTTTGCTTATTGAAAATACCTATTTTGAGTCAAATGCACGTACAATGAAAAAGTGGTTTATTTTTTCTGTGGTTTCGCTTGCCACTGTAGGCTTTGGTCTGGCACTTTTGGGTGAGGCCATTATCGCAAAATCGAAAGAGGAGCCTTGGTTTTGGATGGGCACTCTTGCACTTATTACTATCAATACAGGCCTTTCTCTTCTGGGTCGAGCAGTCATCGAACGATTAAAGGCACTATAGATGTCAGATTTGAATTTGACCGGTATTCAGATTGAGTTTGATCCAAACGCCTTGTGGCTATTGAATCTGGCACTAGGCTTTATCATGTTTGGTATTGCATTGGAGATTAAGCCCGCGCATTTTAAGCTGCTTTGGGAGTCTCCGAAATCCGTTTTTGCGGGTCTATTCAGTCAGTTTGTCGCCCTTCAATTGCTCACGTTGACCTTAGTTTGGCTGATGGAACCCGCGACCGATATTGCTTTGGGGATGTTCTTAGTGGCGGCTTGCCCGGGGGGCAATGTCTCTAATTTCATGAGTCATTTTGCAGGCGGAAATAGCGCTCTTTCGATTAGCTTAACGGCCATTTCATCGGTTGCGGCAGTGATTATGACCCCATTGGTTTTTAATACTATGGTTTATTTCTATCTAGAGACTACCTCAGCTACTACGAATTTTTCGATCGCTTTTCTCGACATGTTTGAAGTGGTCATTCTTATTTTAGGAATCCCCCTATTGCTTGGGATGACCTTCACCCATTTTCTACCTCTATGGTCAAAAAGACTATCGGCCGTATTTAAATGGGTATCTGTGTTATTCTTTGTTTTTTTAGTCGTTTTGATGATCGTTCAAAATCAATCAGCTTTTCAAGCCAGTATTATTTCTTTATTTTCAGTAGTAGTGGTCCACAATTTGGCGGCTTTAGCCACCGGATTTGCGGTTGCTCTTTTGTTTGGTTTAGGCCTAGCTGAAAGACGAACCTTGAGCATAGAGACCGGTATTCAGAATTCAGGTCTTGGTCTGCTACTCATATTCACTTTCTTTGATCAAAACAAAGGAATGGCCGTGGTAGCTGCCCTTTGGGGCATTTGGCACCTTATTTCAGGTATGTCCTTGGCCTTGTTCTGGTCAAAACGATGAGTTGTGATGGTGTCTAATGTGGTCATTTCAGGGGTTAAAGGGTTCTTGCGCATAGCGTTACGACTGTATTTTAAAGAAATCAGACACGCTTCGTATCAAATAGATCAACGGCGACCGCTGCTCTTTTTGGCCAACCATCAGAATGCGTTAATCGATGCGTTGCTCATCGCCGCTTTTAACCGGCGTAAAACCTATTTTTTGGTTCGCTCAGACGTGTTTAAACGCAAGTGGGTTGCACGCGTATTACACTATTTTGGCTTGAGACCTATTTTCCGCATACGAGATGGTAAGCATCTTGTTAGCCAAAATGAGCCTATACTGAATTTCTTTGCCGAGGTTTTGGTTAAGGGTGATTGTGTACTCCTTTTTCCGGAAGGAAATCACTCGCTTAAACGGAGCATAAGGCCCCTTCGAAAGGGCTTTATTGATATAGCAGATAAAGCATTTGCCTTAGATAGTAATCTCGATTTGGGACTGGTGACCATAGGTCTTAGCTATCAGAATGCCACCTGCTTTAGAGATCGTGTACATATACATTACGCCAATGCTATTGATGCCAAAAGCTTATTTGTTAAGGCACATAACAAAACTAGCGACAAGAAAGAACGCGATAAACAAATTTTAGCGTTTGTCCACCAGCGTTTATCGACTTGCACGGTGCACATTGCTTCTGAAAATTATGTTGACATTGAATGGCAATTGATCCGCGAAAAAACAGATTTTCTTAAGGTTCCAGCGGTAAATGCGCGGATTGCTGAATTGACAGAATCTATCAGTAGCGATCGAAGTGAAGAATTCCTGGCCTTACCTGCTCCCTGTGAGGTGAGCGGCCTAAAGCTCGTGATCAGCATTCTTTTTTGGCCGCTGGTATTTATCTGGCGCAGTCGCATCCGGCCGATGATCAAAGAAGATGAATTTGTGAGCACGTTTAGATTTGCCTACTTCACCTTTATACTTCTAGTAAGTGTGCTGCTGTTTGCTCTTGTTTTAATTTTTTTACTTTAGAGGTAAACCAGAAGACTAATGAGTGATTCACCATTTAGCAAGCCCGAACATCAAATGTATTGCGCTGAATGCGGAAAATTAATCAGCAAAAAGGCATCTATGTGTCCGAATTGTGGGCTCTCTTATGAAGAGGCTCCCAAACAGCCGTTCAACGCCGAACCGCGTTTTCTGGCTACACTTCTTCTGTGTTGGTTTTTGGGGGTGTTTGGCGTGCATCGCTTTTATACGGGCCACACCGCCATTGGAGTGATTCAGTTATTCACCTTAGGCGGATGCGGTATCTGGGTCATTATTGACTTTATACTTATTGTGACCGGCGGGTTCAAAGACGCAAACGGCATTTCTATTCGGGCAAATGGATAGAACGATCGCACTACTTTTCAGTCATAAATTTATGCTTTCTGCAGTGGTAGTGTATCAAGTGACCACGGGTCTTATAGCGGAATACAGCGCTATAGATCTCATGATTCCCTGCCTATTCAAGACCTTTTTTCAGGTTGAATGTTGGGGGTGTGGCCTATCATCTGCGGCCATAGAGCTGCTTCATTTTCGGTTTAGCCTAGCGGCTCAGAAGAACCCATTGATCTATGCTGTAATGGGATTGGTGGCATATTATTTCGCAAAGCACTCTCTTTCCTTTGCAGACCCGCAATGAGTTTGCCAATAGAAAATTAAAAAAAAACGCTAGCGAGTTTTATAGAATTCATTTTTAACTAGTTTTGCCGAAAAATGTAGCCTACGGGTTGCAACCTTAACGTTTTGAAAATGAATGTTATGCTCGGGCCCAAGGGTGTGTTGAAGTTCGTCCTAAAAGCCGTATTTAGTGGAGTACGCCGAGCAAAAGGTCTAACTTCAAAAATGATTTCATTTTTAATGCGCGAGCGCATTGTGCTCAGCTTGTCTGAGTTGCAATCTCAGTCGAGCACACATATACGCATTTAGTGGAGCCTTCAAAACAGAGCCCTAACTTTATAGCCCTTTTTGATTTTAGACCCCTTTAAATGCATTAATGAAAACAAAATACATCGATTTAATAGACCAGACCTACTTCTTTCCGCAAGAAGAATTTACCCTACGTGACGACAATCTTCTGTTTCACGGCATAGACCTGATGCAACTCGTTGAGCAATACGGCTCTCCGCTCAAGTTTATGTACCTGCCGAAGATCTCTGAAAATATCTCAAAGGCCAAGCAGTGGTTCTCAGATGCCTTCAGAAAATACGATTATCACGGTGCCTACCATTACTGTTACTGCACCAAGAGTTCTCACTTTAGGCACGTAATTGAGCGGGCGCTTGACGCTGGAGTGTACATTGAAACTTCATCGGCCTCTGACCTCTCTATAGTGAATGTTCTATTGAATGAAAAAAAGGTCAAGCCCACAGACTGGGTTATTTGCAATGGATTCAAGCAGCAGGAATACGTAGATAAGATAGCCGAGTTGATGACTTCAAAGGCAGTGAATGTTCTTCCTGTCTTAGATAACTATGTAGAAATCGAGCAGATTAAATCTAAGACCGCCGAACCGTTTTCAGTAGGTATTCGCATTGCCTCTGAAGAAGAGCCTAAATTTGAGTTTTATACGTCTCGTTTAGGTATAGGGTATAAGAACATTGTTCCGTTTTATAAGCAATACATTCAAGACGATCCGCAGATCTCGCTGCGTATGTTGCATTTCTTTATCAACACAGGCATTCGCGATACGGCCTATTACTGGAATGAGCTTCAAAAGTGTTTAAAAGTATATGTGGGGCTGAAGAAGATCTGTCCTACGCTCAATTCTCTAAATATTGGCGGAGGGTTTCCGATTAAAAATTCATTAGCCTTTAGCTACGATTACGCTTACATGGTCGACGAAATCGTAAACCAAGTGCGTATTGTTTGTGAAGAGGCCGGTATTGAGGTACCTGATTTGTACACCGAATTTGGTAGTTATACTGTTGGAGAAAGTGCTGGGACTATTTACAAAGTCCTTTATCAAAAGCAACAAAATGATCGAGAGAAGTGGAATATGATCGATTCTTCGTTCATCACCACAATGCCTGATTCTTGGGCTATCAACAAGCGGTTTATCATGTTACCTCTCAATCGCTGGAACGATACCTATGAGCGTGTGTTGCTTGGTGGAATAACTTGTGACAGTGACGATTATTACAATTCAGAACAGCATGTGAACGCGATTTATTTACCGCGCTTCAGTAAGTCTTATCCGCTATATATCGGATTCTTCCACACAGGGGCTTATCAAGAAACGGTTGGTGGATTCGGAGGGCTTCAGCATTGCTTGGTGCCCCAACCTAAGTATGTTTTATTAGATCGAGACGAAGCTGGTAACCTTACTTCAACGCTTTTCAAGGAACAGCAAACAGCATTAGAATTTTTAACTCAACTCGGATATACGCAATGAAAACATTTGCAGGAATTCCTGTAGAATTCGCCGGAGCTGATCGCTCAAAGGTATCACTCATTCCGGTCGCCTACGACGGAACAAGTACATGGGGTAAAGGGGCTGACAAAGGGCCAGAGGCCTTCCTGGACGCCGCCGAAAACATGGAACTCTACGACATTGAGACGCAGTCTGAAGTTTATAGAGAGGGCATCTATTTGCATCAAACCCTCCAAGGATTTTCAACTCCAGACGCCATGGTTGAGGCCGTTTACGCAAAATTTAAAGATCAGTATACCCGCGGCAAATTGGTGAGTATGATTGGTGGAGAGCACTCCGTGTCTATAGGTGCCATTCGCGCAACTGCCGAGTTCTTTGACGACGTTACGGTAGTTCAATTAGATGCGCATACCGATCTAAGAGAGTCCTATTTAGGGTCGAAGTACAATCATGCATGTGCACTCTTTGAAGCGCAGCAGACTACCAATCTGATACAGGTGGGAATTCGCTCAATGGACAAACTCGAGCAAGATCGCGTAGATCCTGAGCGCGTGTTTTATGCTCATGAATTAGAAGCTGATGAATTTTGGATGGATAAGGCCATCGATTTGATGACTGAAAACGTGTATATCACTATTGATTTAGACGCGTTTGATCCATCTATTCTTCCCGCAACCGGAACTCCCGAGCCTGGAGGAATGTTGTGGTACGAAACACTTTACTTTTTGCAGCGCATCATTACTGAAAAGAAATTGGTAGGCTTTGATATCGTTGAGCTCTGCCCCAATGAATTTTCAAAACCCTCAAACTTTTTAGCGGCCAAATTGTACTACAAAATACTATCTTATCACTTTACAAAAGAACTATGAGCGTAAGCGCCTTTGTCGAAAATCACTACAAACATTTCAATGCAGCTGCTCTAGTAGACGCAGCTAAGGGCTACATCGCTCAGATTGATCAGGGCAACAAGATGCTTGTGTCTCTGGCTGGAGCCATGAGCACCGCTGAGATGGGGCGCATTCTTACGCCAATGATTGCACAAAACAAGATCCACATTATATCATGCACTGGGGCTAACCTAGAAGAAGATGTGATGAATTTGGTGGCTCATAGCCACTACGAGCGCATTCCGAATTACCGCGACCTTTCACCAGAGCAAGAGCGTGATCTGCTTGATAGAGGATTGAATCGCGTAACAGATACCTGTATTCCAGAAGAGGAAGCTTTTCGGGTGCTTCAGAAATACATGTTTAAGTTATGGAAGTCGGCTGAGGATGGAGGGGAGCGTTACTTTCCGCATGAATTTCTGTATCAGCTATTGCTTTCGGGAGATCTAGACGCTCATTTTCAGATTCCGGTTGAGCATTCATGGATGATGACGGCTGCGAAGAACAATCTGCCTATGGTGGTTCCGGGATGGGAAGACTCTACCATGGGAAACATCTTTGCGAGTTATGTAATTAAAGGAGAGTTGAAGGCATCTACTGTGAAGTCTGGAATCGAATATATGGCTTATCTAGCCGACTGGTATAGACAACAAGATCAAGTGGGCTTTTTTCAAATTGGAGGCGGAATAGCCGGAGACTTTCCGATCTGCGTGGTTCCGATGCTTTATCAAGATCTCGAACTCGAACAAACGCCTTTTTGGAGTTATTTTTGCCAGATTAGCGACTCTACAACAAGTTACGGTTCGTACTCGGGAGCAGTGCCTAACGAAAAGATCACTTGGGGCAAGTTGGATATCGATACTCCAAAATTTATTATTGAATCAGACGCGACTATTGTTGCACCTTTAGTTTTTGCCTATATATTAGGGTACTGATGAAACGAGTTATAATTGATTACAAGAAGTTAAGCGCCGACCAAAGGCAGGCATTCTCTGATCTTTATAGTGAAGGATACGGAGATAACGAGCTTATGACGCTTACTATGGGCAACGGAACTCGAGTGAGTTGCTTGCCCTTGTCTTTTGAAGACACTTCATTTTTGGTAAAGATTGGTTCTGTTTCTAAAGACTTTTGGGATGCAGACTTTCTCGATAGCATAGAGCCTATAGAAGGCGTTGATTTTGAAGATTAACCTTCCTTAAGAAAACAGGCCGATTTTTCTACTTAAAAATCGGCCTGTTTACCTTTAAAACAAAAATGCAGTATTTCGTTCACAAAGCTGCCGAAAGGGGCCAGGCCAATTTCGGATGGCTAAAATCATACCACAGCTTTAGTTTTGGTTCGTACTACGATCCTAATAAGATGCAATTTGGTGCACTCCGCGTTTTAAATGACGACTGGGTAGAGGCCGGAGCTGGTTTTCCAAGGCATGGCCATCGTGATATGGAAATCGTTTCGATTCCGCTTTCAGGTAATCTAAAACACGAAGATAGTACCGGAACTTCAGCAGTGATTCGCTCAGGCGATGTGCAGGTGATGAGTGCAGGAAGTGGTATTGAACACAGCGAATTCAATGCAAGCGCTGAAGAGGCAGTGGCCTTTCTTCAGATTTGGGTCATGCCTCGTGAACGTGCGGTAGTTCCTAGATACCAACAGGTTTCATTGCCCGTTCCCTTTCCGGCCAAACGCTGGGTGCAACTGGTGTCGCCTCATGAAGGTGCCGAAGGGGTCTTTGTATATCAAGACGCGTGGTTTTTTATGGCTGAGCTAGACGAAAATCAACAGCTGAACTATGCCCTGCAGCGACCAAAGACGCACGGAGTGTATCTTTTTGTTCTTGAAGGTGAGCTAGATGCGGGTGAAGTGACTCTTTCGCGTAGAGATGCAGCTGGAATTTGGGAAGTCGATGAATTCACTATTCGCGCTAATTCAGTTGCCAAGGTGTTGGCTATTGAGGTTCCATTACAGCCGAATTAAGCCTAATTCATAAGGGCAATTTGCATAAATTTGCCGCCATGATTGCCACCATTTGCCGAAAGGCCCATTTTAATGCTGCACACCGCCTTCACAACCCTAAGTGGAGTGCAGAGAAGAATCTAGAAGTATTTGGAAAGTGCAATAGCGCCTATTTTCACGGTCACAACTTTGATCTCGAAGTACGTGTCAGGGGCGAAGTCAATCCTGATACGGGTTTCGTTATCGACTTAGGCGTACTTGGAACAATCATTAAAGAGGAGATAGAAGATCGTTTTGATCACAAGAACCTCAATGTTGATTGCGCAGAATTTCAAGACCTCTTGCCTTCGACCGAGCATTTTGTTAAAGTGATCTACGATATTCTAAAGCCCATTCTTGGACCAGACTACCAGTTGCACATCACTTTATATGAAACGGCAAAGAACGCCGCCGAGTACGGAGATTGGTAATGCCTATTTCAATTTTTCCATCACTCGTTCGAGCGCCATTCCTCTTGACCCCTTAATCAATAGGTTCGATTCTTTCAACTCCTCAGGAAACTGATTGAGCAATTCTTCGGTTGAACGATAGGTGGTGAAGTTTGAGACAGCTGCGGAGAAATGCAATCCGACTAAATAGACCTGATCAAAAGAGAGGACATTGAGTAAATCGACGATTTTTTGATGTTCTGCTGCTGCATCATCACCGAGCTCGAACATATCCCCTAGAATTAAGGCCTTTTTGCTCCAATTGAATGATTGATAGAGCCTAATGGCCGATTCCATGCTGCTCGGGTTGGCGTTATAGGCGTCTAACAATAAGCGTTTACCATTTAGCACTACGATCTCAGAGCGCATATTCGATGGAACATATTGGGCTACGGCTTCAGCAGCCGAGCTTAATGAGACATTAAAGTAAGCGCCGATGGCCATTGCGGCCGCGATATTGGTAGCGTTATAGGCCCCAAATAGTGAACTTTCAAAGGTTAAGCCCTGAACGCGCAAGCGAAGCGTTGGAGATTCCTGAATCAGTTCGAAAGCGTTTGCCTGGTTTGAGGTTTTTGGTTGAGCCAACTGGTACGCAACCTTTGAGGAGTACGCTTTAAGCGCCTCGACCTGAATAGGGTCATTTTCATTAAAAAAAATCACTCCCTCTCGAGCAAAGAGATTTTTATAGAGTTCTTGTTTGCCCTTAATTACCCCTTGCACCCCTCCAAAGCCTTCAAGGTGCGCTTTGCCGAAATTGGTGATTAATCCGTGGGTGGGTTCTGCAATTGAAGCGAGTTGGGCAATTTCTCCCTGGTGGTTGGCGCCCATCTCAATGACCGCTATTTCGTGAGTCGAATCGAGCTCGAGCAAAGTGAGCGGAACTCCAATGTGGTTATTTAAGTTTCCTTTAGTGGTAAGCGTTTTAAACTTTTGGTTAAGCACGGCGCTTATCAATTCTTTTGTGGTTGTTTTTCCGTTGCTCCCGGTTAAGGCTATAATCGGTATAGAAAACGTTTTACGATGGCAATTTGCCAGCTGTTGAAGTGTTTCTAATGGATCATCTACTCTAATAAGATTAGGGTGATCCTTTTCAAACTGGCGATCTACAACTGCTGCAATAGCTCCATTTTCTAGTGCTTCAATGGCGAAATCGTGTGCGTCAAAAGAGGGGCCTCTGAGAGCGAAAAACAGTTGATTTTCTAGTAAGTTTCGGCTGTCGGTGCACACCCCTTTGCTTTTTAAGAATAAGAGGTGCAGTTCTTGGAGTTTCATAGCAATTACTTTGCAGCTAAAGATAAGAATTGGTTGAATGTTTGTATTTTGAACCTTCGTTTTTATCGCTTGCTTATGCACCCGCGCGCGCTTCTGTTTTTGTTATTTATTGGTCTTCAATT
>Ga0222715_10004203_pt1 | contig 12589 bp, 19 predicted proteins | sample C33_9DmetaG_FD_165056 | JGI IMG/M metagenome (GOLD analysis project Ga0222715, IMG submission 165056) | Estuarine water microbial communities from San Francisco Bay, California, United States - C33_9D | ecosystem: Environmental > Aquatic > Marine > Unclassified | place: USA: California...
GAAATGGCATTAGCAGCTTATCTACCTGTAGCACAGTTTCAAGGTGCAACAATTGGTTCTGTTTTTGCAAAAAGTAGGAAAACATTTTAATGGCAATTTTAAGAGGCGGTAGAAGAATAGGAAATTTTGATATCAGACTTGGCTTGCCAAGAGATAAGTCATTGGTTGATGTAGCAGGAGACCCTAGACTACAAAGACAACCTGGTGGTTCTGGTGTTTTGCAGAGATTTCAGGCACAGATAAATCAAGGTGAAGGTATGGCAAGACCAAATAGGTTTTTGGTCATAATTAATCCACCAGCTAGAGCAAAACTTTCAAATGCAGAACTTTTAGCAAGTGAGTTTGGTGGTAGTAGTGCAGGTACTAATAATGATTTAGAAAGTCTTGTTACAAGAGAAAATATACAAATGATGTGTAACAAAATTACCATGCCTAGTAGAGATGTTAATACACAACCAGTTAGAACTTATGGACCTAAAAGAGAAATGCCTTATGCATACTCATTTAGTGGTGAAGTAGAAGCGACATTTTTTGGTGATAAGTTTTTAAGACAGAGATTATTTTGGGAAAATTGGCAAAAAAAGATTTTTAATAATGAAACTCACGACATGAAATATTATGATGAATATGTCGGTTCAATAGACATACTTCAATTAGGCCAGTTTGACGCAAAAGGTGATGATGACGCTAGAGTTACATATGCAGTAAGATTGTTTGAAGTGTACCCACAAACAATTAGTCCTATTGAATATGCATATGGTAATAATAATGCAATTGTAGAGGTACCAGTTACATTAAACTTTAGAACATGGAAAAATTTAACTATAGACGAAGTAAACAAAGCAACTATAGGTGACGCAGTTGGTAATAAACCAACTATAAAAGCAAGTACAGATTTTGGATTGTTTGGTGGTATATTAAGCAAACTGCCTCCTGAAATTAGAAGAGCGGGCAGAGATGTATTACAAACAACTAGAAGAAATCTACCGATAGGTAGAGTAACAGGTGGTAGATTATTTCCACCTTTTGGTTAACAACAAGGAGATAATATTATGGCATTGCCAGTATTGGAAACAAATACTTTTGAATTGACATTACCTTCAAGTGATGTAAAAGTAAAGTTTAGACCATTTCTTGTAAAAGAAGAAAAAATCTTATTACAAGCAATGGAATCGCAAGAACAAAAACAAATAGTGGGTGCATTACAAAATATTGTTAATGTATGTACATTTGGACAATTAAATGTAGATGAGTTACCAACATTTGATTTAGAATATGTATTTTTACAAATAAGAGCTAAATCAGTTGGTGAGATAGCAAATCTAAAAATTCTATGTCCTGACACTAAAAAAGACTATGCAGAGGTTGAAGTAGATTTATCTACTGTAGATGTACATGTAGATGATGAACACACAAACAAAATTATGGTAGATGAAGCGAGAAAAATACAAGTGTTGATGAAATATCCAACATTAGCTTCAGTTGACCCTACAAAGGATTATAGTAAAGGTGACACAAAAGCACTTTTTAATGTTATCGCAGAGGGTATCTATCAAATCATTGAGGGTGAACAAGTACATCAAGCAAAAGATTATTCAAGAGAAGAACTTGACAAATTTATTGAAAGTTTAGATAGTAAATCATTTAAAAAAATACAAAAATTTTATGAAACTATGCCTAAATTAATGCATGAAATTGAAGTTGAAAACCCTAAAACGAAGGTAAAAAGTAAGATTACATTATCGGGTCTTTCTGATTTTTTCGGATAGCCCTATCACATGACACGCTTGAAAACCATTATCAAGTGAATTTTGCGTTAATGCAACATCATAAATATTCATTAACCGAATTAAATGATATGGTACCGTGGGAAAGGGAGATATATGTAAACTTGTTGATTGCATATATCAAGGAAGAAAAAGAAAAAAGAGAACGAGAGAGGAAGTAATGGCTGAAGAAATAAAAGATGTAAAAATCGCAACGCCAAAACAAAAGGTGTATGTTGATTTAGAAGTAGATACTTCAATCAAAGACCTTGGTGTAAATCCATATGCAAAATTGATACATATGGCAAGAGCTGTTGACGCTTGGAGAATATTTCCAAGACTATTCTTAACAGTTTATATTATATTGTTATACAAATGCGTAATATGGTATATGGACTTATCTGCTCCGACTATGGAACAGAGTGGGTTAATCAGTATCGTTGTTGGTGCTGGCGCTGCCTGGTTTGGTCTATACACAGGAACTAGTAAGAGTAAGAAATAATGGATTGGGTAACAGCAGATTTATTACAAGTAATCAATGAGACAAGTTGGTTTGATGGCATTGGTACAATAGTTGTATTACTAGGTGCATATGCTGTTTACAAATACATCAATAAAAGGTTTAAATAGTGGCTGAAGAAGACAAACAAATAGGTACAGCTCTAGCAGTTGTAGAAGAACAACAAAAAGTTGTTGGTAATGCATTAGTAGCTGCTTCAGGTAGTGCTGTACTAGCAGAAAACACCGATAGCTCAACACAAATATTAGAACAAATTAGAGATATACAAGTTAGAACTTTAAGAGGTATTAGTGAAATTGCAAAAGGTATAAAAGATATATTTGACCTTGATAAGTTGCAAGACAGACGAGAAAGAGAAGACGCAACTGAATTAGCTAAAGAAAACCAAATGCCTGAACCACCAGGTCCTGCTGGTGAAGGCGATGTATCTGAACAAGAAGCTGATAAAAAATCAGGTGGTATATTTGCATTTTTAGGTGGTTTACCAGGTGCCGGTCTATTTAAAAAAATGTTTGCGCCTATTATGGCATTCTTTGGTAAGGGTGGATTACTTGTTAAACTGTTTGGTAGATTTGGTCCTCTTGGTGCATTAATATTAGGTTTCACATTAGTTTACAAATATTCAGATGAGATAGCAAAGGCATTAGCTCCAGCATTAGATGGTATTAAGAAATTAATACCAAAGTTAAAACCTCTTACTGATTTCTTATTGATGGTTGGTGATTTCTTAATTAAAAATATTTTAGAGGGTCTTGGTAGTGTAATGAAATATATAATTGACGCAGTAACAAGAGTTGTTGATGGATTTAAAATGTTATTTGATGGTGATATATTAGGTGGTTTAAGTGAAATATTTGGTGGTTTATTTGATTTTGTACTTGCAATACCAAAAGCCATATTAGAAACAGTAATTAATATTTTATCACCATTGGCGACAGCAGTAGGTGAATTCTTTACAAATTTATATAATGATATTGTAACTTATGTTACAGATGTTATAACTAGTATTGGTAATTGGTTTATTTCATTAAAAAATAATATTGTACAATTTTTTGTTGACGCATATGAAACTGTAAAAACTACTATTACAGACGCCATTAATGGTGCATTTACATTTTTTGCCGATATATTTAATTCTATTAGTGATTTCTTTAGTGATAGTTTTAATAAAGTAAAAGATTTTATAACAGGATTACCTGATAAGATATTGGGTTTTGTTAGTAACATGTTTAAACCTATTACTAACTTTTTTGCTAGTATAGGCAATAGAATTAAAGAAGCAATAAACGGTATTGTTGACGCATTACCATTACCTGATTTTGTTAAAGATAAAATGAAATTTAATATTACACCAACACAATCAGAATTAGATGAGGTTTCAACAGGTGACGCTAGCGTTGCTGAAAAGATTGCATTAGACGAGGCAAAAGGTTTAGAGACCATTGCTGGTAAATATCAATTTAAAGACGGTGTATTACAACAAAATGGTCAAGACTTTAGAGCTTTTGGTGCTGGTTTTGCAGAAAGAGTCGCTGAAGAAATAGGTTCTCAAGCGAAAGTGGCATATGATAAAAAAAATAAAAAATATGTTGTTGTAAAACAAGATATGTCTTTAGGTGAAAGAGGAGGAACTACAATACAAAGTCCAGATGTAGATATGACAGACATTATAGGAACAGGTAATACAACAAATGTTAAGTTACCAGCAGGTAGTATACCTGATTTAGCAAATGATAATCAAGGTGCAATAGTGGTTAACAATAACAATTATAACACAAGTAATAGCTCAGTTGCAAATCAAACAGATGTTCACTCAGGCAAACTTGACACAGGCATTGACCCTTATTTTGATAAGAATGCTAGCAATATAAGTGCTTAGTATTGACCAAGGTCCTTTTCGGTAATAATTTTAAATTGCATACCATTATCTTCACAATAAGCTTTAGCTGCATTCCACTTGGCTTGGTTTTTAATATACTCAAATGACTCACGCATATATGCTTTTGATTTATTTGATTTTGGCGGTTTGGGTTTCACTGCTTGCCGGGAGGGTTTTATCTCAATCATGTACTTATCATTATTCACCGTCTTTACAACAAAGTCAGGAAAATATCGGTGATATCTTTTGTCTAGCGGGTTATAATATCTAACAGGTAATTCTTCACTTGCCCAAAATTGTATATCTTCATTCAAGTCACAATAACGCATGAATCGTCTTTCTAATAGTGACCTATAGACAATTTGTTTGGTATTACCTATGTATTTCTTGGGATTGGTTGGTCTGTATAAACCTTTATAACTCTTTCTCATTTATCACCTATAATCTATATAAATATTACTAACTAAGGATTATTTATACATGGCATTTAGTAAACTAAGAAACTCACTATCAAACCTATCAACACCATTTTTGTCAAATGCGTTAAACAATTTTACACAAATGAATGGTGCTAAAGACGCAGGTAAGGTAGCCGCTCAATTAAGAAAAAAAGGTCCTTTTGATATTGAAGAGGCACCATCACAAAAGTTAATTGAAAATCCATTATCATTTAATCCTGTACAATATCCTTTAGATTTAAATGATAACGGTCAAGGGCACTATATGTTATTTGAATCTGGATTTGTAGGTTATAGTCCACAGACGAGTGGATTATTAGATAAAGCTGGTAGACAAAAAAGAGATAGAGTTACATCTAAATTAAGTAACAAATCTATCACAACAGCTGCTATTGCAATTTATATGCCAAATAGTATTAAGGCAAGTTATTCACAAACTTACGAAGGCGATACTTCAGGTGTTGCAGGTGATTTAGAAGCAGTCAAAGGAAGTATAGAAAAATTAAATAATGCAGGTGGCGGTCCTCCAGGTTCAAGTATGTCGTCTGAACAAATTAAAGCGGCTTTAAGTGGCGCTACAGGTATGGCAATACGACAAGGTAAAAAATTAGTAGGTGAATTAGTTAGTATGGCAGGTGCAGGTGACCCCGTAAGATTTTTACAAAAGAGAAGTGGCAATGCATTAAATCCTAGAAATGAACAATTTTATGATTCGCCTGAATTTAGAAGTTTCTCATATACATTTGATTTTTGGCCTAGAAATAAAGCAGAAGCAAAAGCAGTATCAGATATTATAACAATATTTAAATACAATTCAGCACCAGGTTTAAAAGGTTCAGCAGGTGCTATATTTGAATTGCCTAATTACTTTAAAATTAGTTACATGCATAGAGGTGAAGTAAACACAAACTTAAATTTAATATCGGCATGTTATTGTCAAGGTGTAGATGTTGATTATGCACCTGATGGTCAACCAAGTTTCTTTGAAGATGGTCAACCTGTTCATACAAGACTTTCAGTTAACTTTATAGAAGATAGAATTATAACTAAGAATGATGTTATTGAGGGAGCATAATGCCGTATTTTAACGAATTTCCAGTCATCAATTATAACTTATCTGGTGTAAATGGCAACACAAAAGAAATTACCGATATATGGCGTAGAGTGAAAGTAAGAAGTAAGATAGCAAACAATGTTGCCTTATTTGATAAGTTTGATGTGCCTGAGGGTGATTCACCTGAAACAGTTGCGTATAAAGTATATGGTGACGCAGAATATTTTTGGGTTGTAACACTTATGAATAATATTGTCAATAGATATTACGACTGGCCGTTAGATGAATATAACTTCCAACAATATGTCGAAGATAAGTATGCTAATCCTGACGCAGTACATCATTATGAGATTACACAATCAAGTGGTAAACAAACAGGTGATGGACCAGCTGATTACACACACAAGGTAGAATGTAATGCTACAGAACCAGGCGCAGAATCAGTATCAAATATAGAATACGAAAGAAGATTACAAGATAAGAAGAGGCAAATTAAATTGTTACAACCAAACTATTTAAATAATTTCATAGATGAGTTTAGAAGACTCATAGTACAGTAATGATATGGCACAAACCGATAGAGATGTATTTGATAAAGTTGGTCAGTATAACCTTGACGAGATAGCAATTATTTCATACAGATTTGCTGAAGACTCACTTCCTAGAAGAATAGACATAAAAGGTATATTATATAACTTTGAAATTGCCGAAGATATGTTATTAAATAACATTGTCGGTTCTGCTATTGTTTATGATATGCAGGACATTAGGTCAATTCTTCCGATTATTGGTCTTGAAAGACTTTCACTTAAATTTAATTCACCAGGTTTACGAGGTTATGATTACACCGAAGACACAGGTGTACCGTTACAGATATACAAGATTGATAAGGTAAGAAAAGACCCTAAAAATGAAAAGGCACAGTTATACCAGATATTCTTTTGTTCACCTGAGATGTATCATAATGCTACCACAAAGATTTCAAGAGCTTATGCAGGTCCGATTGAGAACGCAGTATTAGATATTGTAAGAAACAAATTAAAATCTAAAAAACCATTTTACTTTGAACCGACAGCTACCAATGCCAAGTATGTAATACCAAATTTAAAACCATATGAGGCAATCAATTTCTTGTGTACGCAGGCAAAGAGTAAAAAATATAGAAACAACGCAGGTTACAAATTCTTTGAAACATCAGAGGCGTTTCACTTTAGAAGTATTGACTCAATGATGGGGTATGATGGACAATTAAGTGAAATATCACCAAAGTGGAAATATATGTCAATGATTACCTCTATTACCGAAGACGCCAAAAGACCTGAATTAAAAGATATTGAAAGAAGATTATCAAGTGTAATTAAGTATGAATTTGATAAACCAGTTGATACATTAGAAAATATTACAAATGGTTTTTATGCCAATAAGTTAACAATACATGACGCATTTAACAAAACAATTAAAACGGTGACCTATGATTATAATGAAATAGGACCAACTCAGGCACATACAGAAATGAATAGTAATCAGTTTGAAAATAAAGGTCTATTATACCCACAAGACGGAAGTGGTAAAGGTGTTAAATTTTCAGATACAAATAAGTCATTAACAGAATTATCAGACGCAAAAACTATGGTGGTAACCGAAACAAGTAAAGTACATAATGATTACGAATTTACACCAGCTAGTGAGTTATTACCATTAATGACACACCAAAAACAGTCCATGCGTAATATGAACTTATCACTATTAGTACATGGAAATACATTAGTAAACGCAGGAGATATTATTACCTTTTCATCACCAATACAACGACCAGATGAAACAGAGAATAATCCCTATACAAGTGGTAGATATGTAGTAATGGCGATTAAACATGTGGTCAATGTAGAATCACAAAGGCATGAAATGATACTAAAATGCTTCAAAGATAGCGTTAGGAACGCATATCCGACAGAGGAAGACGCATTAAATCAACTTGGTAAGGGAAATATTACAAATACAGATATATACCAAGTACAACGAGAAAGTGCAGAGAATTAAGAGAGTCCGGCGCTGAAATGGTAGCTGGCCTCCAATGAGAATATGAGAAAAAAACAAACAGAGAAATATGTAAGAGTAGCAAGTACAGGACATGCTGAGGGAGATATGTTAGGACATGTATTAATGTGGATAGATAAGAGACAAAACAGTAAGTTATCTCAGCGACCACATAAAACAACTAAGAGAAAGAGTAAACTAAGAGTGGTCTCTAAGTGGTCTCTAACGGCGCCTACGGCGTGCTTACGCAGTCTTAAAGTATTGAAAGGTAAAGGGAAAGTGATATATACTAGAGTGGTAAACAGAGTGCGTAAACTTTTCGTAAATAGTTAAATAATGCGTATGGTGAGTGGATTAAAAGCAGACAAATATCGGTAGAAAATAAAATGTACGACAACAATTTTTTAGGAAAAAACAACTTTATATGGTTCAACGGCGTAGTTGAAGACAGGCAAGACCCACAGAAACTTGGTCGTCTGAGAGTGCGTTGTGTGGGTATTCATACAGATAACAAAGATGACCTGCCTACAAGTGACTTACCATGGTCGCAACTTATTCACCCTATTACTTCTTCCGGGATTTCAGGATTAGGCAGCTCGCCAGGCTTTATTGTCGAGGGTACTTGGGTTTTTGGGTACTTTAGAGATGGTTACGCAATGCAAGAGCCTATGGTCATTGGTACTTTACCTGGTAAGCCTGCTGAATTGGCAGATGTAAATAAAGGTTTCTATGACCCTAACGGTGTTTACCCTAAGTATAAGGATGAGGTGGATACTAATCGTTTGGCAACCAATGATACGGCAAACCCTCATTTAGGTTTAGAATTACGAAAATTAACAAGGAAGACTGGCGTCCCTACTGCCGACTTTGATATAGTACCTGTAGAGGAACATGTCAGCACAGAGATTACGGCATCGGATGGTGACACATGGTCTCAGCCTGCTATACCTTATGCCGCCGTTTATCCATATAATCATGTATTTGAAAGTGAATCAGGTCATGTCTTTGAAATAGACGATACACTTGATAATGAAAGAATATACCAGGCGCATAGAACAGGCACCTCATTTGAAATCGACAAAGATGGTAACCAGGTTGATATAGTTAAAGGCGACCATTATAACATAGTATCAGGCAAAAGGCAAGTGGTAATTGAAGGCAATACAGATATTACTATAGGTGGCAGGCACAAGTTATACATTAACAAAGATGGTGCGACAGATAATCATTACGATATACAAGTAGGTCCAAACGCCAATATTAATATACAAATAGACAAAGGCGATATGAATGTGGTACTTAAAGATGGCAAGCTGAATACAAATGTGTCTGGCGATTACAATATGAAGATTGGTGGTAATATGAATTTAGATGTGCGAGGCAATAAGACAGAGACAGTAAGTGGTAATAAACAGAGTAATACAACAGGCACAGTTATTCATAGAGGTAGTCGAATAGACTTAAATCCATAAAACCACCAGAAAAAAGCGCTTTATAAAAGTAGGCTGATTCGCTAAACTATAAATGCAATAACATCCATTAAACATATGTCCAAGATAAAAAGCATTCTCAAACTCTCTTTCTGGTTCTTTCTTATTAAGGGAATAGTATGGCTAGTTTTTGCCTACTATGGACTGGAAGTCTTTAATACTTTCTTTAAATAAAATTTTTCCGAGGATATTTTTTCTCTTCCAAAGTTGCGCCATTACAGAGTATATTCCAATAGGCAAAGGTATATTAAGTGTTCTTTTACCTCTTACTAATATCATAGTACCAAAGAGGTTGCCTTTTATATAACTAAACCCTATACAACCTTTAATCATGTTCTTCTCTTTCTAAAGTATCTACGCCATAGTGCAGACCTGGTCATTGACACTACCGTAAAGATTAATGCAATACCCATACTATCAAAGATACTAGGGTGCAAATCAAATAAAGGAAATATTAGGAGTTGTATTAAAACGGCCAGTATAAAACCACTACCTACATCTATTACACTTTCTATTATATCATTCATATGAGTAGTATATACTATTTGTCGCATGATGTCAAGCTTCAAACTCTTATATATAACGGTGTGCGTCCTCCAGAGGAACCTCCAAGTACCTAGGAAGGCATGTTTCTAAATATATTAATGGACTTACAAACTAAACGGCAAATAAAGACCGTTGTTATTATGTTCTTTGTATTTTACTTTATTACTTATTGTACTGTAATTAAAATTACTTCTTAACGAAATAGTGGGGAAAACGACCATCTGTTTTATAAGTGGTATACGCAAAGTACCATTCTTTACCATACTCTGCCTTGCAGAAGCTTTTAAGGCCAGCGTCTGTAGTATTATCGTCATTAGTAAACAGGTTACCAATATTAAGTAAAAAGTCTTTTGATTTTTCTGTGAGGTTAAACATCTTATTCTCCTTATTAAAGTCACGATACTATTTAAGCGTCGGACTCTCGGATTCTCTTTGTTACTTTGAGAAGGCTAATATGTTTTAAATGTAATGCAAATAAGAACCAATGATATACTTCGGCGTTTTTATTGGCTTGTGACCTGTATGTAGATATGTCCATGTAGGTGGAAACATTAATAAACGACCTGCCTTTGGTTGTACTTTTATATCATACTCACTAAAAGAAGTTTCACCACCCTCATTATCTTTTAAGTATAAAAAGAATACTAAAAATCTTCGAGCACTATTATAATCGCCTACATCAACATGTTCTTTAAATTCATCTTTATCATTGGGTAAATATCGTTTAAATCGTATCTGTTCAAAACCAAATTGGTCAGGCCATTGTTTATCTTTTATATCACAATCTTTTTTATATTTGTCAACATAAGGTCTTAAATTACCATACAAGCCTTGTACAAAAGTTTGCCAATCTTGATGTTGATTAATGTTGATTTCGGTAAAGTGACGGTGGTTTTCTAAATCAGTTGACACTTGTTGGTCTTTATTGATTTCAAATTTTTCTATTAGTGCATTACATTGATATTCAGGTAATACATCATCATATACTTGTATATACTTTTTCATAATATCTCCACTTTACACTATTTATCATGTTTTGGCAATGTTAAAGTTTTGTACATAAATAAGTGTATGCAACATTATTCAACATACAAGCTCGGCATAGATATTGACAAACTAGGTAAAACCTACTTTGACTTTAGGAGCAAGTTAGGGTTTCGTACAGACGATAAAACGCTACGAGACTTTAACGCAATATGCATAAACCGAATTCCTGGAGACGAAAACTCAATTACAGGCGGTAATGTTCGTGGACTATATTGGACATATCCTGACACCACGAATGTAGAAGAACAACGATTAGAACCAGTACAAGAACATCTTTATACTGAATTATGTCCTGAGTTTGAAGGCACATATGTTGAAGAAGTTTATAAACTTATAAAATCAAAATTCAAAGTTGGCAGAGTTAGGTTCTTAATGAAACCACCAAGGTCTTGTTTATCATGGCACCGTGACCCGGAGATGAGATTACATATTCCTATAATCACAAATGTTGGTTGTCGAATGGTCATAGAAGATACATCTTTTCATATGCCGGCCAATGGTGATGGTTACATTACAGACAATACCAAATATCATAACTTCTTTAACGGTTCAGAATTCGATAGAGTACACTTAGTTGCCACAGTATTAGAACATCAATGTGGTGATGATTGTTGTAAAATGTGTTAGATAAATATTGCAATGCAAGAATTAGAATACAACGCTGGTAACTTCCAAGAATATGATTATGAAACTGAATGGTTAGAATGTGATTGGAAGGCAGTTCATAAAACACTTCATCTAGTCACCGCTTTTTGGCACCCTTGGTTACATAAATAGTAAATATCGTTCATCCTGAAACGGACGGAAGTAGGCATATGCCGAAGGAACGCACCTAACTTTAACTAAAGGAGGGTGTAATGATAGATAGATTCGCCCATTTATTCAAAGCTAGACACAAAGCACAAACTTTGTTAGAAAAAACAAAAGTGTTATTTGGTGCTAGAAAAGAAGTTGATATAAATGGAAATGGCACATCTGGTTACATTGTGAAACACGGTACAAACAAAGGTAAAGTGTTATCTCATAGACCGGCCAAATCCACAAATAATTGGTAGAAATAAAAAAGGGGGCATTTGCCCCCTTACATCTTTTCGTCAAAACAATCCCATAGATTGGTGCGACCACCCGGACTTGAACCGGGAAGGCAGTTGCCGACAGATTTTAAGTCTGTTGTGTTTACCAATTTCACCATGGTCGCATAGTCTATATTGCCACGCTCATATTCAATACGAGCATAAAATTCGGTGATAAACTGATTTAGATATGGTTGTTCCATGACAACTCCTTAAATTGGCCTGCCGTGAGGGACTCGAACCCCCGACCCACAGCTTAGAAGGCTGTTGCTCTAATCCAGCTGAGCTAACGGCAGATGATTGTATTATGCAGGTGTATTAATTGATTGTCAAGCCTCTTTTGGCAAATTGTGAAAAATATTTAATTGGTCGGAGTGGTAGGATTTGAACCTACGACCCTATGGTCCCAAACCATATGCGCTACCAGGCTGCGCTACACTCCGGTAATTTTATCTTGTGTAAACGGCAAATGTGTCAGCAAAATTCATGTGACAAAAAGATTGAGGTCTTGCATAACCAGGTTTTGATTTGCCTCTATATCTGTATCTTACATTCATTGCATTTTTATGAGCAGATACTTCTTTAAAATATTTTAAATACTTAATTGGTATTCCAGAAGCAATACAAGGACCTTTATAAGTCCAAGGGTCAATCATATGTTTTGCTATGAGAGGGTTAACAACCCTCTCAAAAACTTTTCTTCGTCTATTCATTAAGCA
>Ga0222715_10004207_pt1 | contig 12582 bp, 7 predicted proteins | sample C33_9DmetaG_FD_165056 | JGI IMG/M metagenome (GOLD analysis project Ga0222715, IMG submission 165056) | Estuarine water microbial communities from San Francisco Bay, California, United States - C33_9D | ecosystem: Environmental > Aquatic > Marine > Unclassified | place: USA: California...
CGGTCCCTGATTATGATTGGTCAACATGGTGTTGAACTTTTGGAAAGGAAACGTCGAGTCGCTCGAGAAACTGACGTACGGCTTTCGTGTGTTCGCTCGGGATATCTAGCGCGCGCGTGCGTGTACGTGTGTGATTTTTTTAGGTTAGGTTTTAATCTTTGCGCGTAGGGCGCGGCGCGCGAGGAGGGAGCGCGAGGATGTCGAGCGGGGCGACGGCGGCTCCGGCGGTCGTCGCGTCGGCGGCTCCGGCGGGCGCGGGCGCGGGCGCGGCGGCGGCGGCGGCGGCGGCGGCGGCGGCGGCGGCGGCGGCGGCAGCGGCGCGAGCGACGCCGATGGTGTATCATCCTGGTATGGTTGCCCCTGGAGTGGTGCCGTACATGCCCGCGGTGCCGCGCGCGCCCGCCGCGGATGTCGTCGGGAATTCGTTTGTGAATCAGTTTTATACGATTTTGCACACGTCGCCCGCGGTGTTGTTCAGGTTTTATACCAATGATTCCACGCTTATTGTGAGCGGTGATCATGGGGCTGGAAGTGACGCGCCGACGACGTACCGTACGCAACGCGATATTCACAACAAGGTGATGAGCATGCGATACGACGAGACGCAGGCGGATGTGAAATCCATCGACGCTTCGCATACGCTCGGCGGCGGTGTTCTGGTGCAAGTCACCGGTACGCTTCGTCGTAAGGGTGAGAGTTTTGCGCGTAATTTCGTGCAATCATTCTTGCTCGCCCCGCAAGAGAATGGTTTCTTTGTTTTGAATGACATCGTGCGATACCTCGACAAGGTGGACGCGACGAGCGACGGCAAGCAAGGCGCCGCCAAGCAAGGCGCCAAGCAAGGCGCGGCCGCGGGGGCCGCACCGACGACGGCGGCGACGACGACGACGGCGGTGGCGGCGGCGACCGCACCGGCATCGGCAGAAACCAAGACTACCGAGTCCAAGGCGAGCGGCGCGGCGGGGAAGAAGGATGGCGAAAAGACGGCGGCGACCAAGGATGCCAAGGCGGCCAAGGGCGACGCCGCCAAGGAGGATGATTCCAAGGTGGATGATCCGAACAAGCCTCGAACGTACGCGATGATGGCGGCGCAAGCGGCTGCGAGAGCGGCTGAGGCGGCGCAAGCGGTCAAGCCTATGGCGCAGGTTGCCGCTCCATCAAAGCCGCAGTCGCCTCCGGCGGCGGAGAAGACGGAGCGCGCGACATCGCCAGTCGTCAAGCCCGGTTGCGGAATCTTCATCAAGAACATTTTCATCGATACCACGGTTGAAGATCTTGAACAGGAATTCAGCAAGTTTGGCGTCGTTCGAGGTGGTGCCAAGGGTATCAACTTGAAGTCGCCAAAGTTGTCGCACGAGACTAAGTTTGCGTTCATCGACTTTGAAGACGCCGCATCCGCGCAAGCCGCCTTAGAGGCGCGCATCGAGCTTGCCGGCAAGGAGTTGGTGGTTGAGTTGAAGAAGTCTACGACGGTTAACGCCAAGGGTGTGAGCAACAATGGGAAGAGAGAGTCCAAAGGACGCGGGTCCAATGGAGAGAGTGGGGGTGAGCGCAAAAAGCAACCAAAGAAATCGAGCGACGGCGCCGAAGGATCAAAGTGAAAAGTGGGTGTAGTGGAATAGCGAGAAAAATAGATGATGGATGATTGAGAGGACACACTTTCGAACACTCGTATAGCGTATAATACAAGGTGAAAATGATTAAAACTGTGTAGCGCCGTTTGGTAACAACGCGCGCTCTACGTCCAGCGCCTCACTCCACGACGCGAATGACATGTTCCCCACAAACGCCTTCACGCACTGGATGAGAATTGCCATCGGTTCTTTCGCATCGCGCATCGCATCGCGAGCGTCATACGCACGCACAACATCGTCTTCGCTCGAGAATGCGTCGTCGAAGACACCATCGCCGATGGGACCCGGCGCGCGTTTCGCTCCACCGCCGTCGACGTGGGCGCTCGAGACCGCAGCCGTGATGGCGTCAGGCGCGCTATTGATTCTCGGTAGCGCGTATGCGATATCACCCAAGTACCGTCCATGGGAGCGTAAACAACGCGATACGAAAGAAGAAAGCGCGCGATGATGCACGTAGTTCTAAAAATGGAGATGAATGTTTCAAAGATTGATGTGCTATAAAGTTGTCCTCGACGACGACATCTGACGCGCTCGCGTCGTCTCGAGACAAAGTATGCTGCTCCGTGTTTCAACTCAACAAGTAGAAATAAACAATTTATAATTTTTTGACGCTATTCGTTTTGAATGCCGCCATAGATTCTTCGTACAATTTGAGCATGTCCTGCATTTGCGTGCTTTGATATGACATTCCCGACATGGTCCACGCGGGCATCATATTTGGAAGGAACATTGGGAACTGCTGCGGCGTCACCTGTTTGGTTTGCGACGTGCTATCACTACCCACCATTGGCATTGGTAGATTCGTGGTGTGGTGGTTCGCCCCGATGTTGTATTGCATGTGATGAGCCGCATGCGCTTGCGCTGCCGACGCCGCCGCGAGTTGCTGCAAAAAGTTGGCGTTACCGATAGTTCGTTGCGCGATGACAGCGTTCAAATCTGCAGTCATATCCAACGGATAGCGCGCCGCAAGATGCGCAGTGGTGTATGCCAACATAGCATGGAAGTGCGAAGAGTTATCTGGTGTCACCCCAAGACCGGATCGAGGCGCCAACACGGGAAGTTCAGCGTCCATGCCATCCGGAATACGCGGACGTCCGCGTGCGCGCTTGGCGTCGTTCCCGTTGGTATTCTCCACCGGAGACGTACGGCGACGTACGGCCTTCTTGGACGACGAAGTAGACTTCACTCCATGTTGTCGTTGTTCGATATGCTTCTGCTGCGCCTGCTCATTCTGCTTTTCTGTTAGCGCTTGCTTGTGCTTGGCTAAGAGTTGCGACGCCTCGTTGTGTAGCTTTTGCGTCGCCTCCGCTTTGCCAAACCACTCGAGACCGCCTCCTCGAGCGATGACCTCGGCGGATGTATTTTCACGGCATAACCAAAGGAACGCAGGCTTTCTCGACTCCATGAGATGAATTTTTTCAATCAAATGAAGAGAACAGAGAATGTTGGCGATATCGTACAAACGGCGAATCTTGGTTTTCAGCTTGGCGTCATCCGCGTAGTCACCAAGAAGAATCTTAGCAGCCGTATCCAGGCTCACAACGTTCGTCTTGGACGCCAAGAAGAGCTGTACAAACTTTTGAGACAACAAACCAAGACTCTTCTCGCGTCTGCTGTCGTAGTTCCAATCTGGAATGGCGAATCTCCCTTGACCAGCAAACGCCTTGGCGACAGACTTGTGCGCGGCGGCGTCCAAAGTCGTATTCGTCGTATTCGTGGTCGTGGTCGTCGTGGTCGTCGGCGAACTGCGATCAGAATCATCTTCAACCTTACCATCATCCGAACCTTCAATCGAAGACGTCGGTAACGGGTTCGTTGACAAGCCATCGTCGCCAACGAAATCTACGCCAAACTCCTTCAATCCCGCCTCCTTCAGGCGCTTTAAACTCTCTGATAAATGACGCACTCCGTGCCAGACGTACTGATTCTTCGCGCGACGCTCGACAACATCTATAGACTCCAATACATTCGCAATATCATAAATCCGCCGCCGCTCAACTCCAAGCTTTGTGGCGGTTTCATCCAAGCTAATCAACTCCTCCTGTCCTTGCCCGTACAGAGATAAAAAGTTTTCACACAACACCCCGAGCGACTTTTCCTTGCGCGAATACTGCGCGTTCGCCGCGCACTCCTGTTTTATCTTTGGCATCGTCGTGGACATCATCACATTCGTCCCCTTCGCGCCATACGCCGCCGCTCTCATCCCGTCGCCTTCGTTCCCGCGCGCCTCGCCACCCAGCGCGTCCTCGACGTTCACGTTCGCCCCGCGCGCGCGCCCCGCGTGCCCCGCGTGCGCCGCGCACACCGCGTGCGTCTCACGTTTCCCTTCACCCCCAGACCCCATCTCTCGCTATATATCCACGCGCGCGCACACCACGCGAGCTTCTGGGCCGCGCGCCTCGGCGTGTGGTGACGTCAACAAAAAGATCGGATTCAAACGCCTCTCTGCGCGCCCGTTCTCACGCCCCCGAGCGCGTCACGCGTCCCGCTCGCGCGCGCGTACGCTGACACGAAACGATTCCCGTCGTTCGCCACCGCGCGCTCGACCTCGGCGACGTCGCGCGAGACGTCGCGCGGCGATGATCCGACGCACCGACGCTTGGGCCGCCAGCCAGGCGCGCGCGCGATTGCGCGTCGCAATCACGCGCCCTGTGCGCCGCCTACGCGTCCTCAACGCGCACGCGACGACAACGAGGGGATGCTATGAAACGTACGCAATGTCAATCGCGCGCCACGAGCGCGTGATCGACGTCGCGGCGCGGTGGTGTGACGCACAAGATGCGACGCGCGACGTGACGTGGTAATCGCGCGCCCGCTTCGCGCGAAAACCAGCATTGACGTACTGCACATCGTTTTCGCCTATATACTCCATACTGTCGGCGTCACGCGTATGGTATAAATCCTCTGTGTGCGTCTCATGCTATATTGCACGTCTCAGTAGTGCTATGTGGGGGTCAAAGAAAAGACACCTCTCGTGGCGCGACCACGGACGGGAGTTCATTCCGCGCCTCGTCGTCGCTGGCGGTTCGCGACGACGACGACGACGACGTCGGTGGTGGTGGTGCGGCGGTGGATACGCGTCGCGCATCGTTCGTCCTCCGTCTTCGTCTCGTCGTCGTTCGCGGCGGCGGACATGGGTAACCATCACAGAGCCGGCGGTGGCGGTGGCGGTGGCGGCTTGCGCGTGGCCAAGGGCGGCGTGAGTAAGCGCGCGGCGTCGTCGTCGTCGACGCCAGGCGGCGGCGGCGGCGCGCGTGGAGACGAAAATTCGCGCGCGGCGTATCAGGGCATTCAGTTTTTAAAGTCGTTCGGGCAGCATATTTTGAAAAACCCGGCGATTGTGAATGCGATTGTGGAAAAAGGTGGCGTCAAGTCGACCGACGTGGTGCTGGAGATTGGACCCGGGACGGGGAATTTGACGACGAAATTGTTGGATACGTGTAAGAAGGTGATTGCGGTTGAATTTGATCCGAGAATGGTGCTCGAGTTGCGTCGACGGGTGCAGAATGATCCGGTGTGGAATGCAAAGTTGGAGATTATTCAGGGTGACTTTTTAAAGGTTGACCTGCCGTATTTCGACGTGTGCGTGGCGAACGTGCCGTATCAGATTTCATCACCGTTGATTTTTAAACTTTTAGCGCACCGACCGATGTTTCGATCGGCAACGTTGATGTTTCAGCGTGAATTTGCGATGCGACTCGTGGCACCGCCTGGGGATCCGTTGTATTGTCGGTTGAGCGTGAACACGCAACTCTTGGCGCGCACGCATCACATTTTAAAGGTTGGCAAGAATAACTTTAGACCGCCGCCAAAGGTGGATTCGTCCGTGGTGCGCATCGAACCTAGACATCCAGGAATTCCCGTGAATTTTAAAGAATGGGATGGTTTAGTGCGGTTTTGTTTCGGGCGAAAAAATAAAACGTTGGGGGGAATTTTTCGCACCAAAAACGTACTCGAGTTGTTGACAAATAACTTTCGCACGTACAAGGCGTTGCAAGTGGTTCCGGATAAAAAGGCGAATAAAAAAGCCAAGGCAGATGCGATGGATGTCGATGATGACGCCGATGGTGACGGCGCCGATGGTGCGTCGTCCGCAGTGGTGAAACAGCTCATCGAGGACGTGCTCGCCACCGACGGGTTCGTCGACATGCGCTCGAGCAAAATGAGTCAAGATGATTTTTTGCGCCTCCTCGCGACGTTCAACTCCAAAGGTATTCACTTTGCGTAACGTAAAGTGTGTGTAGAATTTAAGATTTTCGTGTGTAAAATAACAAACCAAAACAGAAAACCTTCTCAATGTGCGTGTGTCTAAAAAAGTGGATATATTATCGTCGGCGGCGTCTGCGTATGGGGTTATGAACAATTCGTCTCAGTCCAAGCGTCTTAACAAGTATTGCACTTGTACATCCTTAGTCATGGGCATGATCCAACGATAGTATAGATCACCAACTTGTTCAGGAGCCACCTTTAAAGCATCTGTGCCCACTGGCAAGGCTAAAGAGTCGGGCAAGGCTTCGCTGATGTCGCTCCCGTACACAGCCGCCTTGTTCACCACCCGGCGCACGACACGATCCTCCACCGCTTGGTTCGTCAGCAATGCCATCAATCCGTCAGCGTCCTGTGCTTTGATTAACGCCGTGTACTCGTCCGGCTGCGCCATAAACTTTGATTCGGCCACGTATTTACCATAGTGAATTCGTCGTGAAATTGTTTGCAAGCACGACAAATCGCACAAGCTCGCGCTACCGTAGTTATTGTCATCCCCAGCCTCGCACATCTCCGGGAGTAAGTTGTCAATGTACATTGACATAATACGGTCATTAATATTAATGCTTTCCGCGCACGGATGCAGCACATCCTTGAACGCAATCGGCGGGATAACCAACGGCGGCAACGACTCGGGATAAAACGCGTGCTCATCCGGCGACGTGTACCTTCGAATTTTCCCATGCGACTGCTCCACCTCTCGGAGCATAAACTCTAACATGCTCGCTCGATCACCATTTAGCGCAAAGCAAGGTACTGGTACGGCATTCGCAGAATAAATCGCCTTGTTCAGCTTGTACTGCGCGCGCTCAATCAACGCAAAGATGATAGAGTCCTCTTGACGAATCAGCGACTGTCGCACGTTATCCAGCTTCAACCGATCGCTCAAATCCTCGTAATCGACGCTATCATTCACCGACGGTCGCTGTGCGCTCGCGGCGTGCGCTCGCGCGTCGCGAGTCGCCGACAACGAGCGCCAGCCCGACACCGCCGCACTGGGGTTCCTCGCGCGCATGACCCGGCGGCGCGCCGCGCTAGACGCGCCGCGCGCGCACGCGCGCGCCGCGGGCACGCGTGACGTCGTGAATGCCATCGCCGACGTGCCGCTGTTGCGTCTCGTCGCGCTGTGCGACCGCGTGCGCGTATGGCGCGCGTTGTTTCCTCTGGTGTGCTTTTCGTCGTGCGACAATGCGCACCCAAATCACAATTTGACGTCAAAACCCCGCGCGCGCGGTCGCCGCGCATGCGCCGAGCGCACAGAACGACGTAACGCGCGTGTTTGAGTGCGCGCGCATCGCGTGAGACGCGCTCGACGTCGACGAGCGCGAGCATTGTGGGTGAGCAGTTTCAAGTTTCAAAAGCCATGAACGATGGCGCAGAAATGTATGGCGGCGCAGACGTGCTTCGAGCGGCGGCGGCGACGCCGCTGACGCCTGAAATCGCGACGAAGACATCGAACGCGCCATTGGTGGCGCGCGAGGACGATGGTGACGCGCATACGATTGCGAATTTGTGTTCTGTGGACAAGGCGAAGATTGCCAAGTTGGTTGACAAGTGCCTAGAGTCGCACTCCAAGGTTGAGGCGCTCGAACGACGCGTTGCTGCGGCTGAGCGCGGGTTGGAGATTGAACGACAATTGCGTGGTGATGTCGAGCGCGATCGAGACGAGGCGGTGGAACGAGTGCGGGTTCTTGGTGAGCAACTCGCGGCGTCGAGGGACAAAGTTGTCGCCGCGGCGGCGACGGCGCGGAAATTTCAAAACAAGTTGAAAGAGACCCGTCGAGTTGTTGGATTTGGAGATGCAGTTCGTTCGGTGGATATGATGATGAATGATGAGTTCGAGGTACCGATACCGAGGCAAGGGCTGGAGATGACGCCCACACCGACGAGACGGCGAGCTCAGCGAGACTCGATATCCAATGACGAAAGTCGAGGCGAAGCCGCCGACGAGTCCATGTCAGCAGAGTTTGGTATAGATTTAGCACATTTAGTGGAAAGCGTGGAGCGTGTGAATGCCGCGACCGGTCGCCGTTTGGACTCGCCGTAATATAGCATAGATTGTAAAATAAAGTAAAACATATGCGCGACGAGGAAAAACCATACAGGACGAATGAGAGTTGTAGACAGCGTTGGCGACCATTGTGTTAAAATATCATGCTTATTATTTACAAGACGCTATGATTAAAGCGTCGGAGAAGGTTTTGATGTACTATGCTACGTTCACGCTTACGGAGAGGCGATTCCACTATTCCCAAGCCTTGCGTCGAGTCTTGGGCGCGCGTTCGTTTTGCCCAAACGGATTTCCTCGCTTTGTCCCCGCAGAGGATCGTCTGTCGTACATTTCTCTACTAGGGAGCGCACTCGCGGATGATCGACGTGATCGCGTCATGGTAGACGACGTCGGTACCTCAGCTCCACCAGTAGTCAAGTGCGCCAAATTCTGCGCAATGTTGCGCTTGGCCTTTTTGCCGTTTCCTAACTCAACGGCATTCACCGTAGAGGCGAATCTGAGAGAGCACATGGACTCTTCGGCGCTATCCAGATCTGGAGCTATGTTCACAACCATCAACGTCTTGCCTTCACCCCCTAAGCAGGGCGCAAGCAAGTAAGTGAGCTTACTGTTACGGTACGGGATGTGCTTATCGCCCCGTCCAACGGCAGCAAACACATCACCCAAGCAGGACAAGCTCTTGTTAATAGCACAAGCTTCGGTCATTCTTTGCCCAGCCGCACCACTTCTCTTTGTTCGCTCAGAACCAGCCAAGTCGACCAGATTGAGGCACCCAGTGAGAGTTTGGCCAGTAGCGGCGTGCACGCCGGTGATGTACAGGAGGAACAACGTGTGCGAGCGAGAAGAATTGGCATTCATCTCGGTCGCTTCCACCGCGCGAGCATTCATCGCGCGACGCACTAAGCTCGTGGCTTCGTACACAGAGGTCACTTCTTCGCGCACGACGCCAGTGACGGTAGGACAGCCACCTTCCGGCGAGCTCACCACAGAGTGGCGCTCGCTGTGCACGGCACCCGGGCAGAGTAAATCGCGAATTTGCTCGTTGTAAATCTCCACATAGCTCGCCTCCATGGTGTATTCATAGCCCTTTGATCGGAGCGCCTCAGCCTGTTCAAGCACCTTAGCTACAGCTCTGGGAATGATACCGCGACGTTCACCTTCGCCCGTACCCAACATGGTGTGCGTCTTACCAGAACCCGTCTGGCCGTAAGAGAACAAGCACACCTTGTAACCGTCGAGAGCAGATTGCACCAATTCGGAAACTTCCTCGAATACTTCTTCTTGCGTCGATCGCTCGTTGAAAACGCGGTCGAAAGAAAACAATCTAGGATCGAGCTCAGGAATGGACACCGCCAAGGTTTCCTTATCAATAGGTTCAACGACATTGTCTTCACCAGGCAGCAACGGTCGCACACGAGCGATGACTCGCACGTTGCCACGTAACTCTTGAACCATATTGTGCATTTCGCGGCGCAGTTCATCGGCTTCCAATAACTGTGCCTCGAGTTCCTTGACGCGATCGAAAGACGCGACGTGTTCATCCTTGACTTGCTGGGCGCGGCGGTTGGCGGCGGCGGCTTCCTTGCGCAAATGCTCCATCTCAGCTTGCATCTTGGCCATCTCGCCTTGCTTGCCTCCATCGCGTTCAAGGCTGCGAACCTTGGACTCGAGACTGGCGATCGTGACCTTCATACGATCCGAGGCGGCAGAATCAGACTTGGGTTGATGCATCATGGCCGCGGCGGATGTCGCCGCGGCTTCGAGTCGGCGCGCTTCCTCCTTCTCACGCGTCAATCTGGTGATCTCAGCATGCAACTTGGCTTCTCGTTCGTTCGCCTCCATCAAAACGCGTTGGGCCTTTTGCTCAAGTTCAATCATTTCCTTCGTGCGTGCAGAGCCAGAGAAGCTTTGAAGCTCGGTGATGAGATCATGCTTCTCGCGAGACGCGGCAGCTTGAAGTTCTGCTCGGAGCTCAGTCATGGCGTGTTCTCTTTGAGCTTCTGCAATACCACTGAGCTTGGCAGCTTGAAGCGCCAAAGCCTCCTGCTTTTCACTTTCGAGTGCAACACGAAGCTTTTCGATGGCAGCCTTGTAAGATCTGCTGGCGTCGATGTTATCAGAAGCCGCGGCTTCAGCCTTGGCTTGCGCGATCGCGGCATCCTTGATGACGGTAAGCTCAGCCTTCAAGTTGTCCAAAGCGATTTGCTTTTCCATTAAGAACTTTTCACGTTGCTCTTCGAGAGCCTTGGCCTTGATAGCTTCGAACTGGCCGGAAGCATTCAATTGCAACGTTGTTCGCAAGTTTTCAAGCGCAGTCATCTTGTCAGCTTCAGCTTGCGCGCGCAAGACCTTCTCTTGTTCCTTGAGGGCGGCATTGTGCTTAGCATCGAAGTTCGCCATCAACTCGTACTTTTCACGTTCCAACGCAGAAACAGCTGCATGTTTGTCGGCAGATAACTTTTCGGTGAGCTCTTGAATCTTGCGCGCCAACACGTCGGCGTGCTTTTCACTCGCCGTTACGAGCGCGGTTTGCTTCTCAACCTCCATGATCGCCTTGATCTCCGCATCGCTGCGCTGAGTCTTGTTGCCACCCATGCTCGCTGCCATACGCGCTTGCTCGAGTTCAGCCTTCAAGTTGTTGGTCAACTCGAGCATCGTCTCTTCGTGCGCCTCCTTGAGAGCGACAATGGCTGCCTCGCGCTCGAGCGTTGCTTGTTGAGAAAGCTCATCACGCTGCGCTTGGAGAGCTCGTTCCTTCTCAGCCATAAGAGCAGCTTGAGCTTGCTGAATGCGAGCTTCCGATTGCTCTTTTTCGCTGCGGAGCTCGAGAGAAAAGTTTTCGGCACACTCCTGGCGCACCTTGATTTCAAGTTCGGACATCGCCGCGGCGTGCGCGTCGTGCGAGCCGTTGAGCGCAGAGTCCCGCTCGCTGAGAAGTTGTGACTGGAGCTCGAGTTGTTGCGCTTCTAAAGCCTTCGCCTTATCGATCGCATGTTCTTCACTCATCTTCTTCGCTTGCTCGGCGAGCGCACGTTCAGCCTCTTGCTTGACGCGCATCAATTCCTCTTGTGCGCTTTGCTTGACTTGCTCGAGCGTGGCTTGAAGGCTTTCGAGTGCGCTCGTCGCCTTGGCGGATGCGAGTTCAGCTCGATGTTCGGCATCCTTCAACGCAGCTAAGAACTCAGCCTTGAGACCAGCTTCCTTGGCACCGGCTTCAGCCTTGAAAGCGCTGAGCGTGATCTCGTTGTTGGCCTTTTGTTCGGCGAGGAGCGCGTTGAGAGACACGATGCGCTGTTGCATATCCTCCTTGCTCTCGGACTTCAACGCGTTGATTTCGTGCTCCAATCGAGACCGGAATTGACGTTCAAGAGAGTGCAACTCCTCACTCTTTTCGCGCGTCAACGTCTCTTCAAGATCGCTGAGAGCCTTCTCCTTCTCCATCGTCATAGCCGCCACAATCTTTTCGATATCCTCTTGTGCCGAGGCGTTTTGTCTGGCAGCCTCAGACGCGAGCTGGTTGTATTGCGCCGTCATACCTTCAAGCTTGGACAAATTGGCGTTAAGTTCAATCTTCAAGTTGCTTTCAGATTGCGTCAGCGCCGCGAGCTCAGAATCCCACGTTGCCTTTTCCTCGGCGTACTTGTTGGACAGCATCTCGTGTTCAACCGAGGCGCGTTCGAGCGCTGCTTGCGCATTCAAGAGCGCCTGCTGCGCCGAACGCGCTTCATCGCGCGCCATATTAGCAGCAATCTTAGCTTCGGCTGCCGCAGCGCCAGCCTCCGCGGCGCTCACGTTCTCCATCTCGCGAAGTTGCATCATCGTCCCGCGTTCGCGCGCCAACGACGCCTCGGCGGTTTCCGCCGCTTGCACTCGCGCCTCGGCGTCGGCAATCTTTTTCGCCAAAGCCGTCAAAACTCGCCCGTGTTCTTCTTCACGAATCTTTGCTCGTTCTTCGTTCAACGCATCAATCTTTCGCTGCAATTCTTCCTCAGCTTCTTGCACGTTGTTCAAGTGCGCCATGGTTTCCTCCTTTTGCTTGGCGAGACGCTCGCGCTCCGCCTTGATTTGCGCCATCTCCTCCGCCGTCGCCGGCACCGTGGTCGTCACCGCCTCACTTTTCGCACTCTCCACAGCAACTTTATAGTTCCTCTCAACCGCCTGACATTTCGCCGTCATCTCATCCTTATGTTGCAACAACTGCTTCAACGTCTCCTTTTGGCTCTTGATGTGATTCGTCAACTCGGCGACAAACGCATTCGGGTCATCCTTCTTCTTAGTCGTCGGTCTCCAACTCAACATCACCTGCGCGTTCGCCAACGCGGGTGAATCATCATAAACCTCTCTCGCAATTTGCTGAATTTGACTCTTCATACCATCAGCGAATAAAATCGTCTCGTCCCCGTCGCTCGAGCCGCCTGCGAAGCGAAAACGTCGGTTAGTCAATCGAGTCGCCCGAGCGCGCGAATCAAACACGTCTTCCCCCCATCGCGTCGACGCCTTCGCGCGTCCCAACCCATCGCCACAGCGAATACTATACAACCACCATCACACCGCGATGAACCCCATCCCACGCGCGCGCGCACGTCGTCGATATCGTCGTCATTCCATTCAAAAAAAACCACGTCTGCGCATCGTTCCCCTCAACGACTCAATGTCGACATCATCATTCCG
>Ga0222715_10004210_pt1 | contig 12574 bp, 17 predicted proteins | sample C33_9DmetaG_FD_165056 | JGI IMG/M metagenome (GOLD analysis project Ga0222715, IMG submission 165056) | Estuarine water microbial communities from San Francisco Bay, California, United States - C33_9D | ecosystem: Environmental > Aquatic > Marine > Unclassified | place: USA: California...
ACAAAGTGACAATTGAAGCTGGATATACTGCTGCATTGTTTCCAAAGGATTTGCAAGTTTGCTTGAAGCTAATTGTTGCAGATTTATATGAGCAAAGAGGCGATCAATTGCCAGTCAAATTGCATTACATTCCACGTGGGGTTTCTGCAATCGCATTTAATTATTGTTTGAGGGCATTTACATAACATGAACGCTGGGAGATTAGATAGACTTGTAAGCATTCAATATCCAACTGTCGCAACAGATAGTTTTGGAGCAAGTGGTGCAATAACTTGGACAACCTTAACAACTCAAATGTGGGCCAGAATGGAAACAAGCCTAAGTTCAGAAAGCGTTGCTGCTGATAAAGTAGAAAGCACTTACCCAGTAAAATGGACAATGAGGTATTCTACACAAATAAATGAATCAATGAGAATCGTTTATGAAGGGCAAAATTACGTGATTAAGGGAATAAGAGAAATCACAAGGAGGCATCTAATCGAAGTACAGACAGAATTAGTATCGTAATGGCAAAAAGGAGAAGCACAAGATTAGAAGTAAATATGAGCAAGGTAGTTCATAAAATGAATGGCTATCAAGCATCTCTTGCTGATGGCCGAGTGCGTGAGATGATGAAGGAAGAAGCACAAGTGATTGTAAACAATGCAAGAGCAAATTCAGCAAGTTTGAGTAAAACTGTTTCTAATTCAATAGGCTTTATAGAGAAAAAAAACTATCCGTATAACATACTTATTGGCCCAAAGTACCCACAAGGAAACTTGGCGCATTTTTTTGAATATGGAACTGCACCAAGATATACGGCTGACGGAAATTATAGAGGGGCAATGGAGGCAAAGCCATTCATGAGGCCAGCAATAGACAACAACATAGGCAACGTAAAAAGAAAAATCTTAATACGTTTACAACAAATAGTAAGAAAATTAAAAAAATAAAATAAAATGGCAACATCAGGAACAATTAATGGAACTCTAATCCGATTATTTCACGACAATAGTGGGACTTTAGAGCCGATTGCAAACTTAGTAAGCAACGATATTTCGTTTACTAAGGATTTAATCGAAGTAACCAGCAAAAGTAGTGCTGGAAGTAAAGAATTTATGTATGGGCATTTTGGCGCATCAGGATCATTTGAAGGAAGATTTGAGGACACAACAGTTGGAGCAGGAGATTATTCTTTTGCTGACCTTTATTCAGCAATGATTGCTGGAACAACTTTACCAGTTGTATTTACAACAAATGAAACTGGAGATGTTAAATATTCTGGCTCAGCGTTATTAGGTAGCTTATCACTAAGCGCACCAGACAACGATGCAGCAAGTTTTTCTGGAGATATTACAATCACTGGAGCAGTTACACAAGGAACAGTTTAATTAAAGAAAATATGGATAAGATTATATTTTTAGATCAAGAATACGATGTTCACTACAATATGTTATCTTTTGAAAAGATTGCAGAAGACATGGGCGTTGAAAATATCGAAGAAATGGGGCAGCAAATGATGTCTGGCAATATTAAAGTATTACTAAAAAGTAGTAGAATAATTGCTTACAACGGCTTGCTTTGTGCAAGTAAAGTAAACGGCACAGACTGCCCTTTTGATTCGGTGGAACAACTTGGCGAAAAAGTTACAAAGTTTTCGGATTTAAATCCATTTAGCGAAGTATTTACAAAAACTTGGCTGGGGTTTTTTACTGATAACTCAGATGAAAAAGTAGAAAAAAAGGCGAAGGGGGCAAAGTAGTCCCCACGACCTTTAAACTACTTAAAACTGTGGCCTATGGGGAATTAGGTTTGCGCCAAAAGGAATACGAGGAAAGTAGTCCAGAGTATTTAACTTTAGCAATTGAAGGCAAGCGCAAAGCTGATACTGCAAGAACAAAGGAAACATATGAAATTGCTCGAACATTGGCTTATTTCTCAGTTTCGCCACATACCAAAAAGAATATAAGCCCTAAGAAATTGTGGCCTTTTTATTGGGACGAAAGAACCGAAGGAACGTTGGAGTGGATTAAGGCAAACAAAGACAAATTTGAAAAACTAACATTAAACTAAGTGAAGCAAGGAAAAGCAATATACAATCTATTATCATCTGCAAGTGCAGTTACTGATATTGTTGTCAATCGAATTTATCCATTAAGAGTGCCTGATAAAACGGCCTTTCCTTGCATTACTTACCAAACTATAAGCAACGTACCTTACAATTCAAAATCAGGTTTTACAAGCTACCAGTCAAGGGTGCAAGTAAATGTTTTTGAAAATGATTACAATAATGCTTTTATTTTATCAGATGCTATCAAAACGGCATTAGCCGATAAAGTTGGAACGTTTGGGAGTGTAGTTGTTCAAGGCACGAAACTACTGAATCAAATAGATCAAGAGGAAGATTTTGCAAATGGGTTTGGGTTAGTTCATTTTATTTTAGAATTTAGCATCACATACAATGAGTAGGAAAACAGATTTAAACTTAAGCATTGGCGTTGATGTAAAGAAAGGTTTTGAGGATGCCGTTGTTGACATTAAAAACAACGGAAATAAACTGGCAAGCGCATCAAAGCAAATTGCACAAGCTATAGGCAAAGATTACGCAAAATCTTATAAGTCATTTAACGCATCTTTTAAGGAAACAAATAGATTAATAAAATCCCAACAGACAGATTTAGGATACCTTAAAAATGAATTAAAAGAACTTAACAATGTAGCAAAGAAATATGTTGTTGTTCCTCCTAAATTAAAGGGGCAAATTAAAGAAGCAACGGCTGCATTAAACAACCAGAAAAAGTCAATTAAGGAACTTACTGGGCAAGCAATGGCCTACCAACAAGGTATGAAAGCATCTAAAATGAAGGTTGACTTTCAACAAGCTGGTAATGCGATTGAAGGGGTTGCAAGGTCATTTCAAGTGGCACAAGGAGCAGCAGCCATTTTTGGAGATGAAAGCGAAGATGTAATGCAAGCAATGCACCAAATGCAAGCAGTAATGGTTTTTACTGAGGGTATTCGAGGCATGAAGCATCTCAAAACATCTTTTGAACTGCTAAACCAAACTATTAAGCAAAATCCTTTAATTGCTTTTGGGGTTGCATTGGCAGCCATTGGAGTGGCAATTTATAAATTTAGCAAAGCAAATGATGAAGCTGCAAGAAACCAAGAAGCAGTAAACAAAGCAATGCTTGAGGGTAAAAACGCAGCAACTAAAGATGTGGTTTCTTTAAAATTATTGGCAGCGCAAGCTACTAATATGAACACCAGTCTAAAAAACAGAAAAAAAGCCTACAAAGAATTACAAGATCAATACCCAGCATATTTTGAAAACCTTGAATACGAAGAATTTTTAACTAAAAAAGGAAAAATAGCAACTGATAAAGCCGTTGAATCTCTTATAAAAAGGGCGCAATTGACTAAAATGGTTGACCGAATTACGGAGGCTCAAATTGCTTTAAATGAAGCCGAAGAAGAAGGGGAAACAATATTACAAGGCGTAACATCTGCATTATTTCTGCAAAAATACGATGCGCATCAAGCAAGTATAAATAAATTAAAAAACGAATTAAACAATGCAACTGTTGCGGCATATAATTTTGCAGAAGCAAATGAAGATGTAACTGCACCAGAGTTTAAAGGAAGTGGCAAAGGCAAAAAGGACAAACCAAGTCTTTTTGAACAAGACAATGCACGACTTGAAAATGATTTAATTGATGCACAAAACTTAATTAAGCAAAAATTACGTGATGGTTTAACAAGTGAGCATAAATATCAACAAGAGTTAGAATATCTTGAGGTATTTTATGCTAATTTAAGACTGGAAAAAGCAAAAGAGCATCACAAGCAAACGAACAAACTTTTAGGTATTTCCTTAGATAAGCAAAACGAGCATTTAAAGAAATTTAAAACAAAAGTTGAAGGCTTGCCTCCTATCACATTAAAAGTTGATGTGGAAACTCCAGATTTAAAAACAAACCTTATTCTTCCATTAAATAACGCATCACAAGAAGCAAAAAAGAATGTTACAGAAGTTGGCAAGCAAGTTCAAGGCTTATTAGAAACAAGTACCGAAGATATGGTAGCTAATATGGCTATTAACATTGCAAACGCAGCCGATGCAAACAAAACAATTGGGGAAGCAATGGGAGATACAATTTTGGTTGGCCTTTCTGATTTCTTGGTGAATATGGGTAGAATGATGATTGCTGCTGGTGTTACTAAAGACTTGTTCGATAAAGCTATGACATCACTTGGAGGTGGTTTGGTCGCTGCAAGCGCTGGATTTAGTTTATTGTTAGCTGGTTCGGCAATGAAAAGCGCAATGCAAAAAAACTTATCTCCTACTCCATTGGCTGAGGGTGGAGTAATGAAAGGAACTACTTTTGGAATGTTGGCCGAGTACAATAATGCGAACAACGACCCAGAGGTTGCCATAAGAAGTAGTTATCTTCGTGGAATGATTGGAGATGCAGTTGGTGGCAATGGTGGAAACTATATTGCTGAAACTAAAATAAGTGGGAGGGATTTATACATATTAATGAAACGAGGTCAAACAGATTATAGCAGAGGGTAAATGGCAAAAAGATTACATGGAGATGTTTATGGAATTAATGGCACAAAATATACCATTGAAATTCACGACCAAGTACAAAGTGCAACATCTTTAGAATGCAATTTTTCATCTGATGGAATAGATTACAAAGGCAACGGCAATCCATTATATTTAAATACCATTATGAGTTCAAGTTGTGAGGTCAATATAAAAATTGATTCTCAAGGCAAATTGAATATTATTTGGGATATAATCAGCAAAGGCGAAAATTGGTATTACATAGTAATAAAAAAAAGTGATTCTATTTATTGGATAGGAACGTTAATTGCTGACCAAATAACAATTCCAAGAGGCTCATATCAGGGTGTAATACAAACCAGTTTAAAGGCTAATGATAGATTAAGCATTTTGGATAATTTGCCATTTGACTTTGGCACTTACCAATATGATTCATCAAGAGAAAATGGTCTAAATTTAATTAAACAAATATTGCAATTTGATGTATCGCATTTTTTAGATGAATGGGGTGCAAGTGATAGATATTTGTTAGATAGCATTGAAAGCAAAGAAGCTACTCAAGCTGATGGCGTTCTTTTAAATACAAGTTATAAAAAACAATCGTTTATTAAAGATTATAATACAAGACTTTACGTTACTGGAGAAGTGGAGTATATTAGTTGTGCTGAAGCCATTAAGCAAATATTAATGCCACATAAAGCTCAGATACTTTTAAGCGATGGAACGTATATTATAAGGCAAGTAGAAAACAATTTTTCCGCAAGCACAGAATTTAATGCCTACACCAAAACACTAAGCGCATTAAGTACCTATACAATAAGCAACGGCATCAACGTTCAAGATAATGCCAGAAGTTGTTTTGCTGCACAACCTGATTACACATTTCAGCCAGCAATAAGAGAGATAAGCAGCGAAATAACAAAGCAAAATTCTGTTGATGCAATTAAAACTACGTTTGATGATTCAAATATGGTTTTAAATTTTCCAAACGGATTAAACACAAATAAAAATGTAAGGCTTTCATTTAAGACTGGGGAACTTGTATCAAGTTATCAAGTTGGAGGGGTTACAAATTATGCTTTTGAAACTCATTTTGCTGCATTAATTTATGGAACGTATGCTGGCGAATATTATTACTACCAAAATAGTGTATGGAATAATAATGGAACAACTATTCCAGATAGTACAAAAAGTTTTATTTTTTTTACTGTTACAAGATATAACAATGCACCAGAGGAATCTTTAGGAAATCTTGAATTTTTAAGTCATTCGGCATTTTTGTCTGACGTTGTTATAAATATATGGGCAAGAGATCATATTTATGCTCCAAGAGTAAGCTACCCAAGTTTTGACCCTAAATTTAGACAAGCATATTGGTCATTTTCTCAAATAGTAACTGCTGATTTTACTGGCTCATTAAGTTTACAAGTAAGCTACAACAATGCCGATGATGATGAAGAACCAGAATTTGAGGAAAGCAAAAAATATGCAAACGACATAAAGGCATCAAACGCAAACTTTACCAATGATGTAGAATATAAAAATGTTTATCATAGTGGGGATGAAGATGACATTTTTGGCTTAATGACTTACAATGGTTCTACTTGGGTAGAAAATCCATCAATCCAACAAGTAGGTTTTACAGAAACGCACAAATTTGAATTGTTGCCTTTAATCATGGCTGCCAATATTTATGAAAATACTGTTTATACTTTAGAAGGTAGTTTGCTAACTAATGGCTCCATTCATGCTATAAATTCGATTGAAATAGACGGAGATACTTGGGTGTTTAATGGAGGCCGTTTATTGTTTATGAATGAAAGCATTGATGGCCAATGGGTAAAAATATATAAAAACAATATCAATTCTGGCAATGGTGGCTATTTGGCTCATAGTGGGCAAGATGGTATTTTAAGTGATTTAAGAGGCTTAAATATTAAAATTGAAAAGGTGGGTGGTCAAATGGGCGATTTACTTGGACAATTAATGGTAAGGGTTTTTGAAGAACAAGGAGATACTGCAAACCCAACTGAAGATTCAACAAAGGCTTTAAAATTAGCATATACCCATTCAACTGGAGGCTATCAATATAAATTTGAAGAAGAAGCTGCTGGAGGTGGTACACCTTTTAACGTAACATCTGACACATCATCCGTTGCATTTGGAGCAACCGTAAACATCACTTTAACTGGCTCCTATTTTAAAGAAGATAGCGTTGTGAGCATAAGCAAGGGAACACTAAACTCTACCACAATAAACAGTTCCGAAGAAATGGTTTTAAACATTACGGCCATTGCATCTGCTGAAGCAGTAAATACTTGTGATGTTACTATTGATGGGGTTACGTTTACTGCGTTATGGACATATGAAATTGTTTGGACGGCTGAATTAATTCCTGGAGATGGAACAACTACTTGGTACAAGGATGATGCTGGTATTACTGTTGGTTTGGGATACATTGATTTTCCAAGTAATTCAACTGACTGGGGTAAGGGTGGGTGGTTTGAAGAATTGCCTTATCCGTCATCAAGATTTGAATTAATACTTGATCCTTTAGTTAGTGGCACAACTGGCACAAATCATTATTCGACTGTAGGAATTGGTGCGCCAGTTACGGCAATCCCAGGATATCCAACAGTGGATCATGGTTTTTATTTTGCCAGCACTAATGCCATACCCATTGCAGGTGGTTCATTAATTTCTGGTACATTATCTTGGACAAGTGGCGACAGGTTTAAACTTGAAGGGGAAAATACAAGTGGTGATTCATGGTATTTAACTTATTCAAAAATAAGTGGAGGAACAACTACACAAATGACAACGGCAACAGTATCAATTACAGAAGCGTTAGATTTCCAAACGGCTATTTTGCGCCATCGTAAATATCAAAACATTACTTTAAAATACTTGACCTAATGATATTATTAATTGATTATACAGACATAACCAAGCAAGGCCAAAACCCTTTGAACATTTTAAAGGAAACGCACAATGCCTATGAAAATATAATTCTTGACTACAAAAATGGCCATTATAAATTGGGCGAATTTTATTTAAATATTGAACCGACTGGTATTGTTCCTGATATTTTAGTTTGTACCAAAACCCAAGAATTAGAATTGGTTGACTATGGGGCAATAATTACAGAAGAATACAAATTTTTAGGAAGCCCAGATGTAATAATTCAAAACTTAATCAAACTTAACAAAGTAGAATTAAGGCGTTATGAAATAAACCAACGGCAAAACATTGTTGATATTCAGATTGAAACGGCTGAACCAGAGGCTCAACCCTATGTTTATGATTTATTCCATGCTTGGAAAAAAGAAATAGAAGATTTTGTGCAATTTGCCACAAGTGATTGGCGCAATGAAATACAAAATGGTGGATGCCCGATAAGCGCAATGCCAGAATCATTATGGCTTGACATAAAAACAGAACTTTTAACTTTAGATATATGAAACAACCTTACCGACTTTGGACAATAATTGAACTTGAAACGCAGCTAAAAAAGCAATGTTTTCACTATAAATTAAATCTTACCATTAATCAAATGGTGGATGAAGCTTTAAAGGATACAAGCTGGAATCCATTGTTGGAATATGATGGCTGCACCTTAGTCCAAGATAAAGACCATCCTTGTATTTCTTGCTTTCTTCATGATTACCATTGGATAAGTGGGCGAGGTGGATATAAGTCGAATAAAATATTTTATTATATAATGCTTGCAACTGGGTTTAAAAAGTCAGAGGCAAAAAGAAGATTGATTGGCGTAAATTTAGCTTGGTATTTTTATTATAAATACAAGCACCTAATCAAACGTAATGTCAACCCATTTACCGAAGGGATGGAGCATTATTTAAAACATTTGAAAGGAATCAAAAATGCTTAACTCAATTGAAACCTTGCCTATCTTAGTAATACCAACAATATTGACATCTTTAGATTTTAGTGGCTATATTGGCTCTGTTGCCAGTATTTTAGCAGTTTTATATTGGGTGGCTTTAACGCACAAAACAGTAAAAAAAGACCACAAAGGCAACTACTGGAAATATCTTAAATGGATATTTACGGCAAGCAATAAATAATGGGAAAGCTACTTAAATTCTTAGGCATTGATGGCAGCAGCAAGTTGTCTTTCATGGCTTGGATTGGTAGCGTTTTTATCATTACTTATTTAATCATAAATATTTACCAGATGGTGCAGCTAAATTATTTCTTTGCAAAAGGCAAGGTCAGCGAAGAAGTATTTGAGAGGCTAATTGGTGGAAATATAAAAGACTTGCTGGAGATAGTAATGATAATCGTTCTGTTCTTCTTTAAAAACCAAACAACCAAAAATGAATAAGTTAACTAAGGCAATACGCAAAGCCAATTCTAAATACAACAAAGAAAACTTTGAACGTTTCAAGCGTGACATTTTTAAGCACACATTAATATGGGAGGGTGGCGCAAAGCTGCATAAGCTAAAAGGCGATTCTGGTGGGTGGACGATTTACGGCATTTCATTTAATTACAACAAGGAATACTTTAAAGATTTGGCTGACTTTAAAGATACAGTATATGATGAAGCAGCTGCCATTGCTTTTTGCAAATATTACTTACCAGCGAATGTAAACTTGGTGCAACCATTGGCGCAGATAATGTACTTTGATATGGCATACAATCTTGGAACGAGGCGAACCATTAAGATGATGCAAAAACTTATTGGCGTTGTTCCTGATGGAATTATTGGCAGAAAAACTAAAGAAAAAATGTACTTAGTTAGCTTGGAAAAACTAACCGAAGTAAGGAAGCGCAGATACTATCGACTTGCAGAAAATAATGCGAGGTTAAAAAGGTTTTTAAGAGGGTGGCTCAATAGAACGAATGACATTGAGCAGAGAAGCTACAAGCAAAAAAACAATGTCAAATAATATAAAGCAGCAATACTTTGAACTATTTACAAATAACCCAATCCAAGAGGAAGAAAGCAAAAGCGAATATTATGATAGACTGGGGCAATTAGTTGGCAAAAGTGGCCTTACAATTAAGGAAAGATACTTGCAATTAAAAAGCAAGATTAACGATTATTGTGAAACTGCTGGCATACCAAACAATAACGTAAAACATGGCTGGGTTAAAACTAAAGATACATCTTTATTCTTTACTAATCCAGATTACAAAGGTGCAGTAAATTATGATACTATTCGGGAAAAGTTAATTGATGACCTGAAAGCCTACGCACCGAAATACCCAAAGATAAAACGCAATAAAATCAAGGATGGCCATTTGCTTGTTATTGATCCAGCTGACATTCATATTGGCAAACTTTGCATGGCTTTTGAAACTGGCGAGGATTACAATGAAAACATTGCCGTAAAAAGAGTTTTAGAGGGCGTTCAAGGCATTATTGACAAGTCACGAGGGTATAACATAGACAAGATACTTTTTATCGGAGGAAATGACATCTTACACATTGATTCGCCAAAGCGACAAACAAGTGCTGGTACTCCTCAGGATACGGATGGAATGTGGTACTCAAATTTCCTTAAAGCAAAGCAAGTTTACATCGATTGTTTGGAGATGTTATTGCCATTGGCTGATGTGCATTTCACATTTAATCCATCAAATCATGACTACCAAAGTGGCTTTTTTCTGGCTGATGTAATACAAAGCTGGTTTAGGCTAAACAAAAATATAACTTTTGATTGCTCTATTGCTCACAGAAAAGGCTTTAAATATGGCCTTAATCTAATCGGCACTACACATGGAGATGGCGCAAAAATGAGTGATTTGCCTTTGCTTATGGCCGTTGAATTTCCTCAATGGTGGTCAGAAACAAAGCACCGTTATGTTTATACTCATCACGTTCATCATAAAACAAGCAAGGATTTTCAAGGAATTACGATTGAAAGTTTGCGCAGTCCAAGTGGTACAGATTCATGGCATCACAAAAAAGGCTATCAGCATAATCCAAAAGCCATTGAAGGTTTTTTGCATAGCAAAGACAACGGCCAAGTGGCCAGGTTTACTCATATATTCTAAGTCGTTTTTTTACCTTTTCCCAGTATTTTAAAGTGCTGGTTTTCTTATCGCCATAATATCCGCCATTCCATTTCCTTGCAATCTTTTCATAGCTTTCGTTTTTAGCAATTGCGTTAAATATTTCTATTGACTTTGCTCTGTTCCAGGCATCAGAATGTTTGTACGTTACTTTGTTTTGTATGCGATTTATTTCGGCAATCATTATTGGCCTAATCTGGAGGCAACCAATTGCTTTTTCTTTTGCACAATATGCTGAGTCATTGCCTTTGCTTTCCACATAAATAACGGCATTAACAAAATCATTCCAAGATACTATTTTTACTTTTGTTTGTGGTTTTACTATTGCCAGATTTGCTGCTGGTTCTTTAGCTGCAAAAAAGGTAAATGCAATTACGGCAAAAAATATACTTTTCATTTAGATAAATTATAGGTTAAGGCAAGGCCAAGAGCAACGGCAATTTTGCGCCATCTCTTTTTTCTTTTGCTTTGCTTGTGATGTTTTTTTGTGAGTTGATCATTAGATTCGGCCAGAGTAAATGCCATTTTATTTAGGGTATCTAATTCAAAACTTTTTTCTTTGCTTATATCATTGCAAATTTTAAGCAGCTTTTCTTTGCCTTTTAATTGCGTGGAGTAATACACCAAAGATTGCTTGCAAGTATCCAAAGGAGTTAGCTTAATTGTATCGTGAACAAAAACAAACTTTTCAATAGTTAAATATTTCGTTTCAACTTGCTTAATGGTTAGCCCTTTTAAACTATCCATTTGCTTTAGGTGATTTATTTCAGCATCCTGGTATATTTGTTTCCATTCCCTTTCCTTTTCTATGTAAATATTTTTGTATTTTATTGGCTTGGCTTTTTTGCACAAGAAAGTAGATGTGAAAAGCATGCAAGCGCAAATAAGAATAAGAATAGAAATTATTTGTTGTGTTTTTAAACGCATTTGGCAAAGCTATATAATTAAAGTTGTAAAAAAAATACTTTTTATTTTAGCTTTTTTGTTTACATTTGTTGCATAATGATAAGAAATATTACACAAGGCAAACCAATTTATTCAAGCGTTTGCCATCCAGAAAAAAAACCATCCTTTGAGGTTTGGTTGCGTTACATTAAGTTTTACAATAATTTAAGGAGGCGCAATGCAAGAATTTATTGAAATTAAAGATGTGATTTTAAAGGTCATTTATCGAAACACGATGTTGGAGGCAGCAGATATTTTAGGTAAGCGAAGACATCGTGAAATAGTCTGGGCAAGGCAAGCTGCAATATATTCGTATCAAAAGCATTGCAAGACAACTTTAAAAGCAACTGGCCGAGCATTTAACCGAGATCATTCAACAGTTATTCACGTAAATGGGGAGGTAAGAAAATGGGATGAGTTTCCGAATCAGTACGTAGAGGAATTAATATTACTTGAAAAAATAGATATTGCTTTGCAAGTTCATAGGGGCTATGGAGAAAACATAAATGCAATGGCTTATGCCAATAAAGATGTAAGCAGTTTAATGTCTTTGGATTTAACCTTTTTAACCATTGATTTAAACAAGCAAATGATTTACAAAAAGAGTCATCCAAAACGAAAACGCAATCCAATCGCTATTGCTAAGGAAGGGCAAAAACTAAGGTTTTCCACAGAAATAGAATGCACCAGATATTTGGACATACCTTATTATTTTGTTAAGAAATTAAAGCGAGGCGAAATAGTTAAAGGGTGGAGGCTTGTTGCATGAATTGTTCTTACTTTAATATAGTTAAGGTACTTAACGGCAAGGAATATTTTGTTTTTGTTGGAGATTTTAATGAATGCGAAATATACCTTGAAGAGTTAAGCATTGACATAGATGCAGTGGCAATGGATAAGCACCCTATTTATAAAATAATTGAAGAAGAGAAAGGAGAATACAATGAAATATAATGATGAAAAAAGTTTAGTGGAAAGGTTTACTGTTTTTAACGAGGAAAACCCACAAATCTACGCAGCTTTCTCAATGGA
>Ga0222715_10004211_pt1 | contig 12574 bp, 8 predicted proteins | sample C33_9DmetaG_FD_165056 | JGI IMG/M metagenome (GOLD analysis project Ga0222715, IMG submission 165056) | Estuarine water microbial communities from San Francisco Bay, California, United States - C33_9D | ecosystem: Environmental > Aquatic > Marine > Unclassified | place: USA: California...
GATACTATAACGGGTTGTGTTTCCGAAAAAGTGGAATCTCCTATTAACCTCAAATATTTGCCAGACGGTCAGATTGTAGGTAGCGTAGATAATTTCACGGTTTGTTTAGGAGATTACATTACGATAAGCTTGCAGCCTTACCAGGGCTATAATCAAGTGGAATGGTATATACATCTTCCAAATGATACCATTGCTATTGATACGGCCGCGACAATTAGTAAGAATCCTAAGAAGAGTACACTATATCGCGCAAGAGCTACTACAGATTTGGGATGTGTTGTAGACTACTACCAAAACATTACCGTACAAGAGTTGCCTATTTCTCCGGCATTGCGCAGTTATGATTACTGTCAAGATGAAGATGCGACTATTATTGAGGCAGATAGCTTGTACGCAGGAAATGCATTATTGTTCTATAATACACAGAATCAAATAGATACTGTTACGTACCTGCCTATTCCACCAACTGACAGTGTGGGTATATTCAAATATTACGCAGCTCAATACGACTCTATCACGGGTTGTATAAGTGAGGTAGATACCTCGTTTGTTACAGTGTTGGGTCGTCCACGTCCGCCGCTACAGAGAACCCAGTACTTCTGTTTGGGCACTCCTGATACATTAGTTGTAGAGAAAGGCTATGGTGTGAACGATCCAGATTACAGATTGCAGTGGTTTACAATGCAAAATGTTGGTCTCCAAAATGTACCGGTAATCTCTACTGCTGATACAGGAAGCTACTTCTTTAAGGTTAGAAATGAGAATATTGAAACAGGCTGTTTCTCAGAACTAACGGTAATAGAAGCTATTGTTTACCAAAACTCAATTGAATCCGTAATATTTGACGATTCAGTTTCATGTTTCGGGTTTACCGATGCTAAGGTGACAGTAGATGTGGACGGGCCATTTATAACGAATTGGTTCTATAAAGACCAAGACGGAAATGAAAGCATAGAGTTTGGCGATAGCACTAGCGCATATGTTGGCGCGGGTCAATATTTCGTATACACTAGAGATACTGCTGGGTGTCAGGTACATGCTGATACTGCCATAGATTACTTCATTGTGCAAGAGCCAGATCAGTTATCATTGGATAGTGTATACATAGCCTCACAAATCCAATGTTACGATAGTACTGATGCGATTATTGAGCTCTTTGCTAGCGGAGGAAATATCATTGAGTACAGTGTAGACTCCTTGGTTTTCCAAGACAGCTCATTGTTCGTGGGATTAGGACCAGACGAGTATTGGCCAACTGTTCGAGATAATAAAGGGTGTCCATGGGAAAACAACTCTAGATACGATTCACTTGAATTGATTGAGCCTAACCCGATATACATCAACTTTACTAAGGAGAACTTAACCTGTGCCACAGACTTCACAGGGTCTATTGACGCAACTGTAGTTGGCGGTAACGATGACCCTACAGAGCCTTACGACGGATGGAATTACTTGTGGGTGTTTGATTCAACATCAGCCCAATACGGTGAAATGGGATACCATCTTAACCTTCATACCCCATCTATGGACTCATTGTGGGCGGGACGCTACTTCTTGACAGTTACTGATTACAAGGGATGTTGGGAAAATGATACTATTATTCTAACGCAACCAGATAGCGCAATAGTTGATAGTATCTATTCTCGAAACGTTACTTGTTATGATAGTACCAATGGTATCATTGAGATCTTTGCATCTGGTGGTACGAAATTGGAGTACCGTATCGATCCATTAGCTCCATTTACATCTCAAACATACTGGGACGATATGAGTCAGGGAGATACCGCGTATGTGACGGTTGTGGATAGTAGCTTCTGTTATGTATCTTATAAGGATAAGCGTAGAATTATATTCGATAGTTTGCCGACATTCTCCGTCAACAACTCGATAATAACGAAGGCATTGTGTTTCGGAGATTCTACAGGAAGACTTGAAATTCTGGTATCCGGCGGGTCAAGCCCAATACTGAATATTGACTCGACACAAACAGTGTTTAGTGACTCATTAGTGTTTAATGGATTGCCATCGGACACTGTCTATATCACTGTGACAGATACCAATAATTGTACGCCGATATATAACATAGCTAGAAGCATCTATATACCTCAACCAGACGAGCTCTTGGTGAACGCTAGAACAGATAGTAATGTGATTTGCTTCTTGGATACGAACGGTATTATTTCCGGTTCTGTCATTGGAGGTACACCGCCATATGATATTCAATGGTCACACGGAACGATAGGGCTGTACGATAGCGCTGTTGTGGGTGGACTTTACTACCTCGAGGTACTAGATATCAATGGATGTTATGCCTACGATAGCACAGTGGTTGAATCATTTGACAGAGATTGTGACGGTATTCCAGATTCGGTAGAGACCTTCGAAGACTGTGATTGGGATGGTATTCCAAACGGTTACGATTTAGATAGTGATAATGATGGTATTCCAGATGAGCTAGAATACGATTACGACAAAGATGGCATCGTGGGTGATGACTGTGATGGAGATGGCATCCCGAACTATTGTGATCCTGATTTATGTGAATTCTTCATCCCTTCTGTAATCACGCCAAACTTTGACGGTGCGAATGATGCACTTGAGATCCCAGGTCTGCAATATTTCGATAACTATAAGTTTACGGTATACAATATTTACGGAAACAAAGTATTTGAATCTGATAACCAAGGATCAGGATTTGGAGGTACGGCTCAGAGCAGAGTAGTATGGTTTAGTAACGATGGTGAACTTCCATCAGGAACCTACTTCTATGTTCTTGAAATCCGACCAGATAAATGGCGTCAATCAGGATATATTTACATTGCTAGATAATGAGAATACTGAGGTTGAGACATAGCATTTTGATTTTTGTTTCCTTAACATCTTTGATGTTGAGTGCACAGACACATCCAGCACTAGAGAACTACCTTTTTAATCCGGTAAGTGTCAGTCCTTCTTATGCTGGACGTCAAAGTGGCTCACTGAGTTTTAGCCATGATCAACAACTGATTGGATTAGATGGAGCCCCCGTCACGACAAATATTACTTATGATAGTATGACGAAGGGTCGCTTTGGGTTCAATATAGCAGTAATGGAGAATTCTGTAGGACCTATAGAAAACACTTCATTCGCCTTAACAACGGCGTATCATTTGCGCATCAGTGAAAAAGAGTACTTTTCTGCGGGTATCCGTTATTCTATGAACCAATTAGGTATTGACCTCGTCAGCGAGCAATACATTGACCCAAATGATTATATCATAATCAATGGGGTAATTCAAAAGTGGTATCAGAACGTGGATATTGGTGGGGCATACTATGGCCCTAAAAAATACGCTGGTGTAAGCTTCCGCAATGTGGTGAGAACCTCTTTCTTTATTAACGATAATTACGGCGCAAGAGTAGTACATATTTTTGGTGGGGGCGAGATGCCCACTACATTGGGATTAGACTTTTTGTATTCAGGATTGGTGAATGTGACTCCAAACTCACCCATCGATGTGAACATGCACTTCTTGTTGCGATCTAGAAATATTTTTAGCAGTGGGATGCTTGTTTCTCCGAACAAGGTTGGATGGATTTATCAAATCAACAGCCCAAGTGGATTCAATTTCTTGTATCAATACGCTTATCCCTTGACAGAGATCAAATACGTTTCTCAGCAAAGTCACACGGCCTGTATTCGCTTCCATTTTGTGAGGGCAAAGTCATACGGCAATAGAATTGTGGAAACACCAGTATTCTTTTTATAACATTGTAATTCATGGGAAAGCGTAAACTAACATTCATTCTATCAATTGCAGTGTCTACAATGATGGCACAGCCACGAATTGATGTGGATACGAAAAAGATAAACGAGCTTCTTCCCAACTTCTTTTTTCAGTCGTTTAATGTGTCTCCTATTACTAAAGAGGCTTTCAACAGTATAGGTGTTTGTTATACTGGTGAGGGAAAGATCGTTTATGTTTCTGATAAACCTTTTTTAACGGTGCCATCCGTGAACAACAGGTATAAGGCATTTGTGTTTGACATGGTAAATAACGAAACCAGTCGATTGGATACCAGAAACCTCTGTGACTTAGAGAACAATAACTTTAACATAGCCGGGATCACAGTAAACGACAGCAATACTTTTATGATTGCTGCTATGAATGATTATCGGACGAATGAGTTCATGGCCGAAAGCCGAATTATTTTGAGTCATATCGACCTTAGTTATGGTTTCAGTCAGTGTGCTACGCCACCATTTGTTCAACTAGGGTATACTTACACCCAACCGTTTTTCGATTCTAAAGAAGATTACCTCTATTTCGCTAGCGATATTGATGGTGGTATGGGGGGATTAGACATCTACAAAGTAAAAATGCTCGGTCCAAACCTTTGGGGAGAGATTGAAGCAATGGACGAGATTAATACCATTAACAATGATGTGTACCCGTTCGTAGATGGTGATGGTAGATTGTATTATTCTACCTTGACCGGAAAAAACGGTTTTGATGTCTTTTGCTTTTACGAGGGATTGAATCGTCCGATACGACTTCCTTCCCCAATCAATAGTAGATTAGACGACTTGAATTTCGTTCAAATAGGCGAAAAAGACGCCTTTATCACGAGAACTTCTGGTAACTCGCAATCCACAGTCATTTATCGGCTACTTGCTTTCTAGTACGTAATGACAATCTCAACGCGACGATTTTTACCACGTCCGGCAGCCGTTTCGTTCGTTGCGATGGGAGCACTCTCTCCTTTTCCTATAGAGTTAAGCTTGCCTTTGAACCCAAGGTCACGCATGAAGTTGGCAACTTCAGCCGCTCTGCGTTCACTTAATCCTTGATTGTATGAAGCAGGTCCTTGGCTGTCCGTGTGACCTATAATGGTTAGCGATTTAGCATTTTTCTGACTTTCATAAACCAGCTCAAGTTCTCGCATCGCTACTTCGCTGAGTTCATTACTGTCAAATCCAAAGAAGACATTCTTTAGAATGACTGGCCGCCCTTTTCCTGAGTTGTTGTTCTGCCTCGAAGAGACCGAGCTATTGCCTGCATTGCTGTTTGTAGATGGCGGTACAGCGTTCATATCGTTTGTTACGGCTCTAACGGTTTGACCTACGGCATTGTCTAGAAATACTATTTTCTCCGTTTGACGACTGGTCTTATACTCGAGGGAAGGATCGACTTTTAGTGAATGTGGAAGATACCCAGGTGAGGTTACTGTGATTCCTAAAGTGTAATCTGGGAAATAGCTTAGGTAACAAACTTCCTCTGGTAATACATTGGTAGAATTTACTACTGTATTGCTTTCATACTCATAGAAATCCACCTTGAATCCAGGCATAAGTCCGGAAAGTCGGTCGATACATTTTAGTCTTAAAACAACATCTGCTGGCTTTACGAGGGTATCATATTCGAAGTCGAATGTTCGTGTAACGATTCCTTTTCTACTGAAGAAAACACTGTCTTGCTCGGCATCAAATTTCACCTCTCGTTTTGGGCCTAGGACGAAATACACGCTATCGTCTTTGTATGAGAATGAGTTGGGATTTGCGGCTAAGGCATTATTCAAAGACACCATTGCTTTGAGGGCATCTGTGGTGCGGTCAATTACGGTTGCCCAACGTCCCTTTCCGATATCTCGATTTCGTTCTGCAGTGAACTCGCTGAATGGGATATAGGTTTGATCAATGACTGAGTCCACCTGTGTGGTTTCTACTTCTTTGATTTTGCGAACCTCGATAGTATCGAGTTGACTGACTATTTCTGAGGCATAAATAAGGGCCAGTTGGTGCTCACCTAAACGTAGTCTTCTTGAGACAATGATGGAATCAGAGTTTAGAACAGCGATTTCATTCGCGGACTCTCCATAATTAATAGGATAGCGAAGCTTTTGAATGGACCCTTGTGCGTTTTTTGCGATATAATTGATGTTGGTTGATTCTTCAATAGAATAGAATTGGTCCCCGTTAAAGGAATGTATGGCATTCAAATTAATTCCATTGAAGGCGGTTACGGTATCTACACTTAAGATTCCTGTTTCATCAATACGGCATTCAATAATGCTATTATTTGCGATGCCATAATAAATGTCTCGGCTATCGTCATATTGGAGTTCAGGTAGAGCAACGTTTCCAATTTTACTGACGATAGGAGTAAGTTCGCCATTTATCGAATTTGATAGGTAAAAGCTTCTATCGGGTAGTTGGAGAACTGAATATACAGGGTCTAACTTAGTAAAGCCCATGAATTCTACATTCGATAAAGTGGAGTCTAAGATCACTCTCTTCGAGCGCAGATCTGAATATAGAAGACCTGGGCGGTCGTCGTTTGAGAAGTATACCTTGGCACCTTGACGGTCGATGGAGAGAATGTTAATCTCGTTTGGTGCGGCATACAGCACACGCTCAATAAGAATGTTCTGACCAAAACTAAGCAGCGCAGCGCCGGATAGAAGGAGAGAAAATAGTAGCTTCTTCATGATTAAAATCTTGTGCTTATCGCGAACCCAACCTCGTTGTGGGCGCCAAATATGAATTTAGGTCCGAATGAAGATCTAGGGCCATAGTCTCTTTGAATGGTGATGATGCCGACAGGTCCTAACAACATCTCGTCATTGTCATAATAGACCATGCCTAGGGCTCCAGCAGAGAAAATTCCATCCCATTCTGTTCCGAACATTGATTTGAAGTCGTTTGACAATCCGACATACAAGAAGTGACTATTGAGGTCGCCTCTATAAATGGAAGTTCCAAGATGGAAATCCATACCAAATCCTTTGTAGTAGCGCAAGCGAACATTGAATTGGTCTGTGTGTCGTCCAATAGAATAGCCTAATGAGATAGGACTATTGATGGTATCGGCCGGAGCTTTAGCGTTTGGCGCCAAAATGTTCAGCTCTTGGTAGACGACTTTATTGTTGGGTTCAACGACTTTAAGGATGGTCGTTTTATCTTTTGGAATGCCCAATTTCTGTGAGATTTTTGGCAATGCTTTTTTTACAGGAATCATCTGCTTCAGATCGATTGTTACAGTGTCGCCAGCGTCGTTTTTGTAGAATCGACCGATGATATCTCTACTATCCTGGGTACGAATAAGCCCATTGCCAATGGTGATGGCTTCAACTTTTTCTTGAGCCATTGCCGAAGTTGCCGTAAGCATTATGGCAATGATTAGTGTATTCAGCTTTTTCATGGTAGTGTTATTTCTGCACCAATCATGAACTGCATTCGAGCAGTGCCAATGGGCGCAATTTTTTGATTTAAGTAGTTGTAATTAATAGCAGTGTTCGAGTAACACTTTATTTGCAGTCTTGGCGCTACGGAATATTGCGCGCCTAATACCAAATTGTAATAGTCCTCTGTATTGTTTCGGTCTTCATACAAAACTCCTCCTAGAAGGTAGCTATCCGCAAAATACTTACGCAATAGCAAACTATAGCGGTGATTATCGAATGAAGGGTATTTAGTAGTTGATGTAGACACCAACATTTCAAGTGTTGGTTTGATTTTAAAGGTTAGGGAAGCTCCGGTTACTTGAGGTTGTAAAATGGAACTAAAGGTGCTATCTCCTTTTTCTTTGCGCGTTTCGCTGTAGCTGTAATTGCCATTAGGCTGTATGAAAGGATCTGTGCTCGCATTGATTAGATCGATGGTTTGAATCGTTGAGGTACTCAGGTCTAATGCGTAACTGTTGTTTTGACGCTTTGTGGTGATTTCTGACGCGGCTCCCAAATGATTCCCGAACACAGCGAGGTCTATTTTGGTGCCTAAATGGAGCTTCAGGTAAAAGCCATAAGTAGGCATTAACTCCCCATATTTATAAATGGAGTAATGACCAGAATCCGTGGCATAGATACTTTGCGGGAGAACTGCAATGGTTCTAGCTGTATCCGTATAGTCTGCATTGTAAGAATGGTATTCGCCAGAGAAATTAGCGTGAAGTTCATCTTGGCCTTGTGATAATTGCCCCGTGTAATTGAGTTCCGCGAAGGAGTTTAATTGGTGCCCATTCAATATTAAGGTAAGCTCTCCTATGCCTCCTAGTTTTCGTCCTACAGAAATACTATGTTTTAAAGAGCTCATTGAGTAGTACGAGTAACTTCCGTTTCCAGCATCTTCTCCTAGATAAAGCACATTAAACAAGGAAGGGCTCAGCGTTCGAGTGTTCAGATTGTAAAGCGTTGTGCTCATCCCGTATTGCCAATACTTTCGGTGGAATCTAAGATTAATTAGATCGTTGGTATGTTCGTTCATGGCGAAAACAGATTGAGAGTGTTCTACTCTTTCTATTCCAGACCAATTTCCTAAGTGCGCATTGGATAGGGATTTTTGCTCGAATTGGGCAAAGGCTAACTCCAAACCGCTACTATCTGCAGTATGATCATAGAGAGATTCAAACCTGAGGGCCCATTGAGCTTGGGCGGTTTGTAATCCAAGGGCACAAATGATTATGTAAATACAATGTTTCATTATGGAAGGCCGATGAAGTTAAAATACAAATCCAAGAATAAGCTATCTGTAGTGTACAGCGCGATGTTGGGATTGGTGAAATCTACGTTGTACTTAAAGGTCATTAATGCATTTAGACTTAGTGGATCTTCGATCAATCTAGTGCTTGAAGTTATTTCACTATTTCCAGGAAGATGCACATCCTTGAAGGCAACTATGGTGTCAAAACTGCGGGTTAATGAGAATGAATTTGAAACAGGAAGTTGGGTTTTAGAACCAATTGTTGCGAAGACACTAACGCTATCACTTGCCGCTATTAAAGAATCTAGTTTATAGTTGTCACTTAAATCAAACAGCTTTTCGGTTCGTAATCTCGCCGTACCTGAACTTGCTTTCAGTTTGGTATGTGAGGTTCCAAGATTTGACGCCGGTCTATTGATTCTCATGCCCCAAGGAGCCTCGAAAAAATAGTTAGTGGTAGCAGAGAGACTATCGGGCGTCAAAGCATTGAAGGCATTGATGTTAAACGCCCCTATATTCCAGCTCAACTTTGAATTTGCATTGGAGTCTAAATAGGAGTTTCCACAATTGACGATGGTATCGTCATCAAGGACAGTGGCAATATGGTTTTGCAACTGTGAATTAACATGCACTTTCCCCCAGCCAGTGAAATTGAATTCGCGTGATACGGAAGATTCGAGTGGCTGAAACGAAAGTGTTAATTCTTCCGGCCAATGATCGTAAGGGGTTGTGGTGTTGCTGTGTGAAAGCAGCCAATTTTCATTAAACCCGATGGTATTTAACTCAGGCGACAATTGGAAACCATGACGAACAAGAATGGCTTTGTTTGGCTCTATGTCGACAATGGCATTTGGTGCAGTTTGGAGGGTATAGCTAACGTGGATATCTCCTTGAACCGGCGCTACAGGCAGATTTGACAATGAAGCTATCCAGTTGATGGTAGCGGGGGAGGAAATGACAGTTATATCATCAGAATAGAATGTACCATTACTTCCGGAAAACTCTCTATGTAATTCTAGGTTGGTTCCAGACAAGCCGGTAGCAGTAATGTAGTTATCAAACTCCAACTGGTCACCATCGATGTAATTATACTTTTTCGGATGTGAAACCGGAATGGACACATCGAAATCTCTTTGGCTTAGAATGTGGCTTGTGGGACGGAATTTACCGGATGATAGGTAAACGTTCGAGCGCGAAACCTTTACATCAAAAGTATTTGAGTTGTTTATGGCGGGAGATCCTGCGGCAAGACCATTTGTACTCACTTGGTATATGGTCCAATTATATGCTGCATTCGCATCAACATCTTTGATATTAACGGTGAAAGTAGAAGAGCCTCCTGAAGCGATACTTACTACTTGGCTGAAAAGAATGCTAGGGTTAGATTTTAGGGAAACACCGATGGTAACATCAAAATCCAGATTATTCACCAAAGTGATATCGTACAAACCGGAATCAATATGAATGACATCAAAGACCTCAGGAACTGCAACAGCACCGAAATAGTAATTTGAATAAGAATTGCAACCGCCCCAAGTAATGGACGACCCATTGTTAGCATTGAACAAGCTAAAATCACTTGGCGCAAAAGCCTGAATAAAATTCAATTGATTGATGCTTTGCACCATCTGTCCGTGGTCATTAACCCGGAAGGATTGACCAGTGGAAAGTAAAGATTCAGTAATACTATACAGTGAGTCTGCCGGCACCAACGAAGAAAGGTCTAGTTCGTCTTGGTAAAGCTCATTAGTGACTGAAACAATTTGTGGATTCGCCGATGGCACGCTGTCCATGTAAAACAAGTCCAATACTGAGAACTTTCCTTCCAATACCTTGATGGGTCGGTTCAAATCCGGATTAAAATCACCCGATTGATCTACAAAGTCTCCCTGACATGATATTGTCATAGAGCCTAATAGTAGGAGCAATAAAGGAATGCTATATTTGAACATTGGTTTGGAAAATGGTTCAATTCACTCAAATATATGAAAAATCACTGCTAAAAAGCATGTCTTTTTTTGCGGTGCTACTCCTACTTAACTCTTGTGCATCGCAGAGTACAAGCCTGTTTGAATTAAGGGATCAGCAGGATTCTCAATCTTTTGAATTAAGCGAGTATGGGGAAAAGGAAATTCAAAAATCCTCTGTGTATTATTTGGGCGTTTTCACCGCTGGAGAGTACGACAAGTTTGAGTCAAATATTTTTGACCAATTACGCGTTTCTCTCCATTCCGAAGCGAGATTTAGATACCCTGAATATGAGCTAGTTAACGTAAAACAGCTTGAAGAATATAGGTGGTTCAAAACTACCTATACGGTCAAGGGCGAGCTAATTAGTAAGTATTCGGTAAAACAAAAAATGGACCTGATGACCAATGGTCTAGCGCTGGAAGGCATTCCTTCAAAGGAGTCATTAAACGCTATGGAATCTCCGGCAATATCTAATCCAACTGCTATGGATACCATCTCATTTTCCACAAAGTCTAAAGCGCCAAAGGGGGTAAGTTCTCGTTTTGCTCCAGAAGGAAAAGAGGTGGCAGAGGTATTAGAAGAAGCGAAACAATCACTCGATACATTGGAAAACATGAGTCTTCCAAAGGATAAAGAAATCCTTGCAATCGAAGTTTCAGATACCATTGTTGTTGATGCACTGGCTAATGAAATAGAGCCAATTTCTGTTGAAAGCCTCCCATTAATTCCTGATTCTGTCGAGGTCATAGCCTCAGCACCATTGATAGACGAGGAGCCAGTCCTTGAAAACCCTGAACCGGAGGAACTGGAAGAGATTGCCGCTGAGGAACCAGCTCAAGCTCCAGAGCCTGTGGCTCAACCAGCCGAAAAGGTTGAAGAATATCCAATACAAGTTGCCGAAGAAGAGGTAGAGGAGGTTGCGCCAAAGAATACAACTTCCTTGGTTGGAACAGTTCCGCCTAAAACCGTGTACATCGTGGCTTGTTTCCAGTTGAATGGGTTCGTTGAGGAAAAAGTCACAATCACACAAGAGGAAATAGGACATCCGTTGGCCTATTACCGCACAGATAAATGGATCAGGGTGTATCTAGATGCTGAGTTTGCCAATGTCCAAGAAGCTAAGCAGGTATGGAACGAAGCTTGGCCACTACAGTTTGGCAAATAGTTAAATAGAATAACAGATTCCGAGATAGCTGTAGGACTTAGCGTCCATTGGCAAAGCCATCAATCCAGTAGAAATGGCGACTCGCTCTTTCCAATTATAGTCGAGCTTGATATTCGATCCAGGCAGAATAGGGTATGCCGGGAAATTATATACTAATCCATAGGTGTATATCCCTAAACTCATCGAAAGATCGAAGGGCCCTAGGAACTCTTCTTCCAAGAAAAAAGCAGGACCGATATAATAACTATCTCGCACACTGGTGCTTGGATGCAGGGCATCACTTAAGGTGATGGCATGGAACCCAAGTTTGTTAGACAGCTTTGTTTCTAGCAGGAAGACATGACCGTTTACATTTCCTCCATAGGTAAAGGCCAGGTTGATTTTACGAAGATTACTGTCCAATTTTGTTGGGAAGAACGTTTCTCGAAGATGATAAGTGAAGCCGACCACCCCCGTGCTAAAGTTATCCTCCCTATTAAAGTTCAAACCTAGCCGAACACTATAATCTTCTGTAAGCATGTAGTCTACTTGACTAACAAAGCCATAATTCAACGGATAGATTGGAAAATTATAAAGCGCTCCTGTTGTCCAAATCCCTGGCGCAATAGACGCACTCCATCTAGAGTTTTGGTTGTCGCTAAACGTATAGCTTGGGCCTATGAAGAACTTGTCAGAATAAGAGGATGGATCTATGGCACTAATGGTTGCAAGTCCAGTAAAGCCGAGGCCCGAAGAATAACGTTTGCTGAATCCTACCAAATGATGATCCGGGTTCCCACCGTAGAAAGTCTGAAAGGAGGGTACATTCAACGCTTGCCCCATTCCAAATAATGGGATGAATAGAAACGCAACTAGGGTAATTCTCATTGGCTTCATCATATCCAAAGCTTACTGTAGGATGACCGTTGAAACGCTTACTTGTCCGTTGAACTCTGCCGATAATAAATAAACACCCGAGGCCAAGCTGCTCACGTCCAATG
>Ga0222715_10004212_pt1 | contig 12568 bp, 10 predicted proteins | sample C33_9DmetaG_FD_165056 | JGI IMG/M metagenome (GOLD analysis project Ga0222715, IMG submission 165056) | Estuarine water microbial communities from San Francisco Bay, California, United States - C33_9D | ecosystem: Environmental > Aquatic > Marine > Unclassified | place: USA: California...
CGCTCCCTCAATTAAAACTGCTGTTCCACCAAGTTGCAGGCCCCCGTAGACAAGAATTGGGCCAACAAGCCAGCCCATATCTGACATCCACATAAGCCGGTCATCAGGCTTGAAATCCATGCAAATGGAAAGGTCGAGTGCAAGCTTCGCTGGAAAGCCACAATGACTATGCACAACACCTTTTGGCTTGCCTGTAGTTCCTGAAGTGTAAATTAGAAGAAAAGGACTATCGGCCTCCACTCTTGCAGTTTCCACGTCGTCAGGCACATCTCTCGTCAGGTCATCCCACCAGTGGTCGCGTCCTTCGGTCCAGTCGTGAGGTGCTTCCCAGTGCTTTGCAACAATAACGTGACGTAGCGCAGGTGCCTTGCTGGCTACTTCATCAACAACTGCCTTGGCGCTGACAGCACGACCTCGGCGTGGCGAGCCGTCTACCGTAACAATGGCTTTGGCGCCGCTGTCATTAAGACGAGCAAGGATGGCATCACCACCAAAGCCAGAAAACATCGGGAGTACAATGCCGCCGATTTTGGCAACGGCTAAAAGTGTTATTGCAGCTTCCGGCACATTCGGCAGGTACATTGCAATTACGTCACCCGCTCCGAGGCCAAGGTTGCGAAGCCCAGCAGCCAGTCGATTAGTCTGTGTTCTAACTTCTGAGTAGGTGAACTGTTTTAAAGTTCCGTCTTCTCCTTCCCAGTCGATAGCTATTTTGCTGTCGGTTGGCGTGTTTTTCCATTTATCAAGACAGTTTAGCGCTACGTTAGTAGTCCCGCCGTTACACCACTTAGCAAATGCGGGGCCCATCGACTCATCAAGAATTTGATCCGGGTACTTGAAGAAACGGAGGTCTATAAAATCGAATAGGTTTTTATGGAATTCTTCAGGGTTTTCTTCTGACCATGAAACGAGGCTATCGTAATCAGCTACGCCGCACTTCTGAATGAATGCTGTGAGATTAGCTTTGTCCTTTACTTCTGGGGAAGGCCACCAAACAAAATCACCGCCGTTCATGCAGACTTCTCCGAAAATTAAGTCAGTCGCGCGTTGGGACGTCAGGAACCCAAAGATATCCATCTGGATCGAGAATGTAGGCTTCGCGCAGTCCGTGTTTTTTGTCGGTTGCGCCCGATATCACCAAGTCTCCACGCTCGCGAGCGGATTTCTCTGCGGTATCAGGGTCTAGTCCGTGAAGGCGGAGTTCAACCCCCAAGCCACGCGCTGCTTGGGGTTTGAGGTGATCAATTAAAGGATGGCTGTCATAAGTATGATCGGCATGGATCATCCACTCCATATTTTGACGGCGAAGGACCGCAAAATCTGGATCCGCATATACAACTTCAGCTTGGAGGACTGTTTTTGCAAACTCAACTGATGGGGCTATTTCCTTTACCAACAAGTTCACTCCAAAACCTGTTAGCCTTCGCCCGTACTCTACTGCGGGCATCCAAGGAGCACCCACGCGCTTCTTCATTTAGGCTGATACCGACCATCCTTCGTCGGCGTTCCTGTGATGCGTATACCGGCCCCAGCAATTCCATATCGTCGATTTATTTGAATGATTAGGGAGGTGAGGGCTTCTGCTGCTGCCGAGTTGGCAAGAGGTCCGGCGTGCCAGCCTCGCATGCCGGCGTCCTCTACAAGATCAATAACCATTTGGCGTGCCGCAATTTTATCTCCAGCAACAAGGACATCGCACTCAAGGTCAACATCAGACTTGAGCTTTTCAGCAGCCACATTTTGGAAGGCTGAAACAACCATCACATCGTCACCAAGCATTTTTTGAGCGTTAACGGCAGCCGAGCCACCTTCTGGTAACTGCACAGTTCCAACATTAGGTGGCATTAAGGGCACGGTCGCATCAATTAAGATCTTGCCTGACAGCTCGGCCCTAACAGTTTCGAGGGTAGCAATTTGATTGGCATAGGGGACTGTAATAGCAACGATATCTGCCTTTGCTGCTGCTGCCGCATTTTCAAGACCTTCAACACCAAAATCTGAGAGATCTGCGGCTGCTGTCTTGGCTTTCTCCGCAGTACGAGAGCCTATAACAACTTTGTGTCCTGCCTTCGCCCAACGACGGGCTAGGCCGGTTCCGAGATCACCTGTGCCGCCTAGGATGGCGATTGTTAAAGGACTAGTCATGAAATTTGGTTTCCCTTTTTGAAATCGAAAATCCCGACGCCAGTTTCCGAATCGGGTGAGATTGCTTGCTTAGACGCAACTGGATTTAGGGCGGCTACGCCCGCTGCGTCCAGTGTTGAAAGGTTTTCTGCAGACATAATCAAACGGTTGATTTCTTGTTCGGCTAAGAACGGATCAGCGAGACTTTGGAATTTGTGCCAGTAGTCTTCAGCGCCCCATGGTCGAGCACCATTAGGATGGGCATCTGCTGTTTCCTTTTGAAATGTAAAAGTGGAGCCGTCGGCCATTTTAAGCTCAAGACGTCCGCCGTATGCTCTTTTCGCCGGGTCCTCTGCGTGATAGCGGCGATCCCACTCAGCGTCGGCCACTGTTTCTATTTTTTGCCATAGGTCGATGGTCTCGGATCGGCTAGCACGTTCAGGTGTGTAGCTATCTGTATGATGCCAGCGGCCATCCTCAAGTGCTACGGCGAGTATGTACATAATAGAGTGATCAAGAGTTTCACGGCTTGCGGTGGGGTCCATCTTCTGTGGATCATTTGCTCCAGTGCCGATTACGAAGTGAGTGTGATCAGAGGTATGAAGTACAGCTCGCGAGATTTTACGAACGTCGACTTTATTTCGAGCCTCAAACGCTAGGTCAATCAGGGCTTGAGCCTGGTATTCGGCCGAGTGTGCTTTAGGAAAGCTCTCTAGGATACTTGCTGGTGGTTCATCCAACCTTGGCAGAGTGATGGCATATTCGATATCTTTGCCGGCAAGCATCCAAGGAATGATTGAATCCTCACCCTCATAAATTGGGTTGGGGGCTTCTTCACCACGCATTGCTCTATCAACAGCTTCAATAGCTGTTTTGCCAGCCTGAGCAGGGGCAAAAGCCTTCCATGATGAGATTTGGCCTTTCCTTGATTGCCGTGTTGCAAAGGAAAGATGAACAGCCTGATTTATTGCGTGGTAAATCATTTCGGCCGGTAATTTCAATAAAGCGCCCAATCCGGCTGCGATCGCTGGTGCTAAGTGGGCCACGTGGTCTTTTTTAAAGGAATGTAAATCTATTGCTCTTACTAGTGCTATGTGAATTTCGTAGGAAATAGCTATCGCGCGAGCGAGGCTATCTCCTCCCTGGCCTGTTTGCTGTGCGACAGCAAGTAGTGGCGCAATGCAGTCGCTAGGATGCGCGAAGTCAGCGGCTAGGAAGGTGTCATTAAAATCTAATTCTCTAACAGCTACGCTGTTCGCAAAGCCTCCCCATTCGCAGTCAACAGTTATCGACGCAGGTAGGCCAAACAAGCAAGCTCCACCTGATCTGGGATGTGCTAGTGCCATAGCGCGTGCCGACGCTACTGGTCTTCTATTAATTGCAGCGAGTGCCACGGCCAGGCTATCAATAAGGCGAAACCCAACTGTCTGAAGGACAGGTGTTTCAGGCGGAGGAGCCGCTGCGCTGAAGGCAGCAATTCTGCCAGCGAGTTGCTCGTGCCAAGGAGGCGTTTCGGCGGATGAAAGGCTTCGGATATGAAACGTGGGCATTAGTTGTTACGGGGGCCAACGGTTCGAATATCATCAGGCACTATGGTTGCCGCGACACTATCATCTAACTCCTCGAAAGAGTGATAGCCAATGGTTTGATAAAGTTGGGCGCGGGTTTGCATTTGGTCTAGCCGGTCTATCAAAGTGCCTTTATCAGCTAACTCCGCATACATAGACTCCATCGCTTTTGCTGCTACCCGAAGGCTAGAAACTGGCCAGATGACTACCTTGCAACCGAATTCCTGAAATTGCTGAGCTGTGTAGTAAGGTGTTCGACCAAATTCGGTCATATTGGCCATAAATGGAGCACCGCATTCGGTCGAAAAACGGCGAAATTCTTCTGGTGTCTTTATTCCATCGGCGAAAACCAAATCAGCACCTGCTTCGGCGTACAGTCGAGCACGGGCTAAACCTGCCTCCAGTCCTTCCGACTGTACTGCATCTGTGCGAGCAATAATGCGAAGATGGCGTCGTGCTTTACGAGCAGCGGCAACCTTACGGGCCATTTCTTCAGGGCTTGCTAGGAGTTTATCATTAAGGTGACCGCATTTCTTGGGCAGAACCTGATCTTCCATTTGGATTGCGGCTGCACCAGCGTCTTCGAGCTCGTGAATGGTTCTCATTACGTTAAGGACTTCTCCGTAGCCCGTGTCTCCATCAACAATGAGCGGAAGCTGTGTGGCTCTGTGTATTTGGCGTACCACATCACAAAGCTCATTGAGTTGGATAACGCCTAGGTCTGGCAGTGCCATTGCTGCCGTCACTGCGGCTCCAGAAACATAAAGGCAGTCGAAGCCAGCGGCCTTTGCCAACAAACCAGCCATAGCATTATGAGCCCCTGGAGCCTTCACGATGCCGGGTTTATCAAGAAGCGCTTGGAAACGCTCTCCCATTGGTGTTGGGTCCCAGTTTTCTGCAACGAGCCAGGTCATGATGTTGTGCTCCAGCGCTTTCTTAGGTGACGGACGGAAGGTAAACTGACACTAATAATATCTAGACGACAGAGGGACGCCAGATGCGGCAAAGGCAAGTACCCGCCGTTTTCATGCGAGGTGGCACCAGCAAGGCAATCGTATTTCACGAAAAAGACCTTCCTTTAGACCGTGGACTTTGGCCTGAATTATTCGTAGCGGCTATCGGAGCTAATGATCCAAATGGTCGGCAGTTGAATGGTATGGGGGGTGGAATATCGTCACTTTCTAAGGTCTGCGTTATCGGGCCACCCAGCCGACCCGATGCCGACATTGACTATACCTTTTTCCAACTTGCCCCGAAGAATGCCTCAGTCGACCTATCTGGCAATTGCGGAAATATGTCGAGCGCTATGGGGCCTTTCGCAATCGATGAGGGATTGGTGAAAGGAAATGGTAACCTCGCTGAAGTTAATATTCATAATACGAACACTGGTAAAATCATCCGAGCTCGCTTCGCTATCGATGAAGGTCAGGCTGCTGTGGATGGAGATTTTATCCTTCCGGGGGTGGCGGGAAGTGGCTCACCAGTCTCTCTAGACTTCTTAGCACCTGGTGGCTCGAAGACTGGGAAATTGTTGCCAACAGGAAATCCGGTTGATCTTTTGCTGGTAGAGGGTGTTGGGTCGATTGAGGCGAGTATGGTTGATGCTGCCAACCCCTGTGTTTTCATTCGTGCCGAAGACGCTGGGGTAACGGGGCTTGAAACACCTGATGCATTAGAGGCCGATATTGGCTTCCTCGAACGCATGGAGGCGGTCCGTCGGACAGCGAGTGTAGCTATGGGTATTTCCCAAGACTTAATGCAGGCAGCGGAAATCCCAAGCATACCAAAAGTTTGCGTCCTTTCGGCAGCCCGGGATCAAAACCTTTTGACGGGTGAGAGAATGGCAGCGGATCAATTAGATATCATTGCCCGTATGATCTCTATTGGTCAGCCTCATAGAGCTATTCCTCTTACCGGGGCGCTTTGCCTCGCGGTAGGAACCCAACTTGAGGGCTCAATTCCTCATGCACTTTGTAGATCAGGTCGCGCTCAAGTTAGAATTGGTCAGCCATCTGGATTAACAGTGGTGGAAGCAAAAATGACCACCGTAGATGGCGTTCTTCATGCGGAAAGTGCGAGCGTCGTACGGACACAACGTCGTCTTTTCTCCGGGTATGTCTATGTGCCCGCCAGGGCGACACCTAATCTCGATCAGTTGACCTTTGCCGCGGAGTGACCGATGACCAAAATGGATTGCCCAACCGCTGCTGTTGCTCAATTCGTAGCGGGTTTTAACAACAGTGATCTGCCGGATTCTGCACGTAAGTCCATACGTCTTGCGATTCTGGATACTCTTGCTGCTGGTCGTTATGGGATGCCAGAACCATGGACTCGAATGGTCCGTGACTATCTCGAAGAGCAGTTACCTTCTCCGGTCGGAGGCCTAGCACGCTTTTGGGGAGATACTTCCGCAAGGGTTCGACCCTCGGATGCTGCTCTTTTAAACGGCGTCGCTGCCCATGCATTTGAGCTTGATGATTTTGCCGCAAAATTGCACCCAGGCGCTGTGGTATTACCGGCAGCATTGGCAATTGCTGAGGCGCGAGGTTCCTCTTTAGAAGAACTGGAAACCGCAACGGCACTTGGCTACGAGGCGATGATCCGAATTAGTCTCGCTCTTGACCCGAATATGGCGCGCCTCAGAGGTTGGCACCTGACGGGTGTTGTAGGCCCGTTTGGGTCGGCAATTGCTTGTGCAAAACTAATGGGCCTCACCGAGGAACAGACAGTTTGGGCCTTGGGCCTTGCCGGCACTCAGGGGGCGGGGCTCTTCGCCTTCAATGCCGATGGAGCAATGTCTAAGCGGCTGCATCCTGGAAAAGCTGCGCAGGCTGGTGTCCTCGCCGCTGAACTTGCAGTTCGCGGCTTTACAGGGCCTTCCACAGTGCTGGAGGTAGATGATGGCGGTTTCCTGAGGGCATTTTCTGACCATTGGTCAATTGCTCCCATACTTCAAGATCTTGGATCTCGATGGCGATCAGAAGAAGTCAACTTTAAGCCTTACGCTTGTTGCGGAAGCGTGCATGCATATGTAGACGCCGCAAAGCAGATCCGAGCAGAGCTCGGCGGCGCCCCTCAGGGCGATGTTTCAATTCGGGCCGGTGTTGCGAAGGTTGTCGATGTTCAATGCGGTTATGACTATTTTCCAGGTACGGTGCTAAATTCTCAAATGAGCCTTCGTTACTGTTTGGCCGTCGCGCTTTTGGATGGGGAGGCTTTGCCTGCTCAGTTTAGGGAGGAACGACTAGCTGACCCAGCTGTTGCAGAACTCGCTCAACGTATAGAAATTGTGCCCGATACGGAGCTAGATGGGCTATATCCCACACACTACGCTGGCTGGGCCGAAGTCGGTAATGTGCGTTCCTTCATAAAAGATCCTTCAGGATCTACTGCTAATCCCGATAGAGAAGCCGCGCTTAGGGGAAAAGCCCATGCGCTTTTCGATGACTTGGGATCCCAAAATTCAGCGGTGGCGCTCGAAGGTATAGTTGATAAGGGTGAAGGGCCGGCCAATGCTCTCTTGGATGCCATCATTTGACGGGTGTTTTCGCTGATAAGGCGTCTGCTCGCAACCATGTCTGGTCGCGGTTGGAGATGGAAGGCCTAGCCGTCGAGCCCTTTCCCATCAGGAATAGGATTCCAAATTTTAGGGATGCGGAAAAAGCCGCTCTTAAGCTTTTTGAAATTGAACCTTGGGCGTCGGCTCGTTTTATAAAAGTAAATCCAGATTCACCTCAGCTTTATGTGAGAGCTGAAGCTCTTAGGCGCGGAATTAAAGTCTACGTGCCAACACCTAGGCTCGCCGGAGCATTTTTGTTGTTGGATCCAGTCAATATCCCGAGCGAGCAGATTTTGCGGGCCAGTGCGCGTTCAAGCTGGGATGAATATGCAAAACCCGTAGCGTTATCTGATCTTCCTCATTTTGATGGGATAGTGGCTGGCTCCGTAGCGGTAACAAAAGATGGTCGAAGGGCCGGAAAGGGAGCTGGATATAGCGACCTTGAATTTGCCCTTCTAAGAGAGCTTGGTCATCCTGCTGTGCCTGTTGCTACAACCGTTCATGACACGCAAATTGTAGGAAATTTTCCTGATGAGGTTGTAGATCAGCGACTACACACTATCGCAACGCCAACTTTTGTATGGCTGACTGGCGTAAATCCCCACGATGGGCCCACCCGAATTGACTGGTCGCGTCTAGGCCCCGACGTCATCGCTGCGATGCCGCCTTTGCAAGAAATCCTGGGGTGCAGAAATCAATCAAAATAGCCAAAAGCCAACGTTTGTTAGCTTATCATTGGCTTCACTTGGTTGTCGGAAAGCATGATTAGTTGTTTTAAATTTCAAGCCCACCTCAAAGCCATGTCTGGCTATGTGGTGGGCTCAATTATTCAATTAAAGTAATGGGTCTTTTTAACTTTGTGGCCCATCAACTAGTTTCGTTGCAAAATTTGCAGGGGAAACAATTTCAAGCACTTCATAGTCGTCCGAAATAGCAACCTCACGGTGCTTTATCATTGGCTTTTGCAGAATTACGTCACCCGCTTCTAGCCGGCGTACACCTTCACCTTCAAATTCAAATTCGGCCCAGCCTTTTATGACGTAGACAAGCTGGAAGTCGCACTCATGAATGTGCCACTGCTGGACCTCGTCTTTCATTTCCTTACCGTTGCAGCGGATAACGTGGGCGATAACGTCTCCTTTTGTACCGTCTTTTACGCCAACATCTCGATAGTCAAATATTTCTCGAAGTCCTGGAGTCCACTTGGCTTCTTTGGCTTTCGATATAACAAAATCCCAATGACTAGTGTCTTTAATTTCAGTCAACCCTCGAACCCTTTCAAAATTATTCTCGCGAAAAGATAGTCAGGTTGTCTTTTCTTGTGGAGAGAGCATCGAAAAATCTTGTTGATCAGAGATCCATTGCACCCTGACTATCCTGATACATTGCTTCCGCAATTAGTATTTCAGCGGCTTTTTCTTCTGCTTCGGCGAGTAGGGCCTCGTCCACGTCGCCATATACATTCTCTTTGCCGACTTCCAGCAGCACTGGCACAGCTAATGGAGATACGCGGTCCAGGCGACGATGGATAATCTTCTCTTTTGCCCTAGCCAACATATCGCTAAGCCGCCGAATATCGGTGAGCCCCCTTGCAGCGTCGCGACGTGTAGCGCGGAGCAGGACGTGATCCGGTTCATAGCGACGAAGGACGTCATATATCAGATCTGAGTTAACCGTAATTTGCCGTCCAGTTTTTTCTTGCCCTGGATGGCGCTTTTCAATGAGGCCGGCAATAACTGCTACCTGGCGAAAAGTACGCTTAAGGAGGCTGGATTCTGCCATCCACTCTTCAAGTTCATCGCCGAGGATATCTTCGTCGAAAAGATGCTCGAAATTTGTCGCTTCTTTAACGCTCCATACGGCTATTACGTAATCGGTTGCGCAAAAACCAAGGGGCCCAAGTCCCATTCTTGCCATCCGCCGCGTTAACAGCATCCCAAGTGTTTGGTGCGCATTTCGTCCCTCAAAGCAGTAGGCAACTAGGTAATATCGACCCCCTCTTGGGAAGGTCTCCACTAGCAGCCCATTTTGCCCCGGAAGCTGAGAGCGCCATTTTTGCATTTTAAGCCAGTCGATGACGTCTTGGGGAAGGTCGCGCCATTGACTTGGGTCCGAGAGAATTGCGCGAACTCTGCGTGCAAGATCGGTTGTGAGTGGCAGCCTGCCTCCTGCAAAGGCTGGGACCTTAGGCTCTCCTTTGCCTCCCAACTTAGCGATTAGCGTAGTTTCCCGTATTCCCACAAATTCCAGGAGCCGACCGGAAAAAATAAATGTATCGCCTGGCTTAAGCCCATTGGCGAAATATTCTTCGACCTCGCCTACCTGACGACCGTTAACTCGAACCTTCAGTAGCGGTGCCTCAACAATTACGCCAACGTTCATTCGCCATTGGCGAGCAATACGTTGCTCGGTAATCTGCCACTTGCCATCACTGTCTTGCGATAACCGGTGATATTGGTCGTAGCCGCTCAACGCGTATCCACCAGTAGCTGCAAACCGGAGAACGGCTTCGAAGTCGTCTTTGGTTAGCTCTGCATATGGCGCTGCTTTTTTTACTTCCCGGTAAGTTGCTTCCGCATCCATCGGGGAAGAACAGGCAACACCGACAATGTGTTGAGCCAGTACGTCGAGACCACCTTGCAATGGGATACTGCCGTCGAGTTCACCTTCTTTGGCTGACTCGATAGCTGCTTTGCATTCTAGTAATTCAAACCTGTTGGCAGGACAGAGGACGGCTTGACTGGGTTGATCAAGTTTATGGTTGGCTCTTCCTATTCGTTGCAAAAGCCTAGCAACTCCTTTTGGCGCTCCTATCTGAACCACTAGATCGACGTCACCCCAGTCAATCCCGAGGTCCAGTGATGAAGTTGCTATTACAGCTCTCAGCTTTCCCATGGCCATCGCCGCTTCAACCTTTCGGCGCTGCTCTACATTTAGGCTGCCATGATGCAGTCCAATGGCCATATTATCGTCGTTGAGTCGCCAGATGGCCTGAAAGCAAAGCTCAGCTTGCGCGCGCGTATTTACAAAAATGATAGCCGAGCGAGCTTCCCTTATTAAGGAGTAGACCTCAGGCATAATGTGAAGTGCCATGTGTCCAGACCAGGGTGTTCTCGCTTTAGACTGCGCAACCTGGATCGTTGGGAATGCCCCAGGTGTTCCCTGAACTATTACAACATCATCGTTTTTGCCGGCTGTTTTTGAAAGCCAGCGGGCTAATGCATCTGGATACTTGACCGTAGCTGAAAGGCCGACGCGCCTATGATTGGGTGCAAGCGTTGTTAAGCGCGACAGACTAAGAGCTAACATTTCGCCGCGTTTATTGTCGGCTAACGCATGTAACTCATCTACGATAACCGCCTTTAAGTTTCGAAATATCTTGGGCGCATCGGGATAGGACAGAAGTAGAGCCAATGATTCTGGTGTAGTTAGCAATATGTTGGGAGTGTTTCGCCTTTGACGCTGGCGTTTGGTTTGCGGCGTGTCACCAGTTCTCGTCTCTATCGAAATTGGCAGCCCCATCTCATTGGCCGGTATTTCTAAATTTCTTGCAACGTCGACTGATAAAGCTTTCAAGGGTGAAATATAAAGAGTGTGAAGACCTGGTTTTGGTTTTGCTCCATTCTCCGCGAGTTCGATTAAGCTGGGTAGAAAGCCTGCAAGGGTTTTACCACCACCGGTTGGTGCGATTAAAAGGGTGGAGTTACCTGATGCTGCTAACTCAATCAGGGCTAATTGGTGAGAGTGCGGTTGCCAATTCCGGCTCTTGAACCAGTTGTCGAATTGTATTGGTAGGGATGGCGTTTCAAGCATCTACTGCAATATAGATAGGTTTCTGAGCAGATCGACTGCTACTTTTAGGAACAGACATGACTGAACCGTTGCGTGCAGCGCTATTCATCGATTTTGACAATGTTTATTTGTCCCTCAAGCAAATTGATGCTCGGGCTGCGACTACATTTGCCCAGCGTCCCGCAATGTGGCTCGACTGGTTAGAGGCTGGAAGACACGACGCAGGCGATAGGAAGCGTCCTCGCCGCGTACTTGTTAGGAACTGTTACCTTAACCCGGCTGCTTTTCATCAACAGCGTGCCTTTTTTACTCGCGCCGCCTTTAACGTAATTGACTGCCCAGCGCTGACCGCTCGTGGCAAGAACAGTGCCGATATTGTGATGGCCATGGATATACTTGATGGCATTCAGCATCCAACGCGCTTTGACGAATTTATTATTCTCTCTTCTGATGCCGATTTCACCCCTGTGCTTCTTCGTTTGCGTGCCAATGATAGGCTCACGGCCGTATTAACATCTGCGGTTACGGCAGCGGCTTTCCGAGAAGCATGTGATTCATCAATAGATCTTGAGACATTTGCAGTAGAGGCGCTTGGTCTCGATGCTGATGACCATCGCCGTCGCCAGCCAACGCAAGTTGGCGATCATCGTCCCCAAGCCGCAAGTTATGCCAATGATGTAGATGAGGCGGCGCGTCGTCTCGTCGAGGAGGTTCGGCGCTATGGCGAAATTGCATCCCAAGACATTTTTAAGGTCTTCACCAAGATGCAGCGGTTTCAGGGGAGTTTTTGGTTTGGGATGGGTACATTAAAAGCACTGTTGGATAAGATTGTTGAGAAACAATCTGATCTTATCGTTGAAATGGATGGTTCGCTGCCGGCTCTAGTGCGCTTGCGAGGAGATGCCGATCCTGCATCGATATATGTTTCGCAATCACTCCCTTCTGGTAACCCCGCTAGTGATGCACTGAAGGCATCGGAAACTCGTAGCGATGGCACGCCGGAGCCTCGCTTTGTCGACGACGTTTACATGTTAATCGGTGCTCCGCGGCTTTCGGCTGCTCGCTATCGCCGCCTCTTTGAAGTATTGGCTAAAGCGCCAGCGGATGAACTGCTCCTTGCGGCTGCGGCCCCGCCGCCTAAGGGGGCTGGTGTTTCGCGGCGTGATGCAAGTTTTGTAATCTCTAGTCTTACCAACTCCGCCGATGACGCTTTTGAAGGAGATGAATACGACTTGGCAGAGAGATTTCTCAAAACGGTTGAGCAAGCCCTCACGAATGCTGGACACCCGCCATCAGAGAGCGATAAGGCAATTCTTGAAAATTGGTTGTTGGGTCCTGAAGAGGAAGATGAGGCCTAATAATGGCAGATTTTGATGTTGAATTGGATGCAACCGGTCTGAAGTGCCCGATGCCAGTTCTTCGAGCCAAGAGAGCATTGAAGTCTCTAGTGCAAGGACAGATTCTCCGGCTTTTGGCAGATGACCCAGCATCCAAGTCTGACGTTCCAGCATTTTGCGAGACCGTT
>Ga0222715_10004215_pt1 | contig 12562 bp, 21 predicted proteins | sample C33_9DmetaG_FD_165056 | JGI IMG/M metagenome (GOLD analysis project Ga0222715, IMG submission 165056) | Estuarine water microbial communities from San Francisco Bay, California, United States - C33_9D | ecosystem: Environmental > Aquatic > Marine > Unclassified | place: USA: California...
CGTAAGCTGTCCTCAAGCGGATAACCTTTTGAATACTCTGATGCGCCAATAATTGCTGGCTGAGGAAATAGACTCATGAGTAATTAGCCGTGAATACTGTGTGGATTGAAGTGCTGGTTCTAACAATGTAATCAACTCGATCTACCGCATTTGCCGCCGTACTTAATGTAGGAGCAACTCCTGCTGGAAAATCCCAATAAGACCCCCAGCTTAGTGTCCTACTACCAGTACCATCTTGTACTAGAAATATAGAACCCGTCTGGCCTACAACAAAGTTAGTAGGGTTAGTCATCGTTCGGTTGCCACCAAGCGTTACAGTAAAGTTAGTGTTTGATGACAAATCTGGGGTAATCGTGGCAGCATCAGTCAAAGTAGCAATCGAGCCAGGAAGCGCTAACGTGTAATTATCGTTAGTGTTTGGCGACGTAATACTTATCGTCCCAGTTCCGCTTGCGTTTGGAGTTAATGCGATTTTAGACATAATTTTTTATCCTTAAATAACAACCCATCGTTGGCTTGAAGAGACGGTAATAGTTACCCCAGAATCGACCGTCATAGGGCCAACAGAAAAGCCGTTCTCTCCGCTGGCAATGGTATAACTCTGTGAAGCATTATCTTTGTTAACAACAATCGCACCACCAGCTTCCGCTCCACCACCGATGCTTCCCCATGCACCTGCGGCATAACCCTCAAACTGTGCATTGGTACTGTTGTATCGCAACATACCGTTTGCTGGGCTACCAGAACGTTGTGCCGTCGTACCGGCTGGTACCGCTATCTGCCCTGTTCCGCTAAAGGTTCCATCGCCAGATGCCGTAAATGTAGTAAGTGTAGTATTACCCGTAACGCCAACAGTAGAAGAAAACGTAGCTGCTCCTGTGACGCCTAAGCTGGATGATAAAGTAGCGGCACCCGTTACGCCTAAGGTAGAAGACATAGTAGCCCCGCCGCTAACCCCTAGGGTTCCAGCTACCGTGGTATTACCTGTAGCAGCATCAACTGTGAATTTATTGGTATTTACGTCAAAATTACCGTCAACGCCTGCTGTACTACTAACGTCCAAAGTGGTTAATGTTGTATTACCTGTAACCCCTAAAGTACCTGTAAGTGTAGTATTTCCAGTAACAGCGGCATTATTAGATACGGTCAAGTCATTAGTAACCGTCAAATCGTTGCCAATGGTTACATCGCTAGGGAGACCTATTGTAAGAGTTTGTCCAGAAGCAGAGGTTTCTACCTCATTAGCCGTACCGGTAATCGCAAAAGTCTGGCTATCTAGGTCTACCGCACCAGTTCCGCTATCTCCAGAAAAATCCAAGTCCTGTATGGTTACCTGGCTATCTACATAGGCTTTGATCGATTGTTGCGTTGCGAGAGCCGTCGGGCTATCGGACGCCATATTATCTTCGTCCAGAATAGCTGTAACTGACACAGAGCCAAGCCGTAAGCTATCAAAATAAGCGTTGTTAAAAACATTACCGGCCACAGCACCAGTGCCACCGCCATTAAAGTAAACAAGTGCTGTAGTTCCTGCAGGAACCTCGTAATCATTGGAGGCATTGTATGTCCCCTGAAATAATAGGATGCTTCGGCTACCCGATAGGTTGTTTCTTACATAAACAAGTTTTTCAGAGTCGTTTGGGGTAAGTTGTACATAAGCCGTGGCCCCAAGATCACTGCCATCATTAAAAACTACAAGCCTGTTACGACCGTTAGAAGCAGCCCCGTCGTTGATCGGTAGCGTGTTAGGGCTACCCGAAGTACCTGCAGTTGACAAAGTTATAGTTACTTGCCCATCCAGAGAAGTATCTATAAGACTTAAATTAGTATTAGTAGTATCTCCCCAAGTGCCGGACTGTTCGCCAGTGGCAATAAGCTCGATACCATTATTTAACGTATATGAACTTGGCATCTTTCATCCTATGCAGCTACTCGCAGCCAATCAGGTGACTGCGAAGGTTGTTGTTCTGTCCATCCTGGAGATTGAGACGGTTGCTCTATACTATAACTTGGATCTTGGTTTGGAACAATATTTCCCCAGACAAACACTTTGCCTACGCTGGTTGTGGCAGAGACCCCAGTTACTACGAAACTGGTTTCTGGTATCACGCTTACCGACCCAACGCCGCCGGTTGCGCGAACTCCTGTCGGACGTATTCCCGCGTCCGCATTTACGGTTACAGTGCCTATATTACCTGTAGCAGACAGTCCTGTCACAGGTATATTGTTAATTGTATCAGCTTCTACGGTTCCAACAGCCGTACCTGTTTGAATACCGCCTACTAAAGTTACAACAGAAGCTCCGATTACAGTAACTGAGCCAATCCCAGACGTAGCGGAAACCCCGGTTACCGGAACGTCTATCGGGAAAGCTACGGTTACACTGCCAACCGCGCTTGTAGCCCCAACTCCTGTAGGGGATACGTTAGCATCTGCCGTAATAGATACAGAGCCAACCGCCCCTGTAGAAGCTATGCCGGTTGCTGGAGTTATAGCTCCAGCCGTTACCGTTACAGAATCTACGGCGCTTGTGGAACTTAGCCCCGTAACAGCTACGTTTGCCGCGGCTGTAACGGTTACTGATCCGATAGCGGAAGTAGCTAAAAGACCTGTAACAGGCGAGTTTGCGTCTGCTGTAGCTACAGCAGTCCCTACAGCGCTCGTGGCCGCAACGCCAGTAAGGGAGACTAGCGCATCTCCGCTTACTGTAGCAGTTCCTATTTGGCCGGTCGCGCCAACATTTGTTATGGAACCTTCATTCCAAGCAAGCTGGTTCCATGTGCCGCGCCCCCAGCCAGTGAGGGGGACGACGACATCAGCCACTACGCTATCCTAATAATCGCGTTTGATGCGTCAGCAGTTGGAAATACAACTGTAAAATCGCCAGCGGTAGAGGTCTTATCTGCTCCAAAGTCTAAAACTACTACGGACGGATTCGTAACCGCTATGGAAGTAGTGTTAGGGGTAGAGTTATAAATAAGAGCTCCTCTAGCGGTAATACTAGCGGTAGACCAAGTTTCATCCGCAAAATCGGTGTAAGCAGTAGTTCCACTGGTGGTTGGATCGACGTTTGTCAGAGCCTGACCACCGGCTGAATATCCCGTTCCGCTGGTTTCATTGGTTGAACTATACGCAGTAGTAGTAGCATCCAAAGTAGCAGCAGAGGTATACAGAGCCATTTTCATGGTATCTGCACCATTAGCAAAATCATGTACCCCAAACATCAATTCCTTCTTGAAGGAGGTACACATGTAGTTTCCAGTAAAAGCCATTACATTCTCCTTATTAACTCAGCTAAATCTTTATGACCAGCATCACATAAAGCATTATAAACGGTTGTTCTATCACTTCTAATAGCTTCCCTCATATAAAAAGATAAAACTTTTATAAGGTGCTTTTTAAAAGCTCTTGCCTGATCCCTTATTAAAGGGTTCGCGCTGTCAGATATAGAAATTATCTTATCTGCACAACGTTCTGCCACCTCTTCTGGAGTAAAACCACGATTTTGTGTCGTTTTAACTTCAACTTGTATTCCAGAATTAATGTTTAGGTCTAGTGCTGGTATGTTCATTGTTTAGCCCTGATAATCATTCCAGTTCTATACTCATCAGTAACCTCTTTAGCCTCACCAAACATCTTGAGCCCAACCAAAGCTTCCGCAAATCTTTTATCGTATACGGCTACTAAATCCGGCTCGCCCTTCATGTAAATATAAGCTTCTATCAAGCTTCCGTATAACATAGCTATCTGGGCATTCTCACTAAGCCAGGTAGTACCGTTGTCAGAACCGGCTGTCAAACTATCTGGTCTATAAAAATAATGTAATTCGACCGCATAACCGCTGTCAGGGGTAGGACCAATAATAAAATTATCCACATCAAAAACAGCGTAGTACCTAGGCGCTCCAGTAGTTGCCGCGTTCGGATTAAAGCTCTGCACAAAATCAGCATCTTTAAATTCTAAAAACACATGATTACTACTACCATTAATAAAAGATAGCGAAAACGGTGTTAAAAAGTCTGTTGGGCAAGCTAAATACTGATTAGACGAGGTCATCGAACCAGATACGTTTTTTCTAAACAAGCTTAATTGAACGTTTTTAAGTATCCGTTCTTCCGCTTGTCGTATAAATACAGGCAAATTATTAACAAAGGACGTTTCGTCGTTCTCTGTGTAGTCTTGTATTGCTTGCTTTAATTGTCCGTAAGTAAAACTCATGATGTAGTCACCGTAACTGTACCAACCTGCCCAAATCCGGTAGCAGGTCTTAAATTCTCATTTTCTACTAATGGAACACCAACAAATACATCCAAAGGTTCAACCCTATCCGGTCTAGCGTTCTGCAAAGCTTGTGGATCAACTACCTTCCTAAACGGCCCTAATTGCGGGTGTTTAGGCTCATATTCATCTGGACCAACTAACAAGCCGTTCCACTCACGCTTCATGAGCCGGTATCTATATCTCTGACCGGATCGATCAGAAATGGCCCACGAGTCTTTACCTGATGCAAACTTAGCCATTAACCGGCCCTGTAGTATGAATACTTAGGCACAACATTAAAAGAAGCTCTATCCCGATCTTCTTCCGCTGCCCTTTGAAACTCTTCTTCATATACCGCTTTTAGCATTTGTACTCGCTGAGGATTTTTCTTCAAAGCTATGTAATAAGCTAATCCTGCGGCCAAACATGGATAAAACCTAAACGGTAAATCCATAGTATTTGTAAACGTATCGGCATCGTCCATACGAGTCAACGCATCGTAATATACGGTGTAAGTCGTAGAACTATCTGGTACCGGCCATAATTTTAAATTAGGCGTAAGTTGTCTATCTAGAAAGAATTGATTAGGTCTTCCAGTTGTAGTCTTAGTTGGTATTGTTAGATACTCGTCTCGACTCAATCTTTCCAAAGAGTAATCTGTACCAGACACCCGTACTACTACCGACAAAACATCAATAACATCCGCGCTTAGATTATATTCACCGTCATTAGCTACTAAAGTTAGCGAACGTTGTTTAATCGTCCATTGATTTAGACCACGGTTAGCCCAATCTGCAAGCAAAAGATTAAGGGATCGTTTAGCCGTTTTGAGGTCGTAGCCAGTTCTAACCTCTAGGCCACAACGCTCAAAAGCTTCTTCGATGTAATCCGCTACATCTAATTCAAAGTCTTTGCTACCAGAAGTGCTCATGTTGTAGCTTTCTTAGTTTTCTTAGGTTTTTTGGCAGTTTTTGCCGACTCTTTAAAATCTTTAGCTGTCGGAGCGCCTTTAGTACCCGGCTTTCTCATTTTTTCTTTTGAGCCCGCCTCAATTCTTTCACGTTTGGCGTGAATGTTTTCGTATAAACCTTTAGAAGCAGCCATTTTTAACCTCCTAACAGTTTATGAACCATAGGGGCTATAAAAATTAAAACCACAATCCCCCACATCATTTTTTTCAACCAAAGAAGTTCTTCTTTTTGGTCATCCAAGCGTTCTTCAATACGTTGATATCGAAGATCACACTTCATTTCATGTTGGGCTAGTTTAGATAAAACTTCTTCAGGACTCATATCATCACCACGCTTTACACGACCAATATCTTGCGGAAAATTTATCTGAAGCGCTCGCGCAGTTGTGCCGCGCCCTGAAACTCTTCCTACGGGACGGTTGGTCTTTTTTGATAGACATGTTCGGATCACCGAACCTAACAATCCTGACTTGGTCACCTTTTTTAGCCAAGACAGCGGATTTCTTTGTCCCTCCGGGAGTTCTTTTTGGTTTGTTATATCCAGCAAAGGTTTCTCCTCTATAACTCAAACGACCGGAAGGTAATCTTTTAACATTTTTCGTAGAAGCCATTACAAGTCACTTCCGTTTTGAATGTAAACAAACTCCATTGACGCGGAGACATTAAAGTCAACCGACCCTGAAGAAGAAAATGCCCTCATCTCTAAGTCTGTTTTTTCTGTAAACTTTAACGGGAAAGTATAAAACTGTTCGTGCGCCCCATCTGTAAGAGTAAATCTTTCCTTTATCTGAAAGACCTCTCCATACGGTCTAGCAACAAGACTAGCATTCAAAAGAGCTTTGGTGTTGGTAGATGTGCCTGTGGACAAAGACATCTTTGAAAGGAACGCTGTATATCCTGAGGGAACTGTCCAAAGGGCCATCAATGTTTGGTTATCACCATCCCCATTTATGGTCAGGTAAATATTAGCTGGAACTCCAGCGGTCACTGTGCCTGTTCCTGCGTAAAGTGTTCCAGCGTTTGCTCCACCACTACCTGCACTGCGAACAATGCCGCGATTTATACGCAGATAAGATTTTGTGGTATTAACAGCCGTTTGCCCGTTTAATATGACAACTTCGTTTATTTCGTTGTAATCAGCGTCTAGGCCAAAAACTTCTACTGTTCTTGCACCAGTTCCTGCGGCAGTGTCATTAACGGAACTGCTTGATATGGTCATTACCGTGGCTGATGCAGGATAAGCGTATAAACCACCTTGTTCCCAGATGGTTTCTTTTGTAGCTCCAACAGCAGCGTTGTAACCAAACTTAAACACAGGTTTGTGGAATGATATTTGCCCACGAGCAACTTGAAGCTCAAACGGCTCGGATGTTCCTACGCGAGAGATGGAGCTTACTTCACGGGCCATGCTTAAACTCCTAACTGTAGAAAATGGTCATTGCGGTGATGTTTGTAGCAGTAGCTATATAAACATCATCTGTAAATAATAAGCCTTCGTCTGGAATGTTAACGGAATGCGAATCTGATGCTAAAAAGTCGATATCTAATACCGTAGCACCACCATTACCATCGGTCACAGTTAAACGTCCAGCTCCAGCGCCAGTCAAAACTTGAACCTGACGCAGTCGGGCGCGACCAACACTAGCCGCGCCTGTACCGGTCAGACGTTTTGCTTTTACGTCTGAATTAGCCATTTTTAGCCCCTATTAACCAGCAGAAACAGTTAGAACGCCTGAATTGCTCCAAAGCTGACCTGCTACTGATGGATCTGAAGTAGGTAGATCAGAAAGGATAACAACACTGTTTGTGCCGTCATAGGTAATAGAGATATTTGTTGTTTCTGCGCCGGTACTGGCGTTTTTGGTAATGTCTTTGAAACCGTTCTCTGAGCGGACCGGTCCATTAAAAGTAGTATTAGCCATGTTTTCTCCTGTCTTGGCAAATGTCAGTCGCACCATGCAACTGTCAGGGATACCCCTAGAATACAAAAAATTAACACAAAAAGAAAGGGATAGTTTTACCTATCCCTTCCCAAACCTTAGTTATAAGATTTTACCTTATATTACAATGGTTTATGCAGCACCTGGGGTGCCGAAGACACAACGCCAATCAGAAACACCGAAGCTATAACGCTCACGTGCCTTGAATCGCATGTTACCGGTGTCAAAATCTCCTTCCATTGCCGTCTTAATCGGCGAACGGTTGAAGTATTTGAAGCCGTTAGGTGCGTCTGTCTTAATGAAGAAAGCATCGGTATCCGTTAGGAAGTGGTTAACCACTGCACCCTCTGGAAGCATTCCCATGCTCTTCATTGCGTTTGTGTCGTTGTCTGCAGTGCCAGAACGTAGGTTAGAGTTGATCACACGCTCTGCAATAAATTGCAGTTCTTTAGGAATAATCAGCTTTGTACCACGAACAGCGATCTTTAGACCACGCTCATCGGTAAGACCTGCAATGTCAATAAGCATTTGCTCAAGAGAAGTCTCGTTGAGGTCAGCAGCTACTGACAATACGTTACGCTGGTTACCAGACATGCTTGGGTGAGTAGATGAGCAAAGTGCTGCACCGTCACCAACAGGGTAGCTAGTATTGAACGCATTGTTCAAAATAGCTGCTGCTTTGATCTGCTTTGTCTGAGCCATTGAACGTGCAAGGGCTTTAGTGTATCGAGATGCAAGTCGATCATAAAGGTTATCTTCGATAGCCTCTTCTGTAATCGAGAATGCAAGTGCGATGGTTTCATGAGTGTAACGAGCTGTGAAAGTCTCTTGTGCATCGTCAAAACTAATGGCAGAGCCTTCGTTTTTAACAGGTGCAGTTGAGAATCCAGCAAGCATTACTTCCTCTTCAAAAGCTCTGTCAGAAGACTCTTCTTCGAAGATTTCAGCATGCTCATTTTCGTAACGGTTGTATTCGAGCCCGAACAAGGCATTAAGGCCGGGTTCTAGCTCTTTCGCCAGTTGTGCGCGAGAAATAGCCATTTTTTATCCCTCCTTAAATGCCGGTAGAATCCGCGGTGGTTTGAGAATCAAACCGGCGGGTTCCAGCGTTGAAGTGTGCGTTCAGACGAACAATAAGCGGAATACCAGCGGCAGTGAAGTCGCTGTTAGCTTCGTCGTCCATAATGCCAACCACACGAAGCGGCAATGTTGCCGTCGTAGCAATTGACGCCACATTCAAAGCAGACGTTGAGTTACCATTGGCGGTTGAACCACTACGAGCAGAAGTACCGAGAGATGCGTTAGCAAATACGGCAGCAAGTGCAGTAGCACGGTTAGTCAATGATGCGTCAGACGCGACTTTGAAGAGTTGGTTAGGGTCATCAGCCACATACGCCTTTACAGGGTAGTTTGTGTCAACGCTGACTGAACCTGAACCAGGCCAGTAATTAATCCATACAGGTTTTTTCTGTACGGAGTCATGGTATTGTACGCCCATCAGAACACCTAATGCCTGCGTGGTACCACCAGCAGTATCACCAGCTTGATCAATAGTTCCAGCAGAAGTTGGAACTACAATCTCGTACTGATAAATCACATTAGTATTGTTAGAAGCGATTTCATACTCGGTTACACCGGTAGAATTAGCACCGCTACCAACAAGCCCGATAGGACGAAGACCATAGGCGGTTGTTGCATTTGCCATGATTTTTTCTCCTAAAAGGGCAGTCCTACATTATTTTTTCGGACCACCAAAAGTTACACGAGATTGACGGTCAGGTTTACTGATCGTCATGGTTGAGTGGGCATTCTCGCGCATCATGTCATGATCTACCGCATCCATTTGATCCTTACTTCTTCCTTTGAAGTATTCGGTTCGTTCTGCCACGGTTTCAACAGGAATTCGAGCGAGTATCAGCCCTCCCTGTCCAAACACACCTGCATATTTACCTGTTTCAACAACGGGACCTTCAAAGTCTGGATATTCGTCTTTACGAACCAGCTCATATCCTTCCCGTATTTTTGCACTTACGTTTTTAGTATCATCAAATCCTCGCGTTTCTGCTCGAATCCAACGATGCTTAAATCCGTCTGGCGCAGGTGGTGCATCTAGTACAGAGGGTGGAGCCCAAGGCTTACGCACAGCCTTTTTCTCCCTGGTATTACTTGCGCGGGAGCTTCTATCGATTTTGGTTTCTTCAGTCATCTCTATTACTCCTTCACGTATTTCGCGTATTCTTCAAGTGGCACACCCAATTTTTTCGCTATTGCGACTTGGCTCGGGGTGAGTCGAACCTTCTTCCCACTGCGCCCAGGTGTTACTCTAGAAGCAGAAGCAACCGTCTGGGCGGGTCGTTTGCTTTGGCTCTTCAACTTGTGCGGAAATTCATCCGCCATTCGTCGATCTAGTTCAGTATAGTAGTCATCACTCTGAGGGTCAAATCCTTCGTCCTCAATAAGTTTTTTATGAATACCAAATACCGCATAAGTCATGGCCTGATCTTCACCAAACCATTTGTTCCTAACCGCCCACTGCTCGGCCTTTGGATCAGGTCGTTTAGGGGCTTGTCTTTGTTGTTGAGGTTGATTCTGACGATACTGGGCTTCCATTTCAAGCTGTTTTTTATACTGCTCTTGCTGCATTTTTGCTTGATCAGCTCTGTCAGCTTGAATGGCTAACGCGGTGATTTTGCGTTGAGCTTCAATAGCGCCTTTTGTATCACCCAGTTCCATAGCCCTAGATAACTCATTTTCCGCTTGTTCCATTTGGGCGGTAACCCTAGTGGAAAACTCAGAAACATAGCTGTTATCCAACGCGTCCATGCGTTGTTTTAGAGTTTGTGCCTCGGTTTGAACCTGTTTTGCGTAGTTTAGAGCCTCCTGTTCACGGCGCTCGGCTTCACGCATTTTTTTAGTTAGACGGTCAATCCTCTTTTGAGTAGAAGATTCGGCTTTCTTAAATTGATCCTCCGAATCGTCATCCGCCATTTCTACCGACGGATTTTCTTTCTCTTCAGGAAGATCAATTTCTGTATCCTGATCTTCCTCTAACTCCATTTCTATCTGTTTTTCTTCAGCCATATCTTAATTCCTTATAAATGATGGATATCTTCAGGATCAAGAATAGTGGCTAGGATCTCGTCATCATTAAGAATACGAACCTCTCCACCATCAATCTGAAATCTAGATCCCGCGTATCTTGCAAACATGACCCATTGTTTTTCTTCACACCAAGGGCCTGACGGGAACTTTTCGGTATCTTTGTAAGCCAAAGGACCTATTCTCAACACATAACCTACTTGTGTTGATATTTGCTTCTTATCTTGCACTTCATCTGGCAAGACAATCCCGCTTTCGGTTTTAGCTCTACCTTTATAAGGAAGGATCAAAATACGCCAACCAGTTGGTTGTGGCATTCGATCTATAAGGCTTTTATTAATTAATTCAGGGTTTAATACGGGCTCATCCACATAAGCAGAGGCCACGTTAAGTTTTTCTTCTGTTTCTACTGCTTCAGTCATCTGATAGCTCCTGTTTCTTTAGCAGGCCCTTGAGTTCCTGTTCCACGTGATTTAAGGAATCTATGTTTCCCATAAGCTCACGATAGTGTTCCATTGATTTTACATTGCCGTACTGCAACAAATCGACAATGCTCTCACGTCTTTCTCGGATAATCCGAAATACCGCTTCTGCTACATATATCTCATCCATCGTACCTCGCTTGGTTGTTGGTAAAGATATATGTCATATTAGCATAGCTTATATGCGATAAGCTAGGATAATATAAGTTTTTATGCGAGTTCGAAGTGCGGTGCGTCAATAAAAGGTCTTTTATTTTGACTTCGACGAAGATCCACGTATTCGTTCATTAATTCAGCAGAAGTAAGATCGGTATCTGTCAAATTTTTATGCCATGCCGCTCCCCAACGTAACGTAACTCCTACTTCTTTAGCGGCCTGCTTCATAGCGTCTGCTATGTCATCGTATAGGTTTAATTCCCAAGATACCCTGGAGCCAATATAAGCTACTAAATCTACGGCTTGCCCCTCGATGTGTTTACTAGCCATTGTTTGACTGGCACCAGCCGCAACTAATTCTTGTTGACGCTCAATTGTTCGAAGTCCTTCAGTAACCCCAAAATCTATTTTAGTAAGCTCAATTGCTTTTTTGACTACTTCTACAAGCTTTTCGTCAACGCCGTCAAGCCTACCTAAACTTCTTTCAGACAACTGAAACGCCATTATTTCCGACCTCCTTGGCCCCTGTATTTTTTAAAATTGCGTTTCTTATGTTTGTTACGTGGCCTAGAAAACGGGGAACTTCCATCACTAGTTTTATGCTTGTGTTTTATTCTAGGACGTTTCTCTCCGATTCCGGATCTTGTACCTTTAGGCTTAGACATTATTGCATCCAGGGAGTTATGGCTACCGGGTGTTTTCCGCAATATTCGGAATCACCTTGGCCGGATTGTATTAAAAAAGTAGTAGCCGGTGAAATGTATTCATTATCTACTGACTGACCTATGGGGCAAGAACAAGAAGCAACAATAACACCATTAACTTCTGAAGTTATTTCACAAGACATAGAAAAACAATTTACGGTTTGTGAACCAAGATTAAGCTCTGCACTACACTCCTGAACCCTAGTTTTTGTTTTACTAGGAGTTGTTGCCCAATCGTTCATTTTCTGGGGTAAAAAAGCTTGGTAGCTAAAAAGACTCCAAACCTGTCCCTTATGGGTGGAATCACAAGAACCCTGCATCGTTCCACCCGTAACATCAGCCAAAGCTTTACCATTTAGAACGGGGCACTCACAAACCGCCTCGGGATAAATCTTTCCTTTTACAGAAATAGTCCTACCTGTTGGGGTACAGGTTGAAGCCGCACAAAGTGCAAAATCTCCATCGCACATTTGCACCCCATCCGTTGACTGACCATAAACAACAGAGGAGATAAATAAAAACAGCAACGTTAGTGTTTTTGTCATTATTTAGACACTCCTTTGTATTTCTCAAAACTACGCAAACCGCCAAGTCCTAACATACCCATAAGCACAGTCATTAATTGACCCATATCGAACTCTGGTAGATCGGGTACTTCTAATCCGTAATAAGCCAAGACAAAAATAGCCAAAGGCTGGATAACGAAATGATAAGCAAAGGCAGTGCCGCAAACCCAACCCACGAATGGTCTCCAACCGCCTTTAAAAGTTGAATTACTACCCGCTTCCGCTTTGTTAACCTCGATTTGGGCCAAGGCCAACTGGTGCGCGTGGTTGTCCGCCATCGTAGCAATTTCATGAGCTAACTTCGCTTTCTGGTCTTTATCTTCAATGACCTTATCTAAAAGTCCAGTTACAGGTTCGATTAAAGCACTTAAAAAAGGTATAGCCA
>Ga0222715_10004218_pt1 | contig 12561 bp, 16 predicted proteins | sample C33_9DmetaG_FD_165056 | JGI IMG/M metagenome (GOLD analysis project Ga0222715, IMG submission 165056) | Estuarine water microbial communities from San Francisco Bay, California, United States - C33_9D | ecosystem: Environmental > Aquatic > Marine > Unclassified | place: USA: California...
AAGCAACTGTCTTATAAGTGAAACCCCACGCCTCTATAACTTTAAATGCTTGTTGTAGAAACGGATCGGTCACCCACATTATAAGGGTGGAATTGCCTTCAGCAAGGTTGCCAACAGGTAAAGAAATAATGTCAGAAATACCAGCGCACTTATAATGCTTAGTGGCGTTCCTTCCTTCTCCCTTTTCTGAATATGATTTAAAATACCACGGAGGATCAGCATAAATTACTTTGTATTGTTTGTTTATACTACTTATATCCATAAAATAAAAAAATATACTTAATTGCTATGATAATTATGCAAAGCTGATTTGTCGTTAATTTAGTTGATACAGCTAAGTAACATCCTAAACTAAATGACCAATGGAATATAATTAAGAAAATTAATAATTCCATTATTTAACCAGTTTTTTAGGCCTGCCTTTATTTCCTATATTTGCTAATTTCCAAGCAAGACCTTTTACCCAATTTTGAGGTTGACATCTTTTATTCATTTTTAATAGTTCATCTGTCCATTCAATCTGTTTTAATTTAAAATCTTCAGAAAATTTAGGACTAGAGAATTTGATATAAAATAGTGGTTGGCCTCTTTTTACTTCAATCTTTTTAGTGTCGTCTAATATTTCAAAACTAAAATCTACAGGTCTTTGCCATTTTTGAATATCAAAAGTTCCATTAATAAATCTAGTATTTTCAACTTCACCATGTAAAAATGGTGGATAAACTTCTATCCAAACTGGATCATCAGCAACAAACATATATTGAAAATAAAAAGTACATAATGCCAAATCTGTTTCTGAATATTGGTCCCAACGCATATCAATAAACTGATCATAAAACATTTGATTTTGATTTATGTTAGCTGACTTATTTTTTCTATCTAAATTTAATGTCAAATCAACAGGACTTTTAATAACCCAAAATTGTTTCAAAAAGGATGCATTTGCAGGACAATTTTTAAACATACTTTTACTATCTTTGTAAAAATCTATTAATCTTTCAGGTTCAAAATATAAGTTATGTATAAACTCTAACTCATATCCACCCAAATGTTTTGCAAATTTATATGGTGTCCAGCCTATTTCTATCATTCAAAAAATGCCTCTAATGTTGCTTTCGGTTCTGCATTCCAACCTATTGCTTGTAATATAAATCTCATTGGATCTAAAAATGTTTTTTCAAATTGTACTTCATAATCTATATATTCTTGTAATTTAAACTCTGGTGGTAATTTAGTTATATACGATATTACATCAAATTTGAAAGGATTAGCCTCAATTAGTTTTAAAAATTTAATTTTATCACCTTCTTGTATAAAAGGATATTTATTTTTTAATTTAAATTGTTGTATCTGATAATTATATATTAGAGCACCTTTAACATGAATTGGTGTTCCTTTAATAAAAACATCATTTGCACTATGATATTTTTTCATATTATTACACGATCTAGGAAAAGATATTTGTTCTGGCGTCATATTTAAGAAATCCTTTTTAAAACTTTTGATAAACTCATGTAAGTCTGTTTGTTCTTTAGACATAATAATCTTAATTGCGTCTTTAATATACTTTCTACAAATTTGTGGAGTTGAAGACTTAACAGCTTCAATACCCATAATTTTTAATTTAGGTTCAGATAATCTAACACCTTCTTCGTCTAATACATTTAACATATAACGTTTTTTTGCAACCCAAATACCTTTATTTGCAATAACTTCACGTTTCATCACCAAACAGCTTTTAAATGCATTTGTATAATCAGCTAATTCTGCAAAACATTTTTCAATATATGGTTCTAATTTTTTGCCTACAACTTTATCTAAGAAATCACATATTTGATCATCTGATTTATCTTTACAAACTTGTTCTACTAACTTATCTAAAGTAACATAAATTGAATCTGTATCTGAAGCAACAATATAATCTATCTTATCGTTTGTTTTTAAAATATTATTTAAATAGTCATTAACTTTCTTTTCAATAAAACGAATAATAAACTGGCCAGCTGTTGTAATAGCACTAGCCTGTCTAACATCATAGTATCTAAAATATTGATTACCAACAGCACCATAAGCACTATTAAGAGCAATTTTTCTAGCCCATTGTATATTATGACATCTAGCAATTTCTTTTTTAAGTTCTGGATTTTTAGTTCTTTCATACATTGCTTTTGCTTTTAACATACGTTTTTTAAAGATAACACGTTCATTGTACATCTTCTCCATCATTTCAGGCAGAAAACCTTGGCTATCATTTTTAAATAAAGCGCCATTAGGTGCAACACAAGCTCCTTCTGTTTTTAAATAATCTAAAGGTGTTGATTTATCTAAAAGTTTATTTACTGAAATTCCAGCAGATTTTACACCAATAATTTTTTCTGGAGAAATATTATATTGTATAATAATATGTGGATATAGGGAGTTAATATCAAAAGAAACAATCCATTTATGCATACCTGAAACAGGATCTTTTACATATGCACCCTCGTACTTTGTGTCTTTACTATGTTCTTCTCTTGGAGGAACACATATATTTTTTTTCAATAAATGATTTGCAATTAAGGTATCCCATACCCTAACTTGTGAAAAAATATCACCATAATTAACTTTACTTTCATAAGCTACAGTTAAAGATAAATCAATAAGACCAAGTTTATCTTCTAAAGCGTCAACAAGTTCAACGTCTTGTATATTGTAATCAACAAAATTTTGAAAATCCTTTTCATAAAATTCTTTAAATGTTGCGTAAGGATTGTCATTTTTGTTTTGACCTAATTCAACTTCACCAATATAATCTAGTTTATAACTTTCCTGTCTTGTTGGAATAAACCATTTGTATAAATCTAAATAATCTAAATTACAAATGCCATATATATCATAAACTGTTTGAGTTCTTCCTCTTACAACAATCTCTTCTCTTCTTATTAATCCCCAAGGAGAAATTTTGTTTGCTACTTTATCTCCAGCTATCAATTTAATTCTATTCATTAAATAAGGCAAATCAAAAAACTTTGTATTCCAACCTGTAATAATATCAGGATAATTTTTAATCCAAAATTTCATAAATTCAAATAATAAATGATTTTCATTTTTACATCTAATATAAACCACATCTGTTCTATCTGTTTTAAAATCACCAACACCCCAAGTTATAATTTGTTTATTTGATTGATTCTTAACAGTAATACAAAGTAGTTCTTCGATAGGATTTTCTACATCTGGAAAACCATTTTCGCAGGCAGTTTCAATATCAAGTGTAAATATTTTTATAAATTCTTTTGACCAACTGATATCATCTGGAAATTGATCGTTGATATATTGATAATGATATCTTTCTAATCCATATATTGGAGAGTTTTTAGTAGCAACATCTCTACGAAATTTACGAGCTGCGTCTATATTTTTAAAAGAAATAGGTTTTAAATTTTGGCCTTGTAAATTTTTAAATTCAGTATCTTCTTGTGTTAATGCATATAAAGTAGGAGAAAAATCTAGTTTTTCTTTATAATCTTTTCCACCATGTATACCTCTAACAAGAAGTTTGCCTTTGTGTTCAATTACTGATTTATAAAAGTTCATTATCTAATAAGTTTACTATTAATCCGTCATGTTCTGGTTTTAAAGTTATTTGACAAGCTAATCTACTTTTGCCTTCCTTAAACCCTTTTTCATATTCTAACAATTCATACTCTGGTGTATTATAATCTATTTTATCTAATTTGTCAACCCATTGGTCTTGTAAATAAACATGACAAGTAGCACAAGCACAAGTTCCACCACATGTTGCTGGTATCTCCTCTATAGGTGGATTAACATAAAAACGAGCAGCTTCCATTAATGTAGTATTGACAGGAACTTCTACTCTTATTTTTGATCCATTTCTAACAAAATATACAGTTATCACTTATCTAATATAGGTAATTTGGTTTCAGTTATTAAACTTTTATTTCCTGGGGTTAAAATGCTACTTGTGTTTTGTTGATATGCTGAAATAATCTCATCTTTTGGTTGAACCATTGTTACAACTTTATCTGACGAAATTACAATTATTTGATCTGCCGAATATGGCATATAGGGTGTTAACATCAACTGTACAGGTCTTCCTGGAGCTGATTGTGTTGGTATAATTACAAATGCTTGTTTAATATGGATAAGTTTTTCATCTTTTGTTTCAATCTTTCCAATAACATCCTCACCTGTGGTTAATCTTAGTATTTTTATCATTATTTTCTCCATACAAATGTCGAATCATAAATTGACATATAATTATTAATATTGTGTTTATATCTAAATTGGGCTACAGCTCTTTGTACTGTTTCTGCGTCATAATCATGCCCACAAAATAGTCCACCTTTTTTAACTTTAGGATACCATAACTCTAAATCATTCTTTACTTGTTCATATGTTAGGTAAGTATCAACAAATATAAAGTCAAAAAATTCATCAGGAAAATCTTTTACAGCTTCATCTGAATCTTTTTTAATTAATTTAGCTCTGTGTTCCTCACCTGACCATTTTACTCTATGTCTGGATATCAATTCAAAAAATTCAGCATCCTTTTGGGTGTTTGTATAATCTGGTCTATTTAAATCATTAGAAACAAGATAATCAGAATAAGGTTCCCATTTATCAATGCCATATAAAGTTTTTACATTTTTACATGCTTGTAAGACAGCAACAAAACTATCACATTTACAAACACCTAATTCCATACCAACAATACCTTCTCCTTGTTGAGCAATTAAATGAATTATACTTTTTATATCTGGAACGTGCCTGCCTGAAGGCCAAACGAAGTTATAATATTTTTCACTATTCATAATTTTACCTATATTATATCACAGTTGACTTAATTAGTCAATGCTGTATTTGGTGGTTATTACATATTTTCTTTGTGGATTAATCATTACATTTAACTTTTTCATAAATGCACGGTCAAAAAGAATCAAGGATCTTTCATCTCTATCATCCAAAGTAAATTCTACATCTTTATAAAAACCACCAGCAAACTCTACATCAAGTTTGACAACATATCTGGTTTCATCATAATCTCTTAAACCACCTACAGATATTTCTTCTTTACGTATAATATCTGAGGTTATGGTTTTACCTAAAAGTGACCAAGTGATTTTACCACCCTTCACGGAAAATTTATCAGCGTGTATCACAGGCATACCAGAATTTCCTGTATCAAACTTAGCAACAATTTCACCAAAAGGTTTAATTGTAACCACTTCTTTATAACCACATTCTGTAGGTGTTGTAAATCTATTTTCTTTTTTTGCAAAATAAGTAATAATTTCTTTTGCTATATTCATACCTGTTGCTTTTTCAATACCTTCAGTTCCAGGTGATGAGTTAACTTCTAATATAAATGGAGGTTCTTTTTCTCTATTCTTACTGGGTATAAAGTCAACTGCTGACCAATGGCCATTTACTGCCTTAGCAGCTCTTAAACTATCTTCTATTTCTAATTCTGTTAATTTTATCTTTTCTGGTACAGAACCTTGTGATACATTTGACCTGAAATCACCTTCAATAACTGGTCGTTTCATAGCGGCTAAAATTTTACCACCTAAAACGTGTACTCTAACGTCATAATCTGTTTTAATATAATCTTGTACCAATAAATCTGCGTCTTCAACTTGTTTATGTATCAATTGTACTATTGAATCTAACCCCTTTTCAGTATCTACAAATAATACACCTACACCTTTACTGCCTCGTAAAGTTTTCATAATTAAAGGAAATTTTATACCTGCTTGTTTTACCAATTCTACTGATTTTTCAGGATCATTTAATAGAATTGTTTTTGGTTGTGTTAAACCATAATCAGCTAATCTTAATGCTGTTCTATATTTGTCCGCACAAATATTAATTGTAGTTCTGCTATTTACCACAGTAACATTGGATCGTTCCAGAATTGAAACAAAATCTAACCAACTATCTTTTCTAGTAATAGAACCTCTAACAATAGCTACTGTATTTTTATCAATCTCAAAACCTTTTTTGTCATCTTTGTTATGAAATTTATGGATACCTTTTTCGTAAGTAGTATAACCTCCTGTTAGTTTAAATAGATAGTGTGGATATTTTAATTTATCACACTCTTGTTTTAATCTATCAGCAGTATGGAAAGTTTTGACTTCTTCAGGTTCGTCTGTAATAATTAAAAGACGTAAAAAATTTTTAACATCTTCTTTATCTTCTTTTAAATATTCGGTAAACTTTGGAATTAACATTATTTCTCTTCATTTGATTTATCATCATTTTTTTTACCAATATTATATTTGGCTGTCAAAGTCCATTCTTTTTTTTCTTTAAAAGGTAAAACTTTAATTTGACTTAAAGGTGCTTTATTTTCTGATTTTTTATTATCAACAATAGATATTAAATCCCAATCTTGTAAAAGTATTGCTATTGTATTTCTTCTTTGTATATCATTCTCAACTAAAGTTGATTTTTTACCATCTAAAGCAAATAATTCTTTAAAGTGTGTTATATAATACTTACCTTGCTTATGTAAAATATGACATGATTGATAAAGTGTTTTATCTTTACGACTAGCGACACCTATACGTGTCAGCGTTTCTCTAATTTTTAAGAAGTCATCTGGTTGTTTGATAGTAACTTCCAACATACTTTCAGGTGACCATTGTATTGTTTCTTCATTCATTTCTCTCTCCCGCCTTTATTCAAGGCTTCTTTTATATGTTCAATTTGTTTATCTGTCAATATGTTAAGAGCTTCTTTTGCTTTTTCATTACTATATCCATAATACTCTTTTACATACTCTAAATCTTTCAATTTGGATTGTTTTAACCACTTTCCACCAAATCGCTTTCTTTTTCTAATACTATTTATATAAAAGTCAAATTGTAGTTTTTTGTCTAAAAAGTGATAACCATTCATCTCATTTGCCTGTGCTATGCAATCATAAAACATAGATAAACACTTATTGATAATAAATGGCATATACTTCTTTTCCCAAGTTAAATCTTCACTATCAAGTAAAGGTTTCTTGTCAAAATTTATAGAGTTTAAATAATCTTTTAGTTCGTATGGCATTATCTAAATTTTGGTCCTTTCACAAATAAAGCTAAAGTTCTTCTTTCACCACTTAGTATAGGTAAAACTCTATGAATCATATATGACTTAAACATTAATATATCTCCAGGATCGGTAAAATCTTCTATTTTTTTAGGATTTCCACCTATATTTAATTCAAAATCTCCTCCCTCATAATTCTCTTTTGATACATTAATTAATACTGTAAATTTAAAATCAAAAGAGTATGATCTGCTTTCATCACTATGCCAATCATATCGGGCTTGTTGATCTGCTGGGTAGATATTTAATAAAGTTTCTTCATAACCAGTAAATGGATATAAATGATAACCAAAGTTTTCTTGGTTTACTATATTAATAGATTGTTCTAAGTTTTCTAAAAAATGTTTTATCTCTTTCCATTTTATACATTTAACAATGTTATTTTTTTTTCTAGTGCCATCTAAATAAGTTGCTGATTGATTTTCTTCTTCATAACCCTCAAAGTTATTATCTATGAAATCATTTATCTGATTAATCTTATCAGAATTAATTGCTTTTTTCCAATACCAAAAATCTATCATTTAAATTTACATCCTGCCATTATTTCTGTTAAGCAAGCGATCATATTAATTTCCTGATCTGCAACGAAGGCTGCTTTATATTGATAACCTGCAATTATTAAAATAGCTTGTGGTATTGATTTACTGTCCATATGTTCATATAAAACATCATACACACCTCTAAATAAAGAAGATGGTTCTTTATCTAAATTTTGTATAACCCATTTTCTCATATCATTAAATCTTTTCTCTTTTAAGATTTTGATAAGTTCTTTATTATTAGCTTCTGATAAATTAAACAAAATTCCACTATCAATTTTACCTCTTACAGAATATCTTTGTAATTCATTGATGGTTCTTCTAAAGTCAGGATAATATTTTTGAATTAACTCGGCCAAAACCTTATTATCAAATTCAATGTTTTCATCTTTTAAAATAACAGACAATCTTTCCATAAAAGCCTTAGCTGTTTTTACCTTTTGACCATTTTTGATAGCAAAGTCAATTACTGTACAACGACTATGTAAAGCTGGTATAATCTTATTCTTATAATTACAAGTAAAGATAAATCTACAATTTTTATAAAAAGTTTCAATGAAATTTCTTAACGCAGGTTGAACACTATCAGCGTTCATATAATCTGCCTCATCTATGATTACAACTTTATGATTAGCCTTTTCCGTCATTGATACGGTAGAGGCAAAGTTTTTGATTTGATTTCTTAAAGTATCAATTTGACGGCCTTCATCTGAACCATTGATTACAATATAATCACAACCCAATTCTTCACATAGTGCCTTAGCTACTGTTGTTTTACCAGTACCAGCACTACCTGATAATAATAGGTTAGGTATTTCTTTTTGTTTTACAAATTGAGAAAATGTATTTTTTGTATCTTCACTTAATATACACTCACTAATTTTCTTTGGTCGGTATTTTTCAACCCACAAATATTCTGACATAATATAAATTCCAATCTATTCATTATTTACTTTCAATAGTAAATTCTTTTACAATTTCACTATCAACATCAAAACCACCTTTGTTCATTGTCCAACAATCTTCTTCACGGTCATAATCGTGTTCATCAACAAATGTTTGGACTTTGTCTGCTAGTTCTTTATCTTCATCACTAGCACTATGGTAGTTACTCCAATCAAAGTATAAACCTTTTTCAAAGGTAGGTAGATCACCAAACTCCTCTATAATATCAGAAACAGCGATTTGCCTATTCAAATAATGTGTAGTTTGGTGATACTCTCTGGTTTCAACTTTTAAGAAGTCGTCTGCTTTGTATTCAGTACCATCTTCTAGTTTATATATCTCGGACATATTAAAACTCCGAATCAGGTTCTAATGCTATCCAATACTGTACTGGTTTACTTTTGTTTATAAAATGACTTATTTTAGCTTTAGAGATAGCAACATCATATTCACCTTCCATCATTTTAAGATTTTCAGATTTAAAATATGCTTTAAATATTTTATCTGTTTCACCAACATCAATACCAAATTCATTTGAAGATTTATTTTTCTTATCTGTAGCAACAAGTTTAATCTTTTTGCCATCACCTTGTAAAGCAATGTCAACTAAATTTAATGTTGTTGATCCTTTCATAAGTTTAGCAAGGTCTTCTTTTTTCAAAGTAAACGTAACTTCTTTATCTGGTATTTTAATTGTTTTTGTAGGTGAAATAATAACTGATTTATCTGCAAAAACATATCTGATTGATTGATTTGATTTGCTATCAGTAATAACAACGTTAGAATTTGTTATCTTTAATTCTGGATCGTCAAATAAATCTAACGATCTTAAAAATTCTGATAAATCGTATATTGCAAATTCACTATCAAAACTTTCCTTTATTTCAGCTTCGGCAAGAATATTTTTCATAGTGGAAATAGTAGTTATCTTATTTCCAGGCTTAACTAAAATATTACCGTTAATATTAGCAAAGTTTTTTAGTAAAGATATAGTATCTGTACTTATTTTCATAATTTAATCTCCTTCAATTTTTGGAGCGGATGGATGGTACTGCCCCAACTTCTTCAGGTTGGAAACCTGAGGTATTACTTTTATACGACATCCGCATTATTTAATATAACATAAACTCCAAAAATAGTCAAGCGTCCTTTAAAACTTATTTGATTTAATCTTATTTGTAATAGGATTAGTTATTTTTAAGTTTTCAGGATCATCTGAACCATTTTTATACTTTGATATTACATGATCAATATTAACTTTAGACCTTAAATTAATAGGTGATTCGACTCTAGCATACTGATCTGTATATCCGTCCCTATTTAAAATAAAGTTTTTGTACTTGGTATAGTTAATTTTTGGTGAAGATATAATATTTTTATTCATAAATTCATCTGACTTTTCATCTAAGAATTGTAAAATACCATGATCTCCTGTTATTCTATTTTTAATAGCTTTTTGACTTGTTGCCCTAGTTCCAATAACATAAGTTGATGGATTAGGTTCTCCTTTTGTAAAATCTTCAGGACAAGAATTTTGATCTGTATATTTTCTATGCCACTTAACAAATTCTTCACAAAAAGTTTTTAATCTTCCAAAATCACTAATACTAGATAATTTAATAGGACTATAATCGTGGTAGAAATTGTTTTTATTAAGTAAAATATCTAAAGTGATAATTAATCCTCTTAATTCTTCTTTATCAAAAGGTTTTTCAGCTTCTTTTAATTTACTATTTTGTAAACAGTTAAAAGCATGTACTATGTCAGTAATATATCTAATAACATTTTCCAAAGCTTTCATATGTTCTTTTTTAGTTTCGTCTGTTAACATTTTCGAAATGTCTGATTCCGTACCCATGCCTGAATTACAATTATTTGATAACAAATAAGTTAGTTCGGCTAGATATCTAGCATCACCTTTTTTCTCTGGTAAATAATTGCCTGTCATTCCTTTAACATTACCTGATAATGTTTGTCCTTTATTTGTTTCTTCACTACCAAACATTGAAGTGATTGCTACATTTCTAAAAACAGAATTGTTTAGTTGAATAGTTAATGGTGTAAATTCAATAATAGAACCTTCAAATAAAGACCATGGTTCTCCATTATTCATATGTATCAAACTATCAACATATGATTTTAAACGGCCATCTAAACCGTTAATAACTAAAACTTGTGTATCTTTAAATGGTTGTTTTTGTTCTTCGGTTAAATCTTTAAATTTAAAATTGTTCTTTTGAATTTTACTTTTAATATTTCCTTGTTCATCAACATCTAAAATCGAAAAAGGTTTTGGATAAGAATCGTCTTCTAATTCACTATCAAAAAATCCTTTTAAACATAATTTCAATCTATTTTGACCGTCTAATAAAATTTGTTCAACACCCTCAAGCATTAATTGTTGTAATGATTCTTGTATAGATGTATATAATTTTTTAATAGAAGGATCAACTATAGATTTCATATCCTGATCTATATGTTTCATTAAAACTGAAATATTAACAAGAAAAAAAGGTTGAAGTAAATTATCGCCTGTGAAAAATGAATAAAGGTAAGATTTTATTTTTTCTCCCTTATTTTTTGTCCATTTTTTCTTTTGTGTTAATCTTTGTAGCCATTCTTGCATAACTACAATTCTACCTTCGGCAAAATCTTTATATAATTGAAATGCTGGAATTACATCTACGGTTGTAGATATATTGTGTTCTATTTTGTTCATAAAATATCCTTTGTTTTAAAACAACTTTCATATGACATGCATAATTCGGTTGTCTTTAAATTAGTTTAGTAATATTATATATATAATACTTTCTGCTTATTATATAATAAAAAAGGCCAAAAGTCAAGCTCCTGGCCTTTTTTCTTCAAAATTTATTATTTACCAATTGTTGGTAGATTTTCTTATTACGTGTCCTAACACTTTGCCTTTATTAGCTCCGTGTTTTACAACATAACCAGATGTGCCTTCGCCATTTATTTCAACTTCTTTTCTAGCGCCAAACAATGCTTTTGTTTTTTCCATCAAAGATTGTTCTTTACTTCTAGCTTTGAATAAATGTGTAAATCTGCTTATCATACACCCTCCTTCTTCGTTAAGGTTGGTGCGTTCCTTCGGCATTGCCTACTTCCGTCTTACAAGTAAGATGAACGTTATTAATATTTATACAAGATATGTGTTTTAAACATATCAGATAATACAATAACACATATCTATAAAAAAGTCAAGTGTGGATGATATTATTGTAGATTAATCCAAGGATAGTAAAAGGCTGTTACTAAATGAATAGTATTATAAACTTGTTTCCAGTGACATTCCAACCACTCACATTCGTAAGTGTATTCTTGGAAGTTTCCTGCGTTAGGTTTTATTTCTGTAACCATTTTATTATAATCCTTTGTAAGTCTATTATGATTAAAAAAAGGGCGGTCTAAGCCGCCCTTTTAGTAAAAGATTAAAAGTATTATAGTATTAAGAATAACATCCAAATTAAAACTGCACTTGGAACAATACTCATTAGTATTAGAGATTTATTTTTTCTCCAATAACTTTTTGACTTACTAATCCCGTAAGTGATTTGTTTCCACTCACAATGATTGTACGGCCACATACTACTTACTTTGACTGTTTAAGTGTGGATAGAAAGCTTTTACCATATTCTGGTATGCTTCTGTAAAAGGTTTAGTATTTTTTATACCTTCTTCGTACATCTTTTGACCTACTTCTTTAAAAGTAGAAAGACTATCACCAGTAGTTACAAAGTCGTTAAACTTTTTAGCAGTTTCAATAATATCTTCTGCTGATACTGTAGGTGCTTTAAAAGTAGTTACAACTTCGTCACCATCCTTTTTAGATGAAAACTCGTAGTTGTTTACTTGTACTTGATAATTAAACTCAACTAATTGTTTAGCTAAGCCTAAAAGATCGCTTCTTATTTCATAAGCGTTTTTTGATGTTGTTGCCATAATTTAC
>Ga0222715_10004221_pt1 | contig 12558 bp, 21 predicted proteins | sample C33_9DmetaG_FD_165056 | JGI IMG/M metagenome (GOLD analysis project Ga0222715, IMG submission 165056) | Estuarine water microbial communities from San Francisco Bay, California, United States - C33_9D | ecosystem: Environmental > Aquatic > Marine > Unclassified | place: USA: California...
TATAATCAGATTGTAATAACGAATCATATTCTTGTTGTTTCTTTTTAGAAATAGTAGCTGTCCATAATACACTTGTAGGTTGTATATGATCAGGTAAGTGATTCGGTATTTCTTGAGAATACCAATTACGATATACACCTTTAGGGGCTATAATTAAAGCACCATTGATTTTACCCGAGTCATAAAGCATAGCAATATTATCTACTAATACTTTAGATTTACCTGTACCCATTTCCATAAAGTATGCATAAGCCTCTTTATTCCAAGACTTTTTTAAAGCAGTTATTTGATGTGCGTATGGTTTTGTTTTAAATTTATAGTTCATAATTATTTTATTCTTTCTATTGACATAGATATAATAATCTTTATATAGGTGTCAAGATAATATTAGAATGAAGAATAAAATTTTTGAGTTACATAAACCAAAATCCCTTGCGGAGTTCTTACAGTTTTATAAGGACAACCCAAAAGAAAATTTTGTATATGTATTACAGGAACCACCTGCTAATATAAATATATTAGGTGCATCTAACTTTGGATACTTAGTTATTTGTTTACCTAACTATGGACCTGATTCGCAAATTATTTTTTCATCTTCACCTTTTGTGTTTAAGATGAGAAAAAATTTAAGAGACTTTAGAAAACAAGATTATTTATTGTTAACAGGAGATCCCGCCGTTATTGGTATTTCTTGTGCAATTGTGTCAGACCAAACTAATGGTCAATTTAATCTCTTGAAATGGGATCGACGAGAGGCTAAATACTATCCTATAAATTTCGATCTCTATCAGAAAGGATAATACTATGAGTAACGAACTAACAAACTTGATGGAACAGGATCAAGAACATCTAATAGAAAAAACAGATATTGAATCTTTATCTTTACAATGTCAAAGACTTCAAGACATTGAAAAACAAATTAAGGATTCAGAAGAACACACAAAAAATTTAAAAACAATGTATGATCAGATTAGTTCAGAGATCATCCCTAATATGTTAGCAGAACAGGGATTAGAATCTTTGAAACTTGCCGACGGATCTTCTGTAGAAGTGAAGAGAAAGTATAGTTGTACTCTTCCTAAAGATGAAGATAAAAAACGTCAGGCGTATAAATGGCTTCGAGACAACGGGTTAGGTGATCTTATTAAAAATGAGGTTGCTGTAACTTTTGGTGTCGGAGAAGACAACAAGGCTAAGCAATTGCTGAACCTTGCAGCTGAACAAGGTTATGAACCTCAACAAAAAGAAAAAGTTGAGCCAATGACTTTGAAAGCTCTATATCGGGAGCGTATCGAGTCCGGGCTCGATATGCCTTCCGAGTTCTTTCACTTGTTTATGAAAGACGAAACTAAATTATCTCGGAAATAGGAGAAACGTTAATGGCGAACAGTGAAACAGCGACCGTGAAAAACGAAACGGGAACCGTGACTAAAGTAAAAGATAACTTGCCTACAGCAAGTTTCTTTGAAGCTGATGCTCAAGTTGGCTTCGAGAATATGGAACAAAGCGATTTAGCTTTACCATTTCTAAGGATCTTGGGACAATTATCACCACAGGTAAACAAGCGTGATGCTAAATATGTACAAGGTGCAGAACCTGGTATGATTTACAACACAGTTACTAGTGAACTATATGATGGTGAAAAAGGTATCAATGTAATTCCTTGTTACTACAAAAGGGAATATATTGAATGGCAAGATAGAGGTGAAGGAGCAGGTGCACCTGTTGCAGTTCATTCTGCAAACAGTAGTATCATCTCTGAAGCTACTAGAGATTCAACCAATAAAGACAGGTTGAAGAATGGTAACTATCTTGAAAATACTGCATCGTATTTTGTTATTGTAACAAAAGATACAGGTGCAGAAACTGCGTTGATTACAATGAAGTCAACACAGTTAAAGGTAAGTAAGACTTGGAATTCAATGATGAATGGATTGAAACTCCAAGGATCAAAAGGACTTTTTACTCCACCTATTTACAGTCACATCTATAATTTAAAGACTGTACAACAATCAAATGACAAAGGTACTTGGTTTGGTTGGACTGTATCTAAAGTGGGTCCAGTAAAAGAGAAAAATCTTTACGAACAAGCAAAAGGATTTGCAGACAGCGTGAGAGGAGGCGATGTTCAAGCAAAACACGTAAAGGATGAGAAGACAGAGGAGAACGTACCGTTCTAACACTAAGGGGGCGAAAGCCCCCTTTTTTAATATTGGAGAATAAATGAAAGAAAAATTTAAAAGCATATTTGAAGGCCTAAAGATTGCATATGGCCAATATCAGAAAGGAGATAGAGATGAGAATGGGAAACAAAAAGGCAAAGCGTTTATCGTTAGAGGGAATGTTACAGATGATCTTTGGGAAAAACATCTTAATGGTGAAGGACCTGCTCTTGGGATTATACCGATTACCGAAAATAATTCTTGTCGTTGGGGGTGTATTGATATTGATGAATATAATTTTGATCACCGTAGCCTTATTAATAATATAAGATCATTAAATTTACCTTTAGTGGTATGTCGTTCTAAATCAGGAGGAGCGCACGTATTTTTATTTACTAAAGATTTTATTCCTGCATCTCAAATGCAAGGTGCATTAAAAAAGATGGCCGTAACATTAGGTTATGAAGGTTCTGAAATATTTCCTAAACAAGTAGAAATACTCGTGGAACGTGGTGATACAGGTAATTTCTTAAACTTACCCTACCACAATCAAATGAAAGGACTTAGATATGCTATCAAAGATAATGGTGAAGCTGCAACAATGAAAGAATTCTTTGAGCTCTATGATAAATACGCTCAAGAAAAAGTGGAGAATGTTGTAATACAAAAACCAAAAATAATAGAAGCTTTTGAAGATGGTCCACCTTGTTTAAATAAATTAGCAAAAGATGGATTTGGAGAAGGTGCAAGAAACAATGCATTATTTAATATTGCAGTTTATTTTAAACAAGCAAAACCTGATAGTTGGGAAGATGAATTAATTAAAGCAAATATAGAATATATGAAACCTCCTTTAGGTAACAGCGAGGTTCAGATGTTAATTAAGTCTGTCAATAGAAAAGGATACGATAAGTATAGATGTAAAGATGCACCTATTAATTCTGTATGTAATTCTGCTTTATGTAGAATGAAAAAATTTGGAGTAGGGTTTGGTGAAGAAGAAATGCCAATACTAGGTAACTTAACAAAGTACGCATCTAAACCACCACAATGGTTTTTAGATGTAGGAGAATCAAGAATAGAATTAAAAACAGAACAATTATATAATGCAGGATTATTTGCATTGGCTTGTTTAGATCAAGCTAATCTAATTGTTCCTGTACCAAAACCAAAAGATTGGAAGAATCATTATTTAAAATCTTTAATTGATAATGGATTACAAGAAATAGAACCATTAGAATCTTTGGATCCAATGAATCAGATTACTTCTTTATTACAAGATTGGACTACGAATAGACAGTCTGCAAGAACAATGGATGATATCTTTAATAAACTTCCTTTCACCGATGAAGCAAGAGTATTTACTTACTTTAGAATGGAAGATTTTTATAATTATTGTAAGAAAAATAATTGGGAAATGGATAAAATTAAAACAGGAAACTTATTAAAACAATTAGATTGTTTTGTAGATGAAGTAAGAGTTCAGGTTAAAAAACAAAATCCAAGACTAATTAAAATAAAAACAATGAAAAAAACAGAAGCAAGTGTATCACAAGTTGCTTATCAAGAGAATCATTTTTAATGGACGATATAGGCATCAATTGGCATCTAAAATTTAGAATGGAGATTGAAGTATTAAAGAATGAAAAAATGTTATTAGAAATAGAAAACTTGTCTTTACGACATAAATTATTAAAATATGAAAACGATAATACTAGGACCACCAGGGACAGGGAAGACAACAACGTTATTAAATTTAGTAGATGAATTTATTCAACAAGGTGTACGTCCCAAACAAATAGGTTATTTTTCTTTTACAAGAAAAGCAGCTAGAGAAGCATCATCAAGAGCAGCTGAAAAGTTTGGTCTAGATATAGAAAATGATCTAGAGAACTTTAGAACACTTCATTCTTACGCATTTAAAATGCTATCAATGACAAAAGAAAAGATGATGAAACCAGAAGACTATAAAGAATTTGGTCATAAATGTGGTATTCCTATTAAAACAGCTAGGTTTTCCGTAGAAGATGGAACATTTAATTGTGATAATGAATACTTAACCATTATTAATACAGCTAGAGTAAAGCGAATGGATCTATTAGATTACTATGATTCAAGAAAAAATATTTTAGATATAGAAAGAAATACACTTTATTTATTATCAGAAGAATTACAACGATTTAAAAAAGAAAAAGGATTAAAAGATTTTACAGATTTATTAGAAGATTTTATTGAAAAACAAATCAGTCCTAGATTTGAAGTATTATTTATTGATGAAGCACAAGACTTATCTTTATTACAATGGGATATGGTTCGTTGTATTTGGAGTAATACAGATAAAACGTATATTGCAGGAGATGATGATCAAGCTATTTTTAAATGGGCAGGAGCGGACGTAGATCATTTTATTGCATTAAAAGAAGAAGTGGACAGTATTAAAACATTAGAACAATCTTATAGAATACCAGGTGGACCCATTCATCAACTATCTCAAAAGATTATTACTAAAGTTCAAAATAGATTTGATAAAGAATATAAACCAAGACAAGAAGAAGGTATCTTAAAACGATATTCCGATGTAACTCAAGTAGATATGAGTGAAGGTAATTGGTTAGTGTTATCTTCAGCGAATCATTTCTTAGATGATGTAAAAGAATTATGTGAATTACGAGGCTGGTATTATCAATATAAAGGACAGAATTCTATTAGTTTAAAACTATTATTTGCATTAAACAATTGGGAAAATTGGCGAAAAGGTTGTGAATTAACCAATATAGAAATTAAAAATATATATGAATATTTAGGAACTAGTGTTGCAGATGGTTTTAGAACAGGAAAATTATTACATTCAGAGGAAAAATATACATTAGAAGAATGTAAGGAAAAATACGGATTATTGACAGATAAAGTTTGGTACGATTCTTTTGAAGGACTAGACACTTTTACAGAAAACTATATAAGGAATATGAGAGCAAACGGTGAGAAAATAAATAAGAATCCAAGAATTGTAATGTCTACAATTCACGGAGCTAAAGGAGGAGAGGCAGAAAAGGTGTTATTATTACAAGATTTAACGAATGCAGCGTTAGAAACGTTTGCACACGACCCAGATGAATTGCATCGTTTATTTTACACAGGTGCAACTAGGGCTAAAAAAGAATTACATATAGTAGATCCAAAGAACTTTGAAAGGGCTTATTTATTATGAAAAAAATATATAAAAAACTACTACAATTAGGTGCTGTTAATAATAAAGTTACGTTAGGTGAATTACGATTATTACTAAAAAAGATACATAATGACAAATAAAACAGAATTAGAAAAAGCATTTCCATCAGCAAGACAAGAAGGTGGAGATCATTATGCTAAACATAACATTCAACCTTATGAATTTATCACAGCTAATGATCTATCTTTTTTTCAAGGAAACGTAATTAAATACGTAGTAAGATATAAAGATAAAAACGGAATAGAAGATTTAAAAAAAATTATTCATTACTGTGAATTAGAAATTGAACAGATGAGAAAAAAGAAATGAGAACTACACAAATACCTTTATTTACTCCTGAAACAGAATGGGTAATGCCTGATGAATTAAAAGATTTAACAGGTTATAAAGAAATTGCGGTAGACTTAGAAACTAATGACCCGGAACTAACAACCCTTGGATCGGGGAACGTGGTTGGTCGTGGACATATAGCAGGAATAGCTGTGGCCGTAGAGGGATGGTCTGGTTATTATCCTATTGGTCACGAACAAGGGAATATGGACCGCGGATTGGTACTATCCTGGTTAAAAGATTTATTTAAAAAAAAAGATGTTACCTTTATTTTCCATAATGCAATGTATGATGTGTGTTGGTTACGGTCTGTTGGAATAAACATTAAAGGAAAAATTGTAGATACAATGATTGCAGGATCTTTAATTAATGAAAATAGACTATCCTATCGTTTAGATTCTTTAGCAAAAGAATATGTTGGTTTAGGTAAAGATGAAAAAGTATTACAAGCAGCTGCAAAAGAATATGGTTTGGATCCTAAAAAAGATATGTGGAGATTACCTTCAATGTATGTTGGACAGTATGCAGAAAAAGATGCAGAAGCTACCTTAAAACTTTGGCAAAGATTACAATCCGAAATTTATGCTCAAGAACTAACTAATATTTTTGACATAGAAACAAAACTATTTCCTTGTCTAGTTGATATGAGATTTAAAGGAGTACCTGTTGATTTAGATAAAGCAGATAAAATTAAAAAACATTTAATGAAACAAGAGAAAGAATTAATCAATAGAATCAAAGACTTATCAGGAATTAATGTAGAATTATGGGCTGCTTCCTCTATTGCAAAAGCATTTGATGTTTTAAATCTTCCTTATGATAAAACAGAAAAATCAGGAGCACCAAGTTTTACAAGAAACTTTTTAGCCAATCACCCACACGAACTTGCACAATGTATTTCTAATGCAAGAGAAATAAATAAAGCACATACAACTTTTATTGATACGATTACTAAACACGCACACAAAGGAAGAATTCACGCAGACATTAATCAAATACGTTCTGATGACGGTGGAACGGTGACAGGAAGATTTTCAATGTCTAATCCAAACTTACAACAAATCCCTGCAAGACATCCTGAATTGGGACCAATGATACGATCTATTTTTATTCCTGAACAAGATCACAAGTGGGGTTGTTTTGATTACTCTCAACAAGAACCAAGGATATTAGTTCATTATGCTAAGTTACAAAAACTTAGAGGAGTGGATGAAATTGTAGATGCATACAAACAGGGGAACGCGGACTTTCACCAAGTAGTTGCAGATATGGCAGGTATTGAACGTAAACAAGCTAAAACCATTAACTTAGGTTTAATGTATGGAATGGGTAAAAATAAATTAATGGCTGAATTAGGTTTAATGAAAGAGTCGGCTGAAAAATTGATCAAACAGTATAACACAAGAGCTCCTTTTGTAAAAGAATTAATGGATACCGTATCTAGAGTAGCAAACGATAGAGGAAAGATAAGAACATTGTTAGGAAGAGTTTGTCATTTTGAATTGTGGCAACCTTTAAAATTTGGTATAAATAAACCGCTACCTTTGGAACAAGCACGGAAGGAATATGGTGAACCATTAAAAAGAGCATTCACATACAAAGCCTTAAACAGACTTATTCAGGGGTCAGCTGCTGATATGACTAAGAGGTCAATGATTGCTTTATATGAGAATGGAATCATTCCTCATATTCAGATACACGACGAGGTCGACATCTCTGTAAAAGATGATAAAATGGCTGCTCAAATTATTGAAATTATGGAAGCTGCTGTAGAGTTAGAAGTTCCAAACAAAGTAGATTATGAAAAAGGGGATAATTGGGGAGATATAAAATGATAAAACTATGGCATATCTTAACGCAAACATACCACCGATATATTGTAAAATTCGCAAAGAGTATCTATATGATATGGATCCAAAGAGAAAGGGCGAAGAGGACTGCGTCATCTTTGGTATCGCAAGCATATCCGGTCGTGCAATCTTATTTCATATTATGTTGCCGAACGGTGCGATCTACTACCGCTTGCCTATCTCAGCTTTTTTCCAAAAACATCTTCAAAGAACCGAAGTGCCCGATATGTCGGTTGACTCCTTACAATTGTGGAATTGCTTTAGTTATTATCCTTCTGTTCATTGCTTTGATTTTTTAGCTGGTGTAGACTGTAAGTTCAGAGGTAAGGACAAACAGTTTTATGAAGGCAAATATCTTTTTACTATTGACTGGGCTCATCCAGAGACTAATATACTCAATACAGAACATTCTGAAATACCTCAAGAGCACAAGTGTGCGCATATACTGGCTCTTGCTAACGGCAATTACGCTGCTCAGCCTAACAATCGTATTCTTTGGCACATTAATAGTTATACTACTGATAACAGTTGGCCAGACTATAAAGTCCAAAATACTATTTGGGAAGTAGAAGGGTCCGACTGGGTCACGGAAGATTCTGATAAAATGTTTTACGATATAGAGAAAACCAATAGAGATTAAGTAATGAAAACTTTTATAATGATAGTTATGTTATGTCATTTAGATATCAATGGACAAGAAGGCTGTATCCCTATGACACCTCAACCACAAATTTATTATCAATCGGAAAAAGAATGTAATGACGCAGCGGTTCAAAAAAGAAAAGAAATGAAAGAAATTGCGGAAGATAATAGTATTATAATAACAGGTATTTATTCTACTTGTATTCCACAATCATCTATATGAAATTAAGTAAAACAGTAAAACAATATTTTTTTGCATCTTTAATTATAGTTATTTTATTGGCTTGTTTATTAGGTTGCACTAAAACACAACCTAAAGTAGAAGATAAATATAAATCAATAGGAACAGCGTTAGGAAAAATAGTTAAATGAGAAAAAAGAAGACAAGAAATTTTACATTAGGAACTACATTGGTACACGGCATATGCCCTTGTTGTAATGAATTTGCTCCTTTATTATTTATTGTACAAGATTTTTATCGTTGTACTTTTTGTGGTGAAGATACAGAACAAAAAGTGAACGGAGTGATTAAATACATACCTTTAAATATTGAAAAGAGAGAAATTTTAGAACATTACTATGGCGAAAAAAAGTAAAATAGGTGTTTCTGAAATATTAAAAAGAAATCGTATTAAAAGACGAGGACGTCATTCCAAAAAACATAAAGGCAGAAAAAAATCTGAACGCGGACAAGGTTATCCACAATAATGCTGTTCGCCCTGGAAAGAAATCCAGGACGAACAAACAAAAGGTGTGAGAAGAGAAGCAAAATATACAGGAAAAATTATTTACTTGCAAGCATTGTTTTATATGTTATAGATTCCCATATATATGTCAGGTAAAACAAATCAGAAAGGAATAAAAATGAGTTTGGAAACGTTTGAAAATTGGCTTCAAACCTCAAGAAAAGGTGATGTTTTAATGTATCACAAAGGTTTTTTAGCAAAAGAATCTGATAAAAGTTACGAGCTAAGAAAGTTCGCAAAAAATATTAGAGACGTGGAAGAAAAGAAAAATATCATTAAGTTGTTTCAAAAAAAGATAGCACTTAATGATTATGAATATTTAGCAGTGAGGATATAATGGCAGACCCAAATAAATTTAAATCAATATCAGTTCCAATTGCAGCTTATAAAAAAGCTGTTTTTTTAACAGACAAGTATGATGTGAAAGTAAGCATCAGTAAAATTGTAGAACTAGCAATTACGAAAGAAGCAAAAAAGAAAGGGTATAAAAATGGAAAAGGCGCTTGAGGTAACAGGTTACTATTGGGACGGAACAACTTCTTGGATTATATATCAAGATAAAAACGGAAACTCGGTGATGAAAGAAAATGACCAAGAATCTAATAGCTAAAGATTTACGGACACCGAAGTATCAACAACGAGTAAAACCAAATAAAAAGAAAAAGAAACAATACAAAGAGGTATTAGAAGAGATGACAAGAGAAGCGGAAGAACAACAAAGACTATACCGAAAAAATTATCAAAGGTGGGAAGATGCTTAGAACGAAAGAACTAATGCAACTGTTAGAAAAATTTAACAAAGGAGAAACAGCAGGTTATGCAAAAGTACAAATTGTAACTCCTGAACAACCCAACCGACCAAGAGATATTCAAACGGTTACATTAGTAGAAAATAAAATTATTGGATCCACAGAAACTCATCGATTGATGATATTGGTAGATTAATGCAATTAAAAGTTTTAGATCTATTTAGTGGTCTTGGTGGATTTAGTTTAGGATTAGAACGAACAGGATGTTTTACAACCGTAGCTTTTTGTGAGATTGATAAATACTGTAGTTTAATTTTAAATAAACATTGGAAAGGAATAAAAATATATGACGACGTCAAAAAAATTACCAAAGAACAATTTGATACAGACGGAACCCCCTATCCCGACATTGTCACGGGTGGTTTCCCGTGCCAACCGTTCAGTGTTGCAGGCAAACAAAAAGGAACAGGAGACGACCGACATCTCTGGCCTGAAATGTTTCGAATCATCAAAACTTTCAAACCAAAATTCGTTATTGGCGAAAATGTCAAAGGCATTGTTAACATCCAAGACGGCGTGGTCTTCGAGACTGTGTGTACTAACTTGGAAAGTGAAGGATACGAAGTTCAAGCGTTCAATATTCCAGCTTGCGGTGTCGGTGCCCCGCACAGGAGGGAAAGAATCTGGATCCTCGCAACCAATGTGGCTTACACCGTCAGCGACGATGAGAGAGAAGCGATCTCCCGAAGCTATGAAAAAGCGAGAAGCCTACAGGAAGAGTATAGGAAGAACTACGGTTCCTCCAGGTTCTTTAGCGGAACAAGTGCAATACGGAACGGCGACCGCGGATATGAAGATGTGGCCAACTCCGACACAGGATTGTGTAACGGAGAGGAAGAACAAATACGCACAAGGGGGCAAACCATTGACCCTAGCCGTGAGGGAAGCAGAGATGAAGATGTGGAGAACTCCCGACGCACATTGCAACAGAGGACCTTCCTCCAAGGAGAGAATGAAAATGAAATTAGAAAAGGGGATGCCGATCAGTCTGAACGACCAAGTGGCTCATCCCGATATGATGTGGCCAACGCCGAGAGCAGCTCTAGGAATGACTTTCAAACTAACACAGGGACTAGCGAACCTGAGACACAAGAAATATTTAGAGACGGAAGTAGCGTATCAGGAGAAGGCTCCTGGTGGGAGTTTGAACCCAACGTGGGTCGAGTGGCTTATGGGGTATCCGGCAGGGTACACCGACTTAAAGGATTGGGAAATTCTATCGTCCCGCAAATCGCAGAAGAAATAGGAAAGGCAATTATAGAAGCATATGGTAGTCGTTAAACCTGAACAAGAAGTGATTCGTAAAAAGATCAATCAATTAAAATTAGATCGTGTACGAGCAAGAGCAAAAAATAAAATACTTTCGCATATTTTATTACAAATCAAAGAGGGTAAATCCATACAAGAACTAGAAGAAATAATTAATAAATTAATTGTCAGTAATGTTCAATACGAACAACGAATTAGTACTGTTTTAGACACAAATTATTATGTGAAAGGCGCTTTTAATTCTTGGGATTTACAGAAAAAAAGACGAGAATTATATAAAGATAAATTAAAATAATGAGAGATTTATTCGAAAGTATTATAGATGTAGGGAGTGGATTGTTATTAGCGATCGGTATTCAAATGATCATCTTTCCTTATTTTGATATGCACCCTACGATTATGGAAAGTTTTCACATAGCGGTTATCTTTACGTGTATGTCTATTTTCCGTTCTTGGTTTTGGAGAACTTTTTTTAATTTTAAACGAAAGGCAAAATGAAACTGAATGAATTATACAACTACCCCACTTCTTCTCGAAGTTTAATTAATGATCAACGACACTATGATGTCAATGCACAACAATTGCCAAGCGTCACGACTATCCTTTCCGCAACTCAACCCCCTGAGAAGAAAGCATCGTTGGATGCTTGGCGAGCCCGAGTCGGTGTAGAAGAGGCCAAGAAGATTACCGAGAGTGCCGCGAATCGTGGAACGGCGATGCATACCATTATTGAAAAATTTTTATTAGGACAAGGTTATTTAGATCTAACCGATCTAGGAAAAAATGCACAAACAATGGCCGAACAAATTATTGAAAAAGGTTTAAAAGATAGATTAGCGGAATTTTGGGGACTAGAGGTAACGTTATATTACCCTGGTTTATATGCTGGTGCTACGGATGTAGTAGGTGTTTATGACGGGGCGGAGAGTATAGTCGATTTTAAACAATCGAACAAGCCGAAACGTCGTGAGTGGATTGAAGATTACAAACTACAATTAGCAGCTTACGCCTTGGCACATAACGAAGTTTATGGTACGAATATACAAAAGGGTGTCAATCTAATTTGTACCAAGGACAATTACTTTCAAGAATTTATTTTTGAGGGTGAAGAATTCCGTAAGGCTAAATTTGAATGGTTAAAAAGGGTAGATGAGTTTTATCAATTATAAAATCAAAGAGTCTGAAATGATAAATACTTTAAACAAGAAAGTATTTAACAATGACACTATTACAAAGACTATTGATGAGTTTGATCAAGTGGACTGTCATAATCAAGTTTACACTTTGGAACTTAAATATAGACATATGCCTGCCAATCGATATAACGATTGTTTTTTAGAAAAGGCAAAATACGACGCTTTAATCAGACGTGCAGCTCAGAATAAGAAAAACGCTGGGTATATCGCAGCGTACAGCTGCGGGTCCTACTACGCCTGGAACCTTACTGAACTTACCGACGAGGGTTATGATTTTTGTTGGGAAGACAATTTTATGAAGAAAACCACGCATTTTAGTAATAAT